>MDTA01169422.1_pt1 | contig 11640 bp, 5 predicted proteins | sample 811151 | NCBI WGS metagenome assembly MDTA01 (sample SAMN05326648, study PRJNA326480) | marine metagenome | isolation source: seawater | place: Indian Ocean: South | collected 2010 | reverse complement strand
GTGGACAACAAGACCCCCTGCTCGGTCTCGGCTGGAGAGGGAGCTTGCGTCGGTTGGGGCCGCTGTGAGGCCGAGGGACCCATGGTCTGTGACGCGACCACACCCAAGGTGGAGACCTGCGATGGGATCGACAACGACTGCGACGGCGCCGTGGACGAGTTCACCGATGGAAATTACTGCGAGAACGCCTCGGAGATCGGGAAGTGCGCGGGCACCGACCGGTGCGTCGATGGTGAGCTCGTGTGCGAGGGTCCGGAGCCGGTCGAGGAGATCTGCGACGGCCAGGACAACGATTGCGATGGGGGTCTAGACGAGTCCTTTGGCGATCTCGATCTCGATGAGATCGCCGACTGCGTGGACCTGGACATCGACGGTGACACCATCTCCAACGAGGAGGACTGTAAGCCTCTGGACGGGGCCATCTACCCGGGGGCCCCTGAGGTCTGCAATCTGATCGACGATGACTGCAATGGGGTCCTCGATGACGTGGGCGCTCAAGGGTGCAGCGATTACTACCTGGACCTGGACTCGGACGGCTTTGGCTCGATCCAGGCGCCCCCAGAGTGCCTGTGCGCTCCGAATCCCGTGACCTACTACACGGCCACCGTCCCTGGTGACTGCAACGATCTCCTCGCGACGACTCATCCCGAGGCCGGCGACCCGTGCAACGGCATGGACGACAACTGCGATGGAACCATTGATGATGAGGACTTCGACCTCGATCAGGATGGCATCGCGGACTGCCTTGATCTGGACGACGATGGGGATGGGTTCCTCGATGGCGTGGACTGCGCGCCCATCGACGCGAGCATCTACCCGGGAGCCGATGAGTACTGCAATGACCTCGACAACGACTGCGATGGCCAGATCAACGAGGAGGGAAGCTTCGGGTGCAAGTACTACATGAGGGACGTCGATGGCGACGGTCAGGGCAGCAACGCTGACCCTCCCCGGTGCCTCTGCGAGCCGGACTACGCGACGTCCTACACGGCCCTGCTCGGGGGCGACTGTGACGACCTCGATGTGTCCATCTATGCGGGCGCTACCGAGGTCTGTAACGGCAAGAACGACGACTGCGACAACTGGACCGATGAGGCCTACGACGACAGCGATGGCGACGGCGTGGCTGACTGCGTCGACGAAGATGATGACAACGATGGAGTCCCCGATGACGAGGACTGCGAGCCGTTGAACAAGGAGGTCTTCGACGGCCAGTTCGAGACCTGCAATGGTGTAGACGACAACTGCGATGGGCAGATCGACGAGGCGAACGCGGTCGGCTGCACGGTCTACTGGCGCGACGTCGACGATGACGGCTTCGGTTCCAAGCAGCATCCGACTCTGTGTCTGTGCGCGCCTGACGAGGCCCTGGCGTACACGGCGACCCAGGGGAACGACTGCGACGACCTCTCGAAGGCCAAGTATCCCGGAGCCGACGAGGTCTGCAATTACCAGGACGACGACTGCGATGACACCAACGATGAGGGAGTCTCGTCGCCCTGCGGAGACTGCTACAGCTTGTGCGTCATGGAGATCGGCCCTGAGGGCGTCGAGGACTTCGACGAAGGCCTGGCCTCCAGCCAGGGGGTCAACGCCGACGCCCAGGGTGTCCTGGTGCTGGGCACAACGCCTGGCTCCGGCTTCCATCGTCATCTGCTCGAGGGGTGGCCGGATGGAGATACCCTCTGGGACTTCTTGATGCTCCAGGTGAGCTACACGGGCTCGGGGGCCTGGGTCACGGTCCGAACCCGACATGGTGACACCATTGACGGGGTCTTGTCGGCCCCTTGGTCCGCGGTCCATGGGCCGTATCCTCCGGATAGCTTCCCCCTGGATCTGGGCGTCGTAGCCAAGTTCCTGGAGATCGAGGTGACGCTCTCGAGCGCCGTCTCAGGCGACACCCCCTTGCTCGAAGCGATCAACGTGATCGCCTACGAACAGTGAGGCCTATCATGCTCAGCTATTGTCCCCGCCTCTCTACCTTCTCCGTCCTCCTCGCCGCGTCTCTGATCGCGGCGTGCTCGACAGAGACCATCGAAGGCCCCTCCGGTGGCATCTCGTCCGCGGACGCTCAGGGCCAGCTCGACGGGCTCGTGAACACCGAGGGTGACGCGCAGTCCAGCACGGGCGCAGACGTCTCGTTCCCCGACCCGGGTGACGGGCAGGTGGGCGCCTTCCTGCCGGACGGCGCGCCTCTGAGCGACTTTGGACGGCCATGCGACAGCGGCGAGGATTGCGACAGCGGCTACTGTGTGCCGAGCCCCGGGGGCAACGTGTGCACCGAGACGTGCACGGACGACTGCGCAGAAGATTGGTCCTGCGAGAAGGTCTCTACGGGCGGCGGTGACCCCGTCTACATCTGCGTGAGCGACACGGCTCTCTTGTGCCACCCGTGCATGGAGGACGGAGACTGCAACCAGGGCGGAGCCGCGGGCGCGAACCGCTGCGTCTCTTTTGGTCCAGCGGGCTCGTTCTGTGGGATCGACTGCACGGTCGGCGCCGCGGACTCTGGCTGTCCGCACGGCTACCTATGCCAGCCCTCCGATGGGGGTGGCGGGCAGTGCGTTCCGGAGGACTGGAAGTGTGAGTGCAATGTGCTCGCAAAGAACCTTGGAGCGAAGACTGCCTGTCAGAACCCCAATGACTTCGGGGCCTGCACGGGCAGCCGAACCTGCGGTCCAGACGGGCTGAGCGCCTGTGATGCGCCCGAGGCCAAGGTGGAGCTCTGCAACGACATCGACGACAACTGTGACGGATCGACCGACGAGGGGCTGGCCGGCGAGGAGTGCCTTGTCATCAACAAGTATGGCGGTTGCCCGGGGCAGACCATCTGCCAGGAAGGAGAGTCGGTCTGCAGCGGCGTTGAGCCCGAGGAGGAGGTCTGCAACGACCTCGATGACGACTGCGATGGCAACGTCGATGAGGGCTTCCCGGACACGGACGGCGACAGCATCCTCGACTGCACCGATGACGACGATGATGGCGACGGCTTCTCGGACGAGGACGACTGCGCCCCGCTGGATCCAGCCATCAACCCGTACGCGCCGGAGAAGTGCGGCGATGGGATCGACAACGACTGTGACCTCCTCGTCGATGAGGCGGGCGCACAGGGGTGCACTGACTACTACCTCGACGTCGATGAGGACTCCCATGGGGACGGAACACAGCCGCCCGCGTGCCTCTGTGGCCCCGAGCCCCAGGCCTACTACACGGCCGTGCTCGGCGACGATTGCAATGATCTATCGGCGCTGATCAACCCGGTGGCCATCGAGGTCTGCAACGGGGTCGACGACGACTGCGATCTCCTCGTGGATGAGGGCACGGACGGCGACACGGACGGCGACGGTCTTCCCGATTGCTCCGATCCCGATGATGACAATGACGGCTATCCGGATATCGAGGACTGTCAGCCCCTCGACGCGACGAAGAACCCGGACGCGACCGAGGTCTGCAACGACGTCGATGATGACTGCGACGGGAAGGTCGACGAAGAGGGAGGCCTCGGCTGCTCCATCTTCTGGATCGACATGGACGACGACCAGCAGGGCGCGGCGGGTCCGGGCTCGAAGTGCCTCTGCGGCCCGGATGAGGTGCTCAACTACACGGCCACCAACGCCGATGACTGCGATGACTTCGATCCGAGCGTCTATCTGGGTGCTCCCGAGCTCTGCAACGGCGTCGACGACAACTGCGACCTGGAGATCGACGAGGGCGCGGACAACACCGACACCGATGGAGACGGGTTGGCCGACTGTATGGATCCGGACGACGACGATGACGGCACCCCCGATCCCCTCGACTGCAAGCCTCTGGACGCGGCCATCCACCCCGATCAGGTGGAGAGCTGTAATGGGATCGATGACAACTGCAACGGCCTGGCCGATGAGGAGGACGCGCAGGGGTGCACGGACTTCTGGCGCGACGCCGATGACGACGGATACGGCACGGATCTCTTCCCGACAAAATGCCTGTGTGGACCCGACCCTGTCTCCCTGTATCAGGGCACCCAGGGGGGCGACTGCCAGGACGCCAACCCCACGCAGTTCCCGGACGCCGACGAGGCCTGCAACTTCGATGACGATGACTGCGATCTTGAGATCGACGAGGGCGTCTCAAGCCCCTGCGGAGACTGCAATCCCAGCTGCGTACTGGAGACGGGCGAGGACTCCGAAGAGCCCCTCGATCCCAACGCGGGTAACTCCGATGGCGTCGACACTACGGAGGACGGCGGGGTGACCCTCGTATCGAACTCCTTCTCGCTGCCGTTCGTCTGGGTGGCGAACTCGGGTGAGAACACGCTCTCGAAGTTGAACACCGACACGGGATGTGAGGAGGCGCGCTACAGCATCTGCGGCAACCCGAGTCGAACCGCTGTGGATCTCGACGGCAACGGGATCGTCGCGTGTCGCGCGGACGGACGGATCGCCAAGATCAGCGTCTTTGATGTGGACTGTCAGGATCTGAACGGCGACGGGCTCATCAACACGTCGACGGATCTCAACGGTGACTGCGTCATCAGCAACAATGAGATGGTCGCCAATGACGAGTGCGTCCTGTGGAACGTCAAGCCCTCTCCCAGCGAGACGGTCGCGCGCGCCGCCGGCGTCGATAAGGAGAACCACGTCTGGGCGGGCCTGTGGCATAACCAGCAGCTCGTTCGACTCTCGCCTGACACGGGCGCCGTCGTCGCCAATATGCCGCTCTCGGGCCGCCCCTACGGTCTCGCCATCGACTCGCTTCGATACATCTGGGTCGCCTCCCGCGCGCCTCAGGGCCGCCTGATCAAGGTGGATCCGGATGTGGGAGAGATCGGCGCCTGGCAGAGCCCGAAGAACGCCTCCTACGGCATCGCGCTCGATCCGTACGGTCACGTGTGGATGGCCGGCGGCGAGGCGGGCGGCGTGGTCCGCTTTGACTCCGACAGCGAGACCTTCACGACCTACAATTACCTGGCTCCAGGCTACACGCGAGGCGTGGCGGTGCGGCGCGAGGACGGTCCGAACGGAGAGCTGCTGGGCGCCAAGGTGTACGTGGCTCACCACACCTGGGGAGCCTGCTCGGCCAACAGCCAGCATCGCTACATCGGTGTGATCGACGCCCAGAGCCTGAACACGCTCCCGAACATCGACCTCGGGGCCGACCGGGGTCCGGTGGGCGTGGCCATCGACTCTCTGGGGTACCTCTGGTCGATCAACCAGTGCACCTCGTCAGCGACCAAGGTGGACACGGCGACGGGTGCCCTCCTGGGAACGTGGCCGGTAGGGCTGTCTCCCTACACCTACAGCGACATGACGGGCTATGCCCTGAAGACGATCACGACCAGTCAGGGTTTCTACACGGAGATCTTCGATGGTTGGGTGGGCTCCGATACCCACTGGGACAAGATCCTGGTGGAGGCGGATCTCCCAGGCAACGGGCTGAGCTGGCTCAAGATCTCGTACCGAATCGCGGAGACCAAGGCCGCGCTCAATCAGGCGGACTGGGAGGGTCCCTTCGGTCCGTATCCGCCCGCGAGCTTCCCGTTGGACATCGATGCCTATGGAAACCATCTTGAGGTGAAGGTGACGCTGGGAACCGAGGATTCAAACTTCAAGCCGGTCTTGAAGTCCGTGAGCGTGATCGCGTTCGAGGTTCAGGATTAGACGGTCGCTCCCTGCGAGCGCGGGCGACGGACTGACCGCCTCAGGGCACGACCGCAGTCGGCTCGCGGGGGCTTCAAGCCCGCCTCGGTTCCTCGTGCGTCAGCGGGGCGTGGGGCAAGCCCAGCCGTGGGCCTCTGATGTTCCTTGGGTCTCGCATCTGCATCGTCATGGAGGATAACGATTGCACCTTGTGCTCCAGGCATCCCGCTTGATCGGGACTGGTGACATTGGGTTATCGGGGAAGACGTGAAGAGCTTATGCATCATCGTACGATCTTTGAGCTTGTCTCTACTGCTCTATGGTTGCGTGACCGAGGTTGCGCTTCCACAGATCACATTGTTGCAGATCACCTCTGAACCTCTCGCAGAAGGGGTGGCCCTTGAGTTGATTCGCGTTCGCAGCATCGAAGGAACGGGCGCACAAACCCACGCCGTTCTGGTGGTGGAGCGCCCATTGCAAGAGGGAGAAGACCCGATCAAGAGCCCGGTCGCGCTGGACATCACAAACTGGTTGGCTTCGCGGAACGCCTCCGAGGTACCTCTCGAGGTGCTGGGTCTCTCGGGTGGTCAAGTCCGTGCGCGCTACGAAGGTATGGTCTCGACCGCGCAAGTGGGTCTGGTCTCTGTGAAGCTGCAGGCGCTGGACGAACCGTGCGACGGTGACGCAGACGGTTACGTCGACTGCTCTGTCCCCGGATGCTGTGCGGAGAGCGAGTCTCCGTTCACCGACTGTGGCGGAGGAGATGATGCATCGGCGCCCGGACAGCCGGAGGTCTGTGATGGATTGGACAACGACTGCGACGGGGAGACTGACGAGGGTGTTCTGAACGTCTGCGGGGAATGCGGACCGGTACCCGAGGAGGCCTGTGACGATGCGGACAATGACTGTGACGGAGAAACCGATGAGGGGTTCAGCTGGGCTGGCTTGCCTCTGGGCGCAGAGTGCAAGGGCTACGGGGCCTGTGGTGAGGGGAGCGGGACGGTCGTGTGCGATCTCGCCCTAGAGACCGCGACATGCTCCTCCATGCTTGAGACCCACCCGGATTCGCTCGTGAGTCCGGAGATCTGTGATGGGTCTGATCAAGATTGCGACGACCTCATCGATGAGGATTTTACGAAGACCCAGAACTTCAGCGAGGGCGCTTTGGGCGAGGCGTGCGGCACGGGCGCCTGCGCCGGGGGCACCTATGAGTGTTCGGCCAACGGTGAGGGCACGCGCTGTAGCTCCATGGAGGGTGGCTCATCAAACGCGCAGACAGGAGAGGCCTGTAATGGGCTCGATGAAGACTGTGATGAGCTCGTAGACGAGGGTTTCACGCTCGATGGAGCCGCGCTCTCGGAGCCGTGCACGCACCCCGAGTGCGGAGACGGTGTCGTTGTTTGCTCGGCAGGTGGAGACCTGGCCGTGTGTGATTCGACGCTGACTCAGATAGACACGGATAGCGATGGAGTCTCTGACTGCGCCGACGAGGATGACGATGGGGATGGGGATCTCGATGTCGATGATTGCGCGCCCCTGGACAGCCTCATCCATGGCCAGGCCGATGATATCTGCAACGGCGTCGATGATGACTGCAACGGTGAGACGGACGAGATGGGAGCCTCGGGCGAGTCTTGCGGTGAGGGGGCCTGCGCGGGCGGTACGGTGATCTGTTACGAGGGCTCACCGGTGTGCAGCTCCAGCCTGGAGAGTCACGTCGACTACGCTGTCTCGGATGAGCTCTGTAATGGGCTCGATGACGACTGCGACGGAGACTCGGACGAGGGCATCAAAGCAGAGCCTTGCGGCGAAGGGGCCTGTGCCGGGGGACAGACCTACTGTGATGGGGGTCAAACCCTGTGCTCCACCATGCCTGGCGGAGACTTCGATGCCTCCTCACCGGAGATCTGTGATGGCCTCGATAACGACTGCGTTGGCGGACCGGACAACGGATTCTATTATCAGCAGCCCGGGACGCCTGGTGGAATCGCCCTGGGCGAGCCCTGTGACGGGAGCGACGCGGATCTGTGCCAAGAGGGCGTGGTGCAGTGTTCTCCCGATCAGACCCTCGCCATCTGTGATGACTCCACGGATGATGAGGAGCACCAAGAGCTGTGCGACGGGCTGGACAACGACTGTGACGGCGCCCTCGATGAAGACTTCACGGTGGAGACGTTGCTGGTTGATGGTGGCCTGGGTCCGGTGGCCGTCGGTGGCGCATGTGAGGGTGTCGACGGTGACGCCTGTCTGGACGGGGTCGTCGTGTGCGACGTCATGAGTCCAGGAAAGGCGACCTGCAGTGAGTCGACCGACCCGGCCGTGGCTTATGTCTTCTCCGGATCGAATGGCGGTATTCAATCCTACGATGTCTCCGATCCGATGAACCCCATCTGGCTCTCATCGGCCTCTACGGAGAGTCTTGGTGGCGTGTTTTTTACCAAGGGAACCGTTCGGGGTGATCTCGTGTTCGCGGTCGATAGTTGGTTCAATGGGCTGGGCCTGGCGATCATTGATTTTTCCGATCCTTCGAGCCCCGAGGTGGTCGGGACGTACACTCCCGAGAAGCCGAGCGCTCAATTGGTAAGCGCCCTCGCGGTTGAGGGTGACCTGGCCTATGTCGGAGTGCACACCTGCCACGAGGCATGGACGGGCACCGGCAACGGGTATGCTCCATGTGCGCAAGCGCCGGCCATACCCTCTAGTGGACTCCATGTGGTGGACATCTCCGATCCGTCCAGCCCCGCGCTACTCGGCGCCGTGTACTGGATGGGAGACGAGGGCCCGCCTTTGCCGCAGGATATCGAGGTCGTCGACGGAGTCGCTTACGTGGCCGGTCGCAATGGTTTGATCACGATCGACGTCACGAATCCCTCGAACCCAGACGGACTCGACATCTATGACCCCTGGACCCAGACGTTTTGCGAGTCCTACTACCAGACCGAGCTGGAGATCGAGAATTGCTCCGCGTGGGGCGCGGCTTCGAGCATCGAGATCGTCGGCGATCGAGCCTATCTCTCTGGGGGGTCGGTCGGTCTCATGGTGATCGACATCACGACGCCAGCCAATATGAGCTGGGTGGGCTATGACCTGCCGCCCGCGCCTCTGGACCCCACGGTAAACAAGAATGTGATGTTTGTGGCCCATCACGGCGGCTTCGCATTCGCTGCGACTCGCAATATGGGACTGAGCGTGTACGACCTCTCGGTCGAGATCGGCAACAACCTGGGTGACAGTCTAGTGGGCTCCTTTCTCCCACCGGGGGGGGAGATCGACGCACAACATGTGCACATCGTGGGTGAGACCGCATTCGTCTCCAGCTATGACAAGGTCTTGCACGTAGTGGACATCTCGAATCCGACTTCACCCGTGTATCTCAGCTCGGAGTCTTCGAGTCTGTACGGACTGTGGAGTCTCTGCGTTGACCTTCCCGCGGACACGGAGCTCGAGGTTTGTGACCAAGATGACAATGATTGCGATGGGTTGATCGATGAAGGGGGGGTATGCGACCTCTAGAGATCGTCCCACGGCCGTGTTTCAGGGGACTCGCTGGTCACTACGGGTCGGCATGAACCGCTCTGGCGCCTGCGCGCTGATTCCGTGGCGCGCGACCCGCGCGCTCATCTGCCCACAAGAGCCCCGACGGAGACACGGAGGCGCTCAAGGAGTGTTTTCCGCACATGAGCGTCCTCTCTGCCACATCCATCGCCCGGGTTCAGACCCTGACCAAGCCGCTGAGTCCGGCCGCCGAGCTCGACCCCGAGCTTGAGGGTCTCTCCGAGGCTCAACGGCAGGATTTGGCCACGGTTCAGCGACTCCAGCGTCCCCTGATCTCGGGAGCGCAGCCCGCCGCGACCTATGCGGGGGTCCCCACGCTGCACCTGACCGTTCAAGAGGGAGCGGTTGGGTTGGGTGATGGGCCTCGAGGCGGCGGTCAGCCTGACGCCTCGCTCGCCTCGCTCGTCTATGCGACTCACGATCTGAGCGACGGAGACCGCGTGGACTCCCCCGTGCTCGATCTTCTCGCATAGACCTCTCCCCGAGGGCTCCTCTCCTGGTGTGAGATCGTCTACAGTGGCAGCGCTTGGGTGCGTTTCCCAAGACGAAGAGTAGAGGTAGCGGTTGGCGAAGAAGCTCACAGAGGTCGCGTCCAGGTTGGCGTCGAGAGGCACGTCCGAGCGCCAGATCATCTACATCGTCGACTTCGAGAACATCCCGAAGACCGACGTCGCGGCGCTCCTCCGCAAGCGGCATGTCGTGATGGTCGTGCTCGCAGCAAACCGAACGAACACGGTGACCCCGGAGACCCTCAAGACCATCGAGGCGAACCCGGATCGCGTCGACGTGATCATCGGACGCATCACCCGCAAGGAGTTCGTGGACAAGCTCGTCACGGCTAAGATCGGTGAGTATGCCTTCCGGTTCCCCGACGCGGAGATCATCGTCCTGGCCAACGACAAGGACTACGCGGATCTGGCGGGGCACCTCAACGATCATTGGGAGCGCGAGGTCCCCATCGTTCACGAGGCACCTGGAGCCAAGGGCAGTCGTCGCCGCTCTTCTGCCACGACAAAGGTGAAGGCTCGTGGGAAGTCTGGCAAAGCGGACGGGAGCGCGTCTTCGGAGCGAGGCTCTGAGAAGGGGCGTCGCCCCAAGGCCGAAGATTCAAAGGCCTCCGCAGAGCAGCCGAAGAGGCGGCGAGCCCAGGGGGGCGGGAAGAAGCAGGCGTCCACCGCCGCGAAGAAGCAGGCGCCCGCCGCCGCGAAGAAGGAGGCGAGCGCTCCATCCAAGCCTTCGGGTCGCAAGCGCGCCTCGAGCGAGCCCGCCAAGGCCTCGAAGCCCAGCGAGCCCGGTCGTCAGACCATCACCAATCCTGACGCGGAGGCCGTTCGCGGGCTCCTGGCCAACGTCCCCAAGCGCCGGCTCCCTCGCTCGGAGTCCGCCCTCCTGAACGCGGTGCGCAACTACCGTGAGTCCGTCGGTCTAAGGTCGCGGCCGTCCACCATCGTCAAGCACCTCCAGGACTGCGGCGTGCTCGATCTGAGCGCCTCTCCTATCCGCTATGATCTGGGCGCTTGATTGCCAGACCTCGTTCGCTCAGTCACCATAGGCAGGTCTCTCTTCACCATCTGCGGGGCCTCTGATGGGCGCATCTGATCGAAGCTGGCTGGCCACCCTCCTGCTGTGCATCCTGCTCGGCGAGCTGGGGATTCATCGCTTCTACACGGGCAAGATCGGCACCGGGATCTTGATGCTCCTCACCCTCGGAGGCTTCGGAATCTGGTGGCTGATCGACGTGATCTTCATCGCCATCGGTAGGTTCGAGGACGGCAATGGGCGTCTGATCACCAGCGGGTGATCCTCAGGGGCTCTTGCTCTGCCAGGTGAACCGGGCATCGACGTCCTCACCGGCGAGGTAGCTCTGGTAGCTGTCTTGACCAAGCAGGTGGGCGCGCATGAACGCGACCAGGGTCTTCGTTCCGGCCTCGCGCGCCTCCTTCGGGCTCTCTCCTCCCGCACACAGACCGGCCGCGCCGCTGTCGATGTAGTCCATGTGTCCCGCGCTGGGATCGACGTGGTGATACGCGACCGCGGCGCTGTTGGCCGAGTCGTAGTAGGCCTCATGATTCTCCGCCGCGGGCGCGCACGGCTGGAAGCCCTCTCCTCCCTTTCCGGCGCCGAGAAAGCCCGCGGGGATCGTGAGGTCTCCGATGAGCTCCGGCGTGACGCTCGGGTTCTCCGGGGTCGGAGTGGTGTCAAAGGGACCGCCGATGGAGTCCACGGGATCGAGGGTGTAGACGGCCTGGATGCGAGGATCGTTGAGGGCCGTCATCAGGGCGACCTTCCCGCCTCTCGAGTGCCCCGCGATCCCGAACGCGGACGCGTCGAGGCTCCCCCCGATAGCACCGCCCAACTGCGCGTTCTCAGCCACGATCCAGTCCAGCATGGCAGAGCTGTGAGCGGCCAGGTCTGCGTGGTCGATTGCGTTGAGAAACGAGTCGCCGAAGGAGGGGCTCAAGAC
>MDTA01198589.1_pt1 | contig 11645 bp, 9 predicted proteins | sample 811151 | NCBI WGS metagenome assembly MDTA01 (sample SAMN05326648, study PRJNA326480) | marine metagenome | isolation source: seawater | place: Indian Ocean: South | collected 2010 | reverse complement strand
TCCTATTGAGACAACAAAATACTACACAAATCCAAAAATAATTACAGTTAGCAGAGATCCAAGAGATATTTTTGCCAGTATGAAAGCAAGAGAATCTTTAGCTACCCCTTGGTATGATGTAGATATATTTATTAATTGGTATAAAACTTGTTTCGATCATAGCATTTATTCAAAAAATAAAAAAATACTTAATCTTAAATTTGAAAAGTTACTTTTAAATTTTAATAGAGAGAATAAAAAAATTTGTAAATTTCTTGCTATAAAAGAAAAAATTAAAATGAGAAAAACCAATTATTTCAATTTTGATATAAATTCGTCTAAGAAAAATATCGGTAAATACAAAAAAGTTTTAAAATATAACGAAATACAAAAAATCGAAAAAAAGTTAAGAAGACACTTGAACTATTAAGAGTTTATAAAATTTAATTTTATATATAAATAATATTATTTGTTTTAAAATTTCTATAAACTCCCCTTGTATCAAAGATTAATTCCGAGCCAGCATGAATTTTTTTATAATTTACATTTGAATGATCAGTTCCAACAATTACAATACTCTTCTTTTTATATTTTTTTAAAGAGCTAAGAGATATTGACCTTTTATTAAATAATTTATTTTCCAATTCAAATTTTTTTACATAAGGATCGTAAAATTCAACTCTATATTTTTTAAATAAAAATTTCTTAATTATCTCTATCGATGGAGACTCTCTTGTATCAGATGTATTTTTTTTGTAAGAGATTCCAACTACTAAAATTTTCTTTGAACTGATTCTATTTTTTTTTAGATATTTAATAATTTTTCTATAAACCCATTCTGACATAGATGAATTTAATTTTGATGAAGTCTCAATTAATTTTGAGTTATATTTTTTTTTCTTCATTAACCATGTTAAATAAATTGGGTCTATCGGAATGCAGTGTCCACCGACGCCCGGACCAGGATGAAATGGTCTAAAGCCAAAATTTTTAGTTTTAGCCGCTTCGATTACATCCCAAACATTAATACCTAATTTATCTGATATAATTTTAAATTCATTTACTAAACCAATGTTTACAGATCTGTAAGTATTCTCCAAGAGTTTTGACATTTCCGCAACTTTAATTGATTTTGCAATAAAAACTTTTTTTGCAATTAAACTATATAAATTATACGCAATTTTTGAGCACTCTTTAGAATATCCTGATACAACTTTTGGAGTTTTGTCATAAGTAAAAAGTTTATCCCCAGGATTTTCTCTTTCTGGTGAAAAAATTAAATGAAAATTTCTTCCCAGTGTATATTTATTCTTATTATTAAATAATTTAAATATCTCTAATGTTGCTCCAGGATATACAGTACTTTCTAAAATCAAAACATGATTTTGGTTCAAAATTTTTCTGAGTTTTATAACACTTTTTTTAATTATAGAAATGTCCGGCTTTTTTGATTTATTCAATGGCGTTGGTAGACAAATAATTATTATATCTTGTTGTTTCAAACATGAGTAATCGTTTGTAACATTTTTTTTGAATTTATCGAAATAGGAGTTATTCAGAAAATTTTTATTTTCAATATAACAAATTCCTTTTTTAATAAGATTTATTTTTTCAGAAGTAATTTCAACACCTTGCACATTTACTTTTTGTTTGAGAAATCTTATAGCCAAAGGCAAACCTACATAGCCTAGGCCAATTATACCAACTTTTATTTTTTTGTTTTTAATTTTAGATAGAATACTTTTTGACATTTAAAAAAGTCAATTTATATACTTTATTTTTAGTAAAATAAAATTATTAATTGATTTATATATTATTCGTACTAAATCTTGAAAACGCCATAATTTAAAGTTTTTTTATAATTAGTAACAAATATTTTTATATACAGTTAACTAGATTATAAGTATTTAGAAATGCAAATAAGATCTTTTTAATGAATTTATTAAATAAAATATTATTAGTAATTTCTCCACAAATTAAAGTTAAGTCTATAATATTACTCTTTTTTATTATTGTTACATCCTTTTTGGACTTACTAAGTATAGGGCTTGTACTTCCAGTGGTAAGCACACTAATCACTGGTGAAGGAAATTTGATATCAAACTTTATAGAAAATATTTCTTTTTCTCTATCATCGTCTCTTGAGGTAAAAGAAAGTTTCAATGAAATATTTAGTCTCGCTGCTCTACTTTTAACTTTTTTTTTGAAATTTATTTTTATGTGTATATTTATATTTTTTCACTCACAATTTGTAGCTCAAGCTACTACAGAAATTTCATCAAATATAATTAAAAAATACATTTACAATAATTATAATTTTTTTTTAATAAGAAATTCCTCTGAATTAATAAGAAATTTAACAAGTGAGGTTGCGGGAATAATTAAAAAAATATTAATACCGATAATTTATTTAATTTTAGATTGTATAATATTTTTAGGAATTATTTTTTTATTATTTTTTGTTAGTCCAAAGTCATCCTTAATTTTATTTTCTGGTTCAATTTTAATTATTTTAATCTACTACTTAATAAGTAAAAAAAAATTATATTTTCTAGGACTCGATAATAGAAAACTAGAAAAGAATAAAATTAACCTCGTTCAAAATCTATTCAATGGAATCCAATTAATTAAATTATATAATAAAGAAGAAAACTTTGTTGAAAGTTTTAAACATACAGTTTCATCACAAGCAAATAATTTAAAAATACAAACAATAATTATGTCAATTCCAAGATACTTCACAGAATTTTTGATAATCTTTGTTTTTATAATTTTTTTAATACTTCAATTAAACAGCAGAGAGAACAATCTTATATCTGTAGTTCCTATTATTTCTATTTATGTTGTGGCTGCTGCTAGACTTTTTCCAACAATTAATAGAATGATTTTAAATTTACAATCATTAAAAAGTGGTCAGGCATCAATAGAAAATATTAGCAAGGAACTTTCAATGAATTATGAAAGAGAAAAATTTATAGATAAAAAAAATATTGTATTTAAAAATAAAATTAATATTTCTAATTTATCTTTTAAGTACCCATCAGGAAATGATTATATTTTTAAAAATCTTAATATAGATATTGCAAAAAATGAAATAATTGGAATTTCGGGATCTTCAGGAATTGGCAAAACAACATTTATAAATATATTAACTGGCCTAATAAAACCAACAGAGGGTGAGGTTAAAGTTGATGATGAGAATATAAATGATTTTATGAAATCATGGAGAAACATGATTGGTTATGTCTCACAAAGTAATTTTTTAATTGATACAAGCATAAGAGAAAATATAACTTATTTTTCAAAACATGAAAAAACTAATAATAAGTTATTAGATAAAGTAATTTTACAAACAGGACTCGAAGATTTAGTTAGTAAAAGATCTTCAAGTGGAGTTGATACAAAAATAGGAGAAATGGGTTTAGAAATATCAGGAGGTCAAAAGCAGAGAATTTGCCTTGCAAGATGTTTATATTCAAATCCAGATATTCTAATTTTAGATGAAAGCACAAATGCACTTGATTCAGAATCTGAAAAAAACATTTTTAAAAACATCATTAACGATAATGATAAAAGAAGAACGATAATTTTGATTTCTCATAAAAGTACAAATTTCAAGTATTGTGAGAAAATATATGAAATAAAAAAAGGTAAATTTGAAAAAATAGATTAAAAATTTATTAAACTTAATTTAAATGTATTTAAACACTCAAAAGAAAAAAAAACACATTTATATACCAATTGAAGTAGTTCAAAGAGAGTTTAATCATAAATTACTTCTTGCAATAAAAGCAGCACTTAAAGGATATAGAGTTTATTTTGGAACAAAATCAGGACTTGGGAAAGTTTTAGAGACAAATAAAAATGAAATAAGTCAAAAGGGAATTTTATTTTATAAAAGTTTCGCACTTTTGCCAAATAGTCAGTTTGGAAAATTATATAAATTATTTGAACATTTTATAGTTTTTGATGAGGAACTAGGACCTTCAATTAAAAATATTGACCTATCAATTAAACAAAGATTAAAAATCAACCAAGCTTCTATTTTTTTTGTAATTGGCAAACAATTTAAAAAAAAAATTAAAATGTTAAATAATGAATTTTATAAGAAAACAAAAATAATTGTATCTGGCTGGCCTAAATTCGACTTATTCACAAAAAAATATTTAAAAATATATCAAAAAGACATAGAAAAAATTAGAGAAAAGTATGGAAATTTTTATTTATTTTCATCAAATTTTGGTTTTATAAACGAAAAATTATTTAAAAAAAAAATTAAAGATTTAAAAAAAATTAAAAATAAGAATTTAAAAAAACAGAACATAAGTTTAATTAAAAATGGCTATAATGACTTTAATAACTTAATTTTTGAATTAAATAATCTTAAAAATAAAATTAATTCTAATTTAATAATCAGACCTCACCCAGCAGATAAAAATCATGAAGATTGGGAAGATAAATTAATTAATAATCCTAACATCAAAATTAAAAGTAATAACGAAATTATACCATGGATTATTGCATCAAAAGGTTTATTACATAGGGGATGTAGTACATCTATAGATTCATATTTGCTAAAAAAAAAATTTTTTATGTTTTACCCAATAGAACTCTCAAGAAGAACGAAAAAAATTTATCTTACAATCTATCTTTAAAGATAAAAAAAATTGAAACAATTCTTAATGGAGATAGTAAATTTATTCCCCATAAAAAAAGGATTAATAGTAATTTTATTCAAAATGTTAAAAAAAAAAATTCTATTGACATAATTTTGAATAGCCTAAATCAACTTAAATGTAAAACACAGCGACCAATCAAAATGAATTTTTTTATAAAAGCTTGGAGGAAATTAACATTTGAGTCAATTTATTTTTTATTAAAATTTAAATTAAAAAAAAAGAATCCATATACACAAAAACAAGTTTACGATTTTTCTAACTATAATTTAAAAAATAAAATAAGTATTTTTTCAAATAATAAGAAAATAAAAATAAAATATTTGTTACATGACGTTGTTGAAATAGAGCATCTATCAGACAAATATTAATCTATTGTGGAATTTAGTTTTTAAATAATATAAGTAAAATTATGCTTAAAAATCAAAATTATAAAATACCCTGCTTTATATTGGCTAGAAAAAATTCAAAAGGTTTAAAGAATAAAAATATTTTCCCACTTGATAAAAAACCATTGATATTACATACGATTGAATATGCAAAAAAATGTAAATTTGTATCTGATATTGTTATATCAACTGATGATAAAAGAATTAAAAAAATATCAGAAAAAAACGGATGTAAGGTTTTATTTCCTAGACCAAAAAAGTTAAGTAATGATAACGCATCAAATGTTGTAGCTCTTAAACATTTAATAAATTTTTATGAAACTAATATTTCAAAATTAGACTATTTTGCTTTTATGCAAATAACAGAGCCATTAAGACCCAAGAATATTCTTAAAAATTGTTTTGAAGCCATTAAGCAAAAAAATTTAAATTCAGCATTTGCGGGATTTGTATATAAAAAAAATTTTTGGATCGAGACAAAAGGACAAATATATAAACCAATTTCTCCTATAGATGAGAGAAATAAACCAAGGCAAAAAAGAAAAATGATTTTTAGAGAAGATTGTGGTGTTGCTCTAATCACAAGAAGAGATACGCTAATTAAAGAAAATAAATTATTTAAAAAACCATTTGAAATTATCCCGTACTCAGGTATTTGCGGATACGTTGATATACATGAAAAAAAAGATATAAAAATTGCAAGTTTACTTAAAAAAATAAAACTTTAATAAAAAATAATTTTATTTTTTTTTAAACTTTTAAAAAGTAAATTATAATTAGAAAATAAATCTTTTTTATTGCCCGAATTTTTAATTATAAAATCAGGTTTTTTTGGTTTTATAAATGGAATATCAACCCCAACAACATTCTTAATTTTTTTATTAAGTGCTTTTTTATAAAGTTTTTTGTAGTCTCTCTTAAGTAATAGACTAAATGGCGTATCAATAAAAACCTCAAAATAGGATTTTACATTTTTTTTACACCAGTTCCTGAATCTTTGTGATGTTATATTTGCTGAAATCACAATATTTACATTTTGTTCTGAGAGATATTTTACTAAAGTAGTTAGCCGTACAGCATTTTTATCTCTATCTTTTAGTGTATATTTAATATCGTCAAGAAATATTTTTCTAAATTCATCTCCGTCAAAGAAAATAGTGTTTTTGTTTTTTTTTTTAAATTTATTAAAAAAATATTTCCCAAAAGTACTTTTTCCGCTTCCAGAAATTCCTGTAATCCAAATAACCACAATTATTTAAAATTTATTTCTTTTTACAAATATACAAAGGGGATCTTTTTATTATTTGAAAATATCCTCTCATATTTAATTCTTTATCATAAATTTCTTTGTATTTTTCATAGAAACCATCTACTAAATCAATTCCTCTTGGTTCAACTCCTGAAGCAACAAAGCCCATCAAAATCTCCCAATCTGTTACTTGAAGTTCTTCCTCTTCTACTTTTTTAGTCATATTAAAGTGATTTGGGATCATTTTGTCTGCAACTTCCTCGGTAAAAGTATCTATTATTCTATCTGTTGGAAAATTTTTATCTAGTTTTCTACCTATCTCATAAACATTAAGCATATGCCTTTCACTATTGGTAGTTATACTACAAAAAGAATTTGGATTATCATTGAGACATTTGCTTAAATTGCTAAGTGCTTTATTTTTATCTTGAGCGTGGTAAACGACGTTATGACACATGACGATATCAAACTGTCCAAAATATTTTTCTAAATTTTCTACATCTGCTACTTCATAAATTTTTTTACCTTTAATATCTGTAGTGTTTTCTTTTTCTTTATCTACCATTGCTTCTGAAAAATCAGTAAAAACAATGTCTAAGTTAAATTTATTCAATTTCTCTAAATTTTTTTTCCAAAATACACCTGTTCCACAACCAACATCCAAAACTCTAATTGTCTTATCTTTAGGAAAATTTTCCATTTCAAAGTTATTTAAAATCCATTCATGAAAAGAATGTTTATTTTTAGTAAATTGGTGAATTTTAATTCTAGCTTCTAAATATTTGGTAGTGCTGTATTGTTTTTTTTTTAAATAATTTTTTGTAATTTCTTCGGGCATTATATTGTAAATATCCTTTCTATATTACTATTATCTCTTTTCATATCGATAAGATTGTTTTGTTTATCAAAATTTAAAAAATAAATATCTGGCATTGACATTGTTTTCCACTCTTTAAAACCAAAATTGATATTAAAAAAAAATTTTAAAATCATTCCTATTAATACTCCATGAGATATTATAACTAAATCTTTATCATCCTTTTTGAAGTTTTCATATATTTCAAGAAGAAAAGAATTTATTTTATCAAAATGATCTCTATGAGAAGTGCCGCCTTCTACTTTAAAATTTTCATTTTCCCACATTTTTTCAATTATTTGATGCTTAGTTAGTTTTTCGTTTTTCGGCATATGAATTTCTTCAAGTTCTTTTTTTTCTACTATATCTATATTTTTTGCTGTTTCAGAAAATGGTTTAATAGTTTGTACTGCTCTCTTAAAAGGGCTTGTATATATTGTAGAGCTATTTAAGCCTAAATTTGTTAATTTTTTACTAAGTGAATTTGCCTGCACTATGCCATCTTCGTCTAGCTCTCTTTCGTGATCCTTTCCACCCATTGCAGCTTTTCCATGTCTAATTAATACAATTTTTTTCATACCTTAAAAATTTCTTTCATAATTTTATAATCTCTACCGTTATCAACCTCTGCCCATTTACCATTAAACTTAATACCCTTAATAGAAATTTTTTTATCTATAAGCTTTTGCAGAATATCTGTCAAATATAATTTTTTATAATTGTTTTTATAATCTTTTTTTAAACATGATTTAAATACCTTCCAACCCTTGGGTTCAAATTTTAATAAACCCATATATTGACCCTGAATATTATTTATACTTTTAGTTTTTTTTCCGATTTCTAATACGATATTTTTATTATTTATTTTAAATGTTTCAGCATCGTCCAAAGGGTTTTTGAATCTTTTACTCCAAAGTTTTTTCCAAAAAGGATCGTATGCTATCGAAATAGGTGATTTTTCTAATAATAACTTTTTAATAATTTTTTTTTCGTAAAAAATATCCCCATAAGAAACTATACATTTGTATTTGTACAGCCAACTATTTGCTTTATTCAATGAATATACCATGTTAGTTTTTTTCCATTTTTTGTTATGGAAATTTTTTAAACGAAATTTTTTAAACTTATTTTTTTTATATCCAGTTACTAGAGCAACTTTTTTGATCCCCAAATCATAAAAATTATTTATCAATTTTTCTATAATTGTGGTATCCCCTAATTTTAAAAACGATTTAGGATTTTTCGACAATTGTTTTGGAAGTCTACTTCCTCTACCGGCTACTAATATTATTGCTCTCACTTTATACTGAATAGATTGCTGAAGATAAACAATCAAGATAAATAGATTTTTTTTTAACAAGTTCTGAAAATATTTGTTCACCACAACCAATTGCAGCTGGTATACCCAACTCGGAACATCTAATTGACATATGTGAGTTTTTACCTCCATATTTTGTTACAAGCCCTTTTATATCAAAACCAAATAACCAATCGTATCCTGGGTCTGCATTTTCAATAAAAATAATCTTGTTTTTTAGTCCCTTACTTTTTTTAATATCAGGATTAAATAAAATTTCCCCTTCAACTTTTTTTCTTGTTATAAAATTTGGTGAACTAATTTGATAAGGTATTATTCTGGTTCTTGAAATATCTTGTATCAATATTGGAAGTTTAACAATTTGATTCTTTTTGTGAATGATTTGATTTTTTAATGAGAGGTTTTTTAATTTTTTTGGGTTTTTAAGATGTTTTTTTTTTAAAAAGTAACTAATATTTATATTAGCTAATTCATTTCTGTTTAAATTATTTTTCTTTCCATAATTAGCAATTATTTCTAAAATAAGACTAAGGTATTTTGTGAATACAAATTTACTAAATTCTCTTAAAGAAATTGAACTACTGATATAATTAAAAAATTTTTCGTAATTGAATTGCTTAAATCCATTAGCTTTTAATACGTTATTTATATTTTTTATTTCTTCATTTGATAATTTAAATCTTATTTTTTTTATTTTTTTATTGTCAATTTTAAAATTAGAAATTTTAATTTGGTCATATCTTTTCGATGTTATGTCGTAAGATCCTGGTCTTAAATGTCCATATTTTCTCATAAAATTTTTCGAGGATTGTCTATTTTTTTGTACTTTATTTAAATCTATAAGCATATTTTTTGTTATGGTATTTAAACTTTGTTCAAATTTTTCTATTTTTTCACTAGAAATGACACTTTTTGATATCAAAGAATTTAAAAAACTTCTCGCTACAAATCCGTGTCTTGCAAGAATCGAAAAATTAAATGTTCCATATTTTTTACAAACATACATTAATTTCGGCAACTGAGTTATATCATATTTGTTAAATCCCTCATAAATTTTATCTAAATAATTTATACCTGCCATCGCTACATTATAAGATGAGGGGTTTTTATTATTCATAAAATTTAAAGTAAGAGATTTAAGCTCATCACAAAATATTTTTTTTTCATTTTTTGACAAAAGTTCACCTAATTTTTTGTTCATTCTTTCATTTAAATCAAAAGTGTAAGATGGAAATGATGTCTCAAATTCTACTTTATCATGAAATTGCGGATTTTTTTCAAGTTCCTCTATGCCAAAGTTAATTAACTTTGTTGCTATTTTTGATGGAAGTTTTTTTGGTAAAAAAGAGTTTAAACTTAATCTTGTGTCAATAAATGGCTGTCCGCATAATTGATACATAAGATTATGTTTCGACATATCTCTATAGCCCATTTTAGCCCTAGACATTGCCCAAATTTTATTTGTAATTAAGTTTTTATAAAGACTATAAGATAATATTGATGGATATTTTCCAATCATCTCAACAGGATTCCAATCTGGCATTTGTCCCAAAATCGTTTTTTTACCTAGTATACCTGTTTTTTTTTCGAATATTTTCTTTAACTTTTTTTCTACCTTAATTAAGTATTTTTCGTGATTTTTAAGAGAAATAGTATCCCAATTTTTAATTGTAGTTATTGGTCTTACTTGCAACAAAAATGGTTTTAGATTTTTTGTTACCGCAAATTCAATGTCAAGATTAGTATTTTCAAGCTTATTTTCTAATTCCTGTACACACTTAATTAATTTTTTAAATCTTGGTGATTTAATATTATTTCTAAATTTTTTAAAAATAAATAAGGTTCTATTCGAGTGAATACCTTTACCAGATGTAACAGTGTCTGTTTTTCCAGAAATATCATCATAATTAATTATATAATAATTTAACCCTGTATCTATATCCTTTGTAAATATAACGCCACTTACCGATACATTTGAAACCATTTCTTGTATAAAAACTTGATCATTTTTATTTATTTCTTTTCCATAACTTTTTATTACAGAATTAATTGAAGAAATTATCTTTTTTGAATTTTTTATTGGAACATTTAGATAGCTTGAAAATTTACCAGCTTGACTTTCAGTTATTTTATCCTCTGTTTTTGAAGAAGATCTAATGGCAATATTTTTTCTATTTCCAAATTTTTCTTGGATTATATTTAAAAGATACTTTTTATTAATTTTCCAGTCTTCTACCGAAAGGGTTAGTGTTTTAGGAATATAAAATTTGAGTTTTTTATTCTTTAGTATTTCAATTACGTCAGCTTTGCTTTTATCATTAAAAAAATTTTTTATCATTTAGGATAATTAGAATAATTTATTTTAAATCTAATAGAAATTTCTTTTCTTTTATAAACCATTTGCAAAAATGATTAATTCCTTCTTCAATTTTTACTTTTGGAGTATAATTTATTAATTTTTTCAAAGCTTTAGTTGAAGCTCTTGTTTTTACAACATCTCCTTTCTGCAAAGTTTTGTAATTCATTTTCGCTCTTAAATTTAAATTTCTTTCTATTAATTTAATCATATACATTAGTTTCACATTTTGACCTCCAGCAACATTTAATATTTTATATTCATTTGATTTAATTTTTTTTGTTAGTTTGAAAATACAATTAATAACATCATCTATATATGTGAAATCTCTTTGATGGTTTCCATAGTTAAAAATATCTATACTTTTACCTAGAAGCATGTTTTTGGAAAATTTAAAAATTGACATATCCGGCCTACCCCAAGGGCCATATGCTGTAAAAAACCTTAGACCATAAGATGATATTTTAAATTGTTTGTAATAATAATAAGCTAACATTTCGTTATACTTTTTTGTTGTTCCATATAAAGAAATTTGATGAGAGGTGTGCATTTTTTCATTTAATGGAAATGTTTTTGCATTTCCATAAATAGAGGATGATGATGCAAAAAGTATTTTTTTAATTTTATAATTCTTCATATTTTCCAAAATATTAAAAAAACCATTTATGTTTACATTCAAGTATTTTTTAGGGTTTGTGAAAGAATATCTTACACCCGCTTGTGCTGCCAAGTGTATAACTAAATCAATCCTATTTTTTTTGAAAAAAAAATCTAGTTTTTTTTCATTATTTAAATCTATTTTGAAGTAACTGAAATTTTTAT
>MDTA01165922.1_pt1 | contig 11645 bp, 5 predicted proteins | sample 811151 | NCBI WGS metagenome assembly MDTA01 (sample SAMN05326648, study PRJNA326480) | marine metagenome | isolation source: seawater | place: Indian Ocean: South | collected 2010 | reverse complement strand
GATTTTATAGAATGAATCTTCAAATATTTTAAGATAATCATCATTACTTAGTATTTCTTCTACTATTTCATTTGTAAATATTTTATTCCATTGAGTTGATTGATTGAATAGATAATCTTTTGCTATTCCATCTGTATCTAATTTCATAATATTGAATGTTTGTGCTTCAACGGAGCAAGCATCCATTCCATCCCCTCCATATACATATTGAATAATACAACCTGAACTATTACGAACAGTATAATCATATTCTACCCTTAAATCTTCCATTGACTTCATTAATTTCCTTTGGATATAACCTGTTTCTGATGTTTTAACCGCTGTATCAATAAGACCTTCACGACCACCCATCGCATGAAAGAAGTATTCTTGTGGAGTTTGACCTGATATAAATGAATTTTCAACAAAACCTCTAGCTTCTGATGAATCATCATATTTATTATAATGAGGGAGAGTTCTATCAATATATCCATATGGAATACGCTTTCCATCTACATTTTGTTGACCAAGACACGCAACAATTTGAGCTACATTGGTAGATTTCCCTTTTGATCCACAATTTACCATATTTGTTACTCTATTTTTTTGATCAAGATTTTCAAGTCCAATATTTCCTGTTTGACGAAGGGTATCATTTAAGATTCCATTAACTTTTCCTTCAAAGTATTCTTTATTTGTTTGACCGGAAAAGTTTTCAAAAACATTCAAATGAATTTCTTGCATAATATTATCTATCTTGACTTTATTTTCTTTAATAATCATTGAAATTTTTTTGTATGTTTTTTCATTTGCTACCATATCACCAATTCCAACACTAAATCCTTCAATTAGAAGGAAGTATGAAGTAATTTTCTGTAGATCATCAATAAAATCTTTTGTCCTTTCAGGTCCTAAATCATTGTAAATAGTATGGATTAATCCTTTTGATGTCTTTGTAAATATACTTTTATCAAGACCACCTGATTTTATTTCTCCATTCTCAATAATAACTTTATTAATCGCATCTTCTTTAAGGGTGTCATATGAATCATTTGTCATTGTAAGGTTTATATTTTTGGGGATAATATAAGATAAAATATTCTTCCCTGACCAATATGGAATATCTTCCCCACCAAGGTTAATCTTCATAGTTGGTTTCGGAATAGTTCCATCAAATGTACTTAATGTACTTAATAGATTCATTACTTGAGGGCGATTAAAATATGTAGTTTCTACAATTGTATTTGTTATATCATTTGTTTGACTGGTTTTTTGAATTGGATAGATATTTGTATTATTTGAGAAATAATAAGAATCAACTGAGAAAGGTGTATGTGATATAATTTCCCCTTTTGTTAATTTATTAATACCAAGTAATGTATCTTGAACAATGGTAATAATTGGTTTATTTTCCCTTGGAGAGATGATTTGATATTTTACTGATGCTATATTCATTAATTCCGAAACAGTGGCAATGGATTGAGGTGCGTGCATATTCATTTCATCACCATCAAAATCAGCATTGTATGGTGGAGTAACACTTACATTCAGTCTAAAAGTATTCCCTTTCATTACTCTAATTCTATGACCCATCATACTCATTTTATGAAGGGATGGTTGACGATTAAATAATACATAATCACCATCAAGTAGATGTCTATGGACAATATCTCCATGATTAAGCTCAATACTCATAATATTATTTTTTGTAATTGTTTTTGTGGTACCATTTTGAATAATTGACTTAATACCCGGATATTTATCATATCCATTACTTAATAATTCATTAAGTTTTTCTTCATTATATTTATTAACAATTTCTGGATAAGTTAGATTCTTAGCGATTGTAAATGGGACACCAAGTTCATCTAATTCAATATTCGGATCAGGTGTAATTACACTTCTTCCTGAGAAGTCAACACGTTTACCCATCAAATTATTACGAATCCTTCCATCTTTCCCTTTGAGACGTTGTCTGATTGCTTTAAGAGGTCTACCTGAACGATGTACTGATTGTGCTACATTTGGTAGTTCATTATCAACAAGTGTAGCAATATGATATTGTAATACTTTTGACCAATCATCAATTGTTTCTATTCTACTTTTATTTTCTATTTTTTTCTTTAGTGTATTATTACATTTTATAATATCACATAATTTATGTGTTAAATCATCATCCATTCTTTGCGAATCATCTTGTTTAACAGAAGGTCTAACTGAAGGTGGAGGAATCGGAAAAACTGTACATATCATCCATTCTGGACGACACCATAAGTCAGAGAATCCAAGGATATTAATATCTTCATCAGTCATTCTTTCAAAAATTTCTTTTACAGTTTCAATTGATAGTTTCTGGCTTTTAATTTCTTTATTTTCTGTATCTAATTTATTCCAGATTGCTATAATACCATCTACACCATCCACTTTAAGTCTATCTGGTTGCTTTGCACCACAACCATCTTCTGATTCTTGACCACACCTTACTATTTTTTGAGATAGATTATAAATTTCATTCCATCTATTTTTATTTGATTTTTTCATAATATTTTTAATTTGTGCGGATGATTTATTTATCAATAATTTAGAGCATTGAATACAAGTACATCTTAGGATTTTTTGTATCATATTCATAAATTGGTAATGATATATTGGTCTGGCTAATTCAATATGACCAAAATGGCCTGGACAATTAATATTATTTTGTCCGCAAGTACCACATATTTTTCCCATTTCTGTTGAACCCATCCTTATATCAAATAAACCTTTAATAACGGGTGTATCTTTATCAAATGTATCATGTTTCGTAATTTCAACTACAGACCGATCCCTTATTTCTTTTGGGGACATTATACTAAATTGTAGTCCTGTAACATTAGCTGTTTCAGGTTCAATATAATCTTCATTCATGTTATATATTACTATTAATTTTTTTTTTAAATCTTTTCAAATTTAAAATTAATTTAATTTAATTTAATAAATTTGAAAATTTTTTATTTAAGAAATTTATAGGAAATAAATACAAATATGGAATCAGAACATTCAATGATTACTCGTTCAAAAGGAAAATTATTAGAATTAGAAGAAATTAAACCATTTGATGATGATGAACTTGATGATAAAGGAAATATACAAGGGTTAATTGATTATGAATGTAATAGCGACTTTGATAATGATATGTTTCAGAAAGAGTTGAAACGGTTACGAGGTGGTAGGAAGCATAATAGTCCTACGAAAAAAAAGATAAAAAAAGATAATAAATTATCTGAAGTATTTTTATCTTATATGTTAATGCAATTATTCAATCCAAATAAAAAAAGTCGTAAATTATTAAAGAAAAATCGAAAAAAAGATACTATTACAATGAAAATAAATGAGGAATATGAAAAGGAAGAAAATGACAGTGAATCAAGTGACGATGATATAGATAGCCTTATCAATTCTGACGGCGAAGATATATATGAAGAAGATGAAGATGAAGAAGAAGATGAAGAATATGATGAAGAAACTGTAACTGATGAAGATGAATTAGAATATATTGAAATGGATAAATATGATGAAGAATATATTGAAATGGAAGATGATACACTTGAAGAAGAAGATCCTGATTTTAGTTATTTTCAAAATCAAAGCGAAGATTTAAAGGAAAAACATTTAAGAGAGTTAAATGAAATTAAAAATCTTAGAAATACAGATGTCCCCTTAAAATTTAAAGTACTTAATTCTGAGATGGATATTAAAACCAAATCTATTGCGATTGGTAATATTGAAAAATTAAGTGAGATGGATGTATCAACTGGAGAGTATTGTAAGATGGATAAATGGATTAATGGATTAATTAATATTCCTTTTGGAAAGGTGAATGAATTACCAATTAATAATGAAAATTCAATTGAAGAAAAGAGAAATTATTTAATTAAAACTCAAAAACAACTTGATAATGCTATTTATGGACATAATGATGCTAAAATGCATATTCTACAAGTAATTGGTAAATGGATTAAGAATCCTCAATCTCATGGAAATGTTCTTGCTATTCAAGGACCTATGGGAAATGGAAAAACAACTCTTGTTAAAGAAGGAATTGCTAAAGCTATTAATCGTCCATTTGCTTTCATTGCATTAGGTGGGGCGTCAGATTCCTCATTCTTTGATGGTCATTCATATACATATGAAGGGTCTCATTGGGGACGAGTTGTAGATATTTTGATTGATTCAAAATGTATGAATCCAATAATTTATTTTGATGAATTGGATAAGATTAGTGATACCCATAAAGGGGATGAGATAGTACATTTGCTTACACATTTAACTGATCCATCCCAAAACTCACTCTTTCAAGATAATTATTTTCCAGGAATACATTTAGATTTATCAAAAGCATTATTTATCTTTTCATTTAATGATGAAACAAAAATAGATCGAATCTTAAAAGATCGAATGTATGTAATTAATACAAAAGGATTTAAACCAACTGATAAGGTACTAATTACTCGTAATTATTTGTTACCCGAATTACTTGAAACATTTCTATTTACAAATGAAGAATTAATCTTTTCCGATGAATCAATCTTATATATAATTGATAAGTATACAGGAAAAGAAGAAGGTGTAAGAAACTTAAAAAGATGTTTAGAAACAATCATTTCAAAGATAAATATTTATTATTTATCAAATCAAAAAGGTGAAAACGATGAAAAAGATGAAATATCAATGACTTTCAAGATCAAAGATTTTAAATTACCACTTAATATTACTCCAGTAATTATTGAAGAGCTTATACCCAAAATAAAGGTTGATAACCCCCCAGAACATATGTATATGTAAATAAATAAATAAATTAAATATTTTAACATCCCGGCGCCTTTCTAGATTCCCCTTCTTCAAGAGGATTTACTTTTGGAATATACCAATCACTATCATATGTAATAGAATCGTCTAATTTTTTATGGATAGGGTCCATTGGACAACTATCTTTATTACCAAGTATCCAAAACTGTGTATCTATACCAGGCCTTCCATCATTTTCTTGAATCTCACCCTGTTGTTCACTCTGTGGAAGATTTTCCTTTGATGGAGTCCAATTTCCTCCTGAATTTTCACGTGTAACTAAACAACATCTTCCTGGTGGAGGGAATAATGTTTCATTATTCTTAACAGTTACTACAAATCCTTCACATTTATTACCTCCGTCTGACTGATTACTACGATCGTAACACATTTTAGCACATTCATATAGTATATCATCTGGATTTCTTGTCCGTCCCTCATTCGGTAAGGTAATACAACTTGGTACTGATTTCCAACGTTTTGATGATTCTGGACCAGTCTTATTATCATCAAAAAAGGGGTTCGTCCCTCCTCGGTAAAAATTTTTATCTAAACCTTGTGCATTATGTCCTAATTCTGACCAACATTTCCTCCATCGCCCTTCTAAGTTTCCAGGGTAAATATCTGATTGAGTTTTGCTGGAAGGATCCCCGGTTGGAGTTACCCCTACCCATTCTCCGTGAAGAAGCCTTGAAAAAATACGCCCATCTTCCCCCTGTGTAAAGCTACCATCATAATCCTGACTCCATCCACCTGGCATGGTTTGTGTATCCATACAAGCACTTGTTCCGCGATTCGCTTCATCTTTTCCACAATCATCTCCCTCCATAAAATAGTCATGACATTGTCCACTAGCACAGCTTACATTACCACTTGTTCCCGCGGGTGAATCATCTGTTTGTGTGTACCCGGAAGTAACTTCTCCTTCTGGATATGTCCAAAAGTACTTATTGATGGCTGTCCAGCCGAGTCCTGGCTCCCAATTATCAAATTCATTATTACCTGGCTCGTCCCCATCATAAGTTGGGAATCTATTTGATTCATAAGTCGGTTCAAATAAATTACGGTTAGGTTTTCCATTCGCAACTGAGTTCTCGGGATCGGTAGTACTATTTGTGGCACCTGCCTCTGTCCACTTCGATTCATCTTCGTAATTGAAGCCTGAATTAAAAGAACTGACCTGTGGGGCAGAGGCGTGATAATTAATATAACGTTTATTCTCCTCGTCATCTGTTATATTGTAATTCCATTCTCTACCGTGTTGAAAACCCTGAGTGATTGTTGAACATATACCTGGACGGTCCCAATCTGAATCATTTTCTTTACCCTCTTCCCAAAGTGTATTATGATATAGTTTTGCAGATGGAACTTGATCTTGACAACGTGGACAAGGCCACTTCGGTGAAACATCATTCCGTAAGATTTTATTTGTAAAATTCCCTGTTGTACCGAGAGCATTACCTTTCATTAAGTCAAAAACTGGATATTGATTATTTACATTTCCATAATCTGCCTCATCTCCTCCATCACATCCATCCTCTTTTCTACAACGTTCGTGTTGCGCACTATTTAATTGAACCTTCATACCCGGGTAACCAGTTCCTCTTTCTGTACCATAGCTCCCTAATATTGCGGATTGACCATCATAACGGATGAAACTATCTAAAATATCATCATGATAATCATCATTAGAAACAAGTGCTTTATGGGTATCACTAATATTAATTTTATTTTTTAATGTTTCTTGTCCTATCCAAGATTCAGAATAGGTTTTTGACTCAGTTGTAAAATCCCAATCGTATGGGCAAGGTACTGTTCCATTAGTATCATTTTCATCTGCTATAGTAAATATTTTATTTACCCCCCCGGCGGATGCTTCTTGTGTCCATCTACCCATACACCATTCACAAGTATCTGCTCCACTATCATTAACCTTTACTTTATAATTTGGACTACAAGAGTATATCTTAAGGTCTTCGGAAACACCGTCACTATTAAGGTTCGGATCAGTACATTTATATAAAGGTAATGTGTCATCTGGGAGTCCTTCGTCTCCGACGACAGCGGTCACTGTTGATCCGCTCTGCTGCTCTGGAACGCGCCCTGAAATATGTAGATCACTTAAAGTATTTTCCCCAATACAACTAATACATTGATCGTGTGTGGGATCACCATCATAAATACTACCTTCAACGTGGACATAACTTGGTTTACAGTATTTATTTTCAATCCAACCCCTGTGACAAGTAGTTAGATCCATATCAACAAATCCTGATTTATCTAATGTATCATATTCTTCCATATTGGTACAGGGTTCACATATTGATTTTCCACCTTGTTGTTTTAGATATGTTGCTCCAGTACCTTGAGATTCATCTATTCCACACGGGAATCCACATTCATATCGTGTAGGATCTTGAATAGTTATATTATCATTTATTTCTTTTGATCTAATCCATTGAGCTTTACCTGCTTCTTTTTGTAACAATTCATTATATATTTCAATACGACATTCCTTTTGATTTGTTTGATAAGTAGATAAGCTTTCTTCACCAGTTTCTAAATTATTAAAAATACTTTGATCCTGAAGGTCTGTAATTTCAGCTCCAGAACCAGTAACTACATTATGACAAGCACTGTTTGGGTCTGATTTAAATCTATCAAATACTTCTTTTGATGTGGGTATAATTGGGGCTCCCGCACTAAAATATTCAGGTTCTACATTAGTCAATGATCTAAGATTACAATCAAGAGCCATACCAGTATTACCCTTAGTTAACCAATTACCTTGTTCTGATTCATATACTGAATTACTATTTGATAAGAAATTAGAGTTTTGTCTAAATTCACAAACAGGTAATGCTGCTTCATTTGCACTTGTAATAGCAGTACAATTTAAACATCTTCTTTCATTCCCATCCCAATAAGTTCCATCCCTACATTTAGGAACCCGACAAGTCCCTGTATTTGAACATACATTACATTTAGTATTACTACCAACAATTTCACCATTTACTAGATCATTATCTTGAGCAATATTTTCAAAGAAACTATCTGGTTCATTACACTGAGTACAAGATTGGAAATTATCATTTGGATCTGAATAATATCCAGGTTCGCATTCGTTAATAGATATAATGACTTGACCATCCTCGCCTTGACTACAAGTATAATCTGTTGCGTGTGGGTCAGCCGGAGTACCACAAGGTACCGGATTCCCTGTGTCCCCCCAATAATATCCTGAAGCAAGTTCAACACAGTCAGTATCACCACCATCTACTCTATCCCCCGCTGCTCTAGTAAGTCCAATATCACAATCTTCACAAGTACTATCTAAAACGTGTTGTCCCTCATAACACCTTTGTATACGTGTACATGAACCATTTGTTTCCGCTGTCATAATATTGTCACCTGCTTCTTTTACTTCCCCTGAATTACAAGGATGGCAAACATAATGAGTATTATTTCTATTGGATGCCTTCCAATCTTCGGCACATAATATACAGTTTCCTGAAACACTATCACGAATATAACCTTCTTCACATTTACAGGCTGGAGGATCTGCGGTTTCATCAAATACTTCGTGTAAGTTATTTATTGGATCTATTACACAATCTTCTGGGGTAATAGGGATTAATGTACATATACCCGGAACAGTTTCTATATCTTGACCACCATTATTACATTCATAACCATCAATACATATATCTCTATATGTACATTCAGCCCCTCCTTCACGAAGAGACTGAAAACACGAGTTAGGGACAGAACTATCTTGTGCTCCCTCTGGTGTAAGTCCAGGACCACTTGTTAATAGATTTGAACTATCAAATCCATTTGGACATATAGTACATTCAGTACCATCCCAATAATGATTATCATCACAAGTACACGGAGTACCTGAGTCTGCGGAAATACCAGTTGATGTTGAATTTACTGGACAGGGTAAACAGGATGATCCATCAGAATAAAAATTATCTTCACATAATATACAGTTTCCTGCCTCGCCCGTGGCTTCGTCAATATCACGAATATACCCTGTTTTACAAACGCATTGTGATGGTTCATCACCTTGTGCTGGCTGGAGCCTTTCATTCTGTAATACTACGCAGTCTGCAGAAGTAATTGGAACTAATACACAAGTACCATTCTCACATGTATGGCCTTCAATACAAATATCTCTACTAGTACAAGGTGCCCCTTCAGGTCTAGGTGAAAAAATACAAGAATATTGATTCGTGGTCGGGTCGAGATCTTCTGGATCAACTGCTTCGCCTACCGCTGGATTTCCTTCACTATCAAATCCATTAGGACAAAATGTACAATTATATCCATTCCAATAATGATTATCATTACAAGTACATTTATCACGGTAATGGTACTCGCTACCACTGGACGCTGGAGCCTGAGCACCACTTGATGTTGAGTTTTCTGGACAAGGTATACAAGAATTAGATGATTCATCCCAGGAATAATTATCATCACAAGTACATTGAGTATCTCCCTCCCCCAATAAAGTTGATGTTGAGTTATCTGGACAACTTTCGCAAGATTGACTTGATTCATCCCATCTGTGATTATCATCACAAATACACGGAATCCCCGCGGAAGGGCTCTCACTTATTGTTTGATCATTTATTAATGATGAGTTTGCCGGACAAGCTGTACAAGAAGTATTACCATCTGCATAAAAATCATTATTACAAGTACAACTCGAAGTGCTATCACTAAGTAAAATACCCGATGAGTTTGAGTTATCTGGACAAGCGATACAAGAAGTACCATCGGAATAAAAATTATCATTACAAGTACCGGAACCATCACTATTTTTTACAAGGGGTTCACAAGTTGTATCTCCATCACTTACTTTATCCCCCGCTACTCTGATAGTACCTCTTGGACAACTGACACAATCTCCATCAGAAACATGTTCATTTACTTTACATTTGCGATTCATACGCATTACAACACCTATAACAAAACTAATACAACATAATAGACAAAAAACAAGTACAATTATGGGACCTTTTTTATTAGTTTTTTTCGCAATGTTTTCTATAATTGGAGTATTAGATAAGGTTTTGACTAAAGGATTATTAACTATTTCTTCCATTTGAATATATATATAATATTATATATTATTTTAAAAGTATTTTGTAATTATTTTTTTATGAAAAATAATCTATTTTATTGAAAATATTATTCAATAATAAAATGGGGCATAAAAATTACAAATGGAATATTTCCGAAGAAAATGGAAGAAAAATTGTCTATGATATAATTGATAAAATAATACAAGAAAAGAAGGATAACTTAATTGAATTTAATGAACTGATTTTCTTAATTAATTATCGATCCAAAGATCTTGATATTCGGAATAATAATAAACAAAAAAAATTAAGTAATTATATTAAAGTTGTCCTCGGAGGATTGATTAAATTTATTGATGATTATGATAGATTCTTATTATCCTATTCAAACCAACTTACATTTATTCAATTAAATAATCTAGAAGTCAATGATTGGATTTTTGTTGAAAACAATGAATAAAAATATCTACAATCTATATAAATGTTATTTGAAGTTGATAAAAAGTTACAGATTGTAATTATCCTATTTACCCTTACAATAATAATATTATATCAACAAAAACATAAATCAATGTTTACCGAAGAAGGGGAGATAAAACCATTTGGAACCGGTCAAGAAAAAACTATTACACCACTTTGGTTAGTATCATTAGCAATCGGTTTACTTATTTATGTATATTTTACAGTAAAAGAGGATGATTTTGTTTAAAAAAATAAAATAAATATTATTTATGAAACCCAATTTAGTTAATTATGATGTTTTTTTTAAAAAAAAACAATTGAAAGAAATAAAAGTAATACCAAAAAAAGAAATAAATAGTAAAAAGATAATTTTTAATATTTTATCATTATTTTTATTAATAATAGGATTTTACTTATTGTTCAATAGAAAAAAAGAAAAAGAGAATAAAAAGAAAGAATATAATCAGAAGGTAATTCATTTTTTCCATAATATTAATTTGAAGTAAATAAATTTCTTTTTTTTATAACTAATTATATTAAATGGATAAATATTTTGAAAAGTTAGGAATTTATTATGATGAAAAAGTTAAATTCCTATTAAACGGAGATAAATTTATATCATGTAAAGAATGTGAATCAAAAAAAAAATTTAAAGAAGATTACGAAAAGATTATATTATCTTGTGGATCAAATGGTGATAATAAATGTGGTGATCAAATTATAATTAAATTTCCAAAATATACAAATTATGAAAGTATAATTCAAGATTTAAAAGAAGAATTAAATCAAGGTCTAAATTGGAAGAGTATTCAAAATTTCTTAGATGTATCAGATCAATATAAAGAATCTGAAGAAAAAAATAAAAAGATTAATCAACAAATTCAAAGTATCGAAGAAGTGTTTTATGAAAAAAATATAAAAATAAAAGAAAAATTATTACAAAAGTTTTATGATGAAAGAATAAGTAAAACAAAAAAATGTAATGAAATAACAAAAGAATTAAAAGATCCTTCTATTACCAAAGAATTAAAAAAAACAAAAATACAAGAATATATTGAAATTGTAGGATCATTAAATAAAGAATATAAAGAAGTAAAAGAAGTTATTGATGATATTAATCCATTTTTAATGGTTGATGAACCCGAAGTAATACTTAAACATGATCAATATGAATATAAAAAAGTGAAAAAAGTGAAAAAAGTGAAAAAAGTTAAGAAAGAAGAGAAAGAAGAGAAAGAAGAGAAAGAAGAGAAAGAAGAAGAGAAAGAAGAAGAGAAAGAAGAAGAG
>MDTA01159134.1_pt1 | contig 11649 bp, 7 predicted proteins | sample 811151 | NCBI WGS metagenome assembly MDTA01 (sample SAMN05326648, study PRJNA326480) | marine metagenome | isolation source: seawater | place: Indian Ocean: South | collected 2010 | reverse complement strand
TTTACTGCAGGTACTGCCATGACACTTTTTTAACTATTTATTTTCTTTGTTTTGCTTCAATAATTTAGCAAGATCAGCAGTAGAACCAACAAAAAGTGCATTTGTAACATTCGTTGGGCTCTTTGATTGAGATTCTTCCTCAACATCTTTTAATTTCTTCTGTAAATCGAGAAGTTTATCCGTTGCATCAGCAACATTCTTAATTAACTGTCCAGCAACTTCATATGCTCTTGCTTGCTCAGTTTCCTGTGCCAATTCTAAAATGCCGTTGACTGCCTCTTGTCCCTTTTCAATCAGAGAATAAAGATTACCTCTTGTATATTCATAATCTTTTCTGGTATCTGACTTGATTGCATCAACTTCTTTCTGTATAGGTTTTAATTGTTTGGGTTCATTTGATACGATCTCACTAGATACATCAAAAGCTTCGTTTAAACTGTCAAAACTCATGATATTGCACCATTAAATCCGAAGTCATCACCAACTTCAATAAGAGCATCATCGGCATCATTAATGACATTGACTGCAGTACCACGAACATGTGATCCAGTAATGGTTCCATCTTGTCCTCTCTTTGTAAAAAGAGTATTACCTTCTTTTCTATCAACATATATCGATTCGTTGTTGATATTAATGTATACATTTTCAGCAATGTTAGTTGCATCGGTAACTTCAATAATATTGGATGTTGTTCCAATATCTTGTGCCAAGTTTGTAACGACATTTCCGGTGTAACTTTGTGTTGCTCTCGGAACGACTGTGTAAGTAAGATCTCTGGTTGGTGTAGAAGAATCGTCCTGTACATACCCAACACGAACTTTTTTGATAAGATCTTTGGATGCTTTTGAAGTATCTCCAACAGGGCCAAAAAGATATGTTTTGGCAGTAAATCTTATAGTATAAAGGAGAGAACGTCTTGTACTGTAATTTCCTTCATAATCATCCTGCATTGTAATATTTTCAATAACAATTGGAATATCTCTTTTTTCTCCTATTGTATCGACTAAATTAACTGAAAGAGTGTATGCTGGTTGAAAATATGGTAAAATCTGTTCAACAATCTGAAGCATATCATCATTCAACTTGGTGAAGATTGATAATTCAAATGACATATTATAAGGAACTGGCATGTAGGTTTTTCTGATTGCCGTCGCAATACCTACAGTTTGAGTTTTAAATGTCTGAGTGGTAGTTACTTTCCTTGTGCCATCATATTGAAGTCCTGTAAATTCAAAGGACATTCTCGGAAGAGTAATAGAAGTTGGTTTATTAAGATCTGGTGATTGCTCAACTCTTGCTAAAAACTTTTGGGTAGGCCCGTATGCTAATGGAACTTTGATTTCTTCAATAATGTTACCAGAAGAATCAAGATGCTTGATATCGATTCCATTAAAAAGACTTCCGAACGCAATAATCGTCCGTCTCAGAATTTCATGGTAAAAGTATTCAAACATACAGATGCCTTATGTAACTTTATTTATGGTTAAGGATTCCCAAAAGGATTGACTTCCGTGAAATCTAAAATCCCATCATTAGCAAATGATTGTATATCATTATTATCTGGATACTTATTGACAGTATTATCATTCTCAACAATTTTGATAACATAAGAAGCACTGCTTTCTGTTCCTGTAATAGTTTCTCCAGGTAAAAAGTCACCAGTTGTATTGGAGTAAGTTAGAATATTTGTGACAGTATTCCATGTCTTGACTATTCCAGTTACACCGCTTGTAGATCCAGTAATTTTCTCTGTAGGTATAAATGTTCCAACTCCAGCAGTGGGTGGATCTGAAAGTGTTAAGGTTGGAGCAGTTGTGTAACCGGAACCAGCATTGGTAATATAAACTGCAGAAACTGTTCCTGCAGCAGATACAATAGCAACACCCTGAGCGGTTGTTCCACCAGCACCTGGACTACTAAACGTTACTGTAGGAGAAGATACGTAACCACTGCCACCATCAGTAACAGTTACAATACCTACGGTATTGTCAGAAATTCTAGTGGTTGCTGCAGCTCCAGCTCCTGGATTTGTATTTAATCCAACAAAAACAATACCAGGATTTACAGTATAACCAGCACCAGGATCAATCATCATGACACCTTGAACCACGGAACCAATTAATGTACCATCACAATTAACAATGTCGTCACGTAAGGTAGATATTCCAGTTGCTGTTGTCCCTGAAATAGGAGATGAAATAGCAACACTGGGTGGATAATTATATTTTTCGCCTCTACTGGTAATAATGATCCTGCTAACAGCTCCACTTGCAACTCTTCCAGAGATAGCGGTTGCGGTAGAACCTGATCCAACAAGAGTGAGAGATCGGATATTTCCTTCGGTTTCAAAGGAATCATCGATTTCTGTAATACCAGTATCCAATATTTCATCTTCCCCTCTGAATAGTTCACAAGTTAATTCGTAAACGTAATTTTTTTGTAACTGATAGAAAGGTTTTTCATGCTCAACAAACTTTATTTCAAAAAGTCTGTCCCCTAGTGGAAAATAAATTAAATCACCTTCTTTCGGCCGAGTTGCAAGTTCGATCAGAGGTAAATTAGTGATAAGTGGTGTGATATAAGTTTCAAATCTTTCTTGTGAAATGATTAATTTAATCTCATTAGTTGCTTGAACACCAAATTTTGAAAGTAGAACAGTATTATCACCATATCCATCAAAATTGTCTACATATGCTTCAATTGGATACGACTGATTGAATTCTGATTCAATCACCTCACGAATTATTGAACTTTTTGTTGCATATTGTCTTGGCAAGTAAAAAACTTCAACACCATACATTCTCAACTGTTCGTTGATCAAGTCCTGAACGAGATTTTGTTCTCCTTGAGAACCTTGTAAGAAAAAAGGATTTAATACCATCAGCCGATCATGTCAAGGGGTGGAAGTTCATAAGTATTAGACATTTTTTCCATGATTTTATCTAAATCATTTTGCCCGTCTTCATAAATCTGTCTTCCATTAAGTTCCACTCCACCAGGAAGTTTAACACCTTGGAATTTCATAAGGTTTTGTCCCCACTGACGCTTGATAAGAGCAGTAAGGTAGGGTTTTAAGAAAGAGTCATTATAAACTCTTGAATAATCATTAGGATCGACAGTTCTAAAACAATCAATAATAATATAATCTCCTACAGTGAGACTTCCCCAGTCAACATCCAGATATAACCTGTCCATTCTTTGGTTAAATCTAATTTGCTTATGAGTATTAAGAAGAAAATCCAAATCTTCAAGATATGTCTTCGTCATTGCATAAGATAACAACTCAATGTTACCCCAAAAATATACATCATTAAGAAAAAGTTGATACTTAACACTAAACATATTATTTGTTACAGTGTTAGAACCATCAAACATGAATAATTTGTTCACACCAATTACTGATGGTGGAACTTGTAGATAATTGCTATTTTCTTTGTATGAAAATGTAGTGGTTGCCCCATCGATTGTAGATGTGGCAGTCGTAGTTACAATTCCTGCTTGAGTAACAGATGGTGAAGGACTTCTTCCTCTATCAATATCGTTTTGAGTAATTTGATATTTTAAAAATACTTGTCCAACACCATCAAAGTGTCTCTCATGAAAATATTGAATGGCATCATCAACTAAGTCCTCGATTTGCTCATCAGCAACGTTGATTTCGAGAACAGGAGCACCTAACTTTCTTTTGCAGTAGTCTATTAACTCCGCTCTAGTTGATGGTTGAGCCATGTCTATATTTTTTAAGTATTTATGGCGCTATCTATGTTTATTACTGACAAAGTTTCTTGCTGTTTGTAATAAAGTTTTGCAAAAGATTTGGCAATATCTCTTAACATATCTCGATCATCACAACCATCTATATCAGTTGCTATCTTCACATATTCAAAACTTTTAGATAAGTTTTTAAGTTCAATTTTATTTGGATCCATTGAGTGCCTCCTTGATTAGTAATTTTAACTCAGAGATTTCACTATGAATACTAGCAAGATCTCTCTCAACATTCTGTATCCTAATACTCTCTTCATTTTTGATGCTTTTATTCATCATATACGAAGAGAAACCGGATTTATCACTATTGATGATAGCTCCGGTTTCACTATCTCTAAGAAGGTTATTATGTCCCTCAACTTTTAGATGTTTCATTATGCAAGTGCTATCACCCTGAGGTTTCTAATCTTGGGTGGGTTTGCCTGATTAGAGGATGTGAGAAGTAGTTTGACTCTGTATGACTTGAAGGAAGGAAGTTCGTCAATTGTGAATGTATGCTCTCTGTAATCCTCAGTAGGGGAAATAAAAGTATCAGAAGAACCATCGTTATTTGCAACATCAATAATTTGCCCTCTTTCATTTATATTATTAAATCCAGGGAATGCTTCATAAATTGGGTTGAAGTTCAAGTGATCAGCAATTGCAAAGAATCCTCTGATATCAGCATCTCTGTCTTTGTGAACATCAACAATTACCTTCAGTGAAGTTGCTGGATTTTCCAATGAAATTTCTTTAGAGAGATATTGGAAAGCAGTAGGATCCGTTTCGATACCATTAACTCTATTGTCGGCGATATAATCACTAATTACACTATCTACACGATTTGAAGTATAGATAACACTCATTCTCTGAGTGTCAACGACAGGAGAAACTCTAGAATCAGTTGTTCCCAAATTAAGTCTCATAGTCATTGACTTATTTCCAGGTAAAGTGGTGAGTTTTGTATTCTCGTTTACCTTTGATGCAATAATTCTTGGAGTAGAGAAGTAATTTGGTTTAGAAATTGAAATTGCTTCAAATCCTTGATCAACATAGGGAATTTCATTTCCGCTTATAGAAGAACCAGATACAGTTCTTACTTCAGCATCAATATTTGTTCCTCTTACCGTGACATGTTGAATTTGAGGAGTTAAGATTTCAAAAGGAATATTCTGAGTCGCCTTAGAATTACTACCACCTGTAGACTTAGTTTCACCCATATAAAGAATTGGGAAACTTTCGCTGGTTGAACGTCCAACTCCACTTGAACCCATATCAAGTTTGACTTTATATGTGTCAAATGTGCGTGGGTTGGATGTAGTTACATTATTAAGATTATGAGTTTTATTAATTCTTCTTAAAGATACATTACCAAGTTCATATTTAAATACTTTTGTTCCTGCAAGATAATTCTTTGCAACCGTACTATCAATTCCTCTTTCAGTAATATTGATCGACGTTCCGGAGGCAGATTCGTAAGAAACAATTTCATCACCAATTCTAAGATAACCAAGATTGGTTGTTCCAACTCCAACATTTTCAAATGTATCAAATCCAGTCGTAGCATCTACAGAAATATTCGATGTAGAAGAGGATTCTAGTGCTGCTGTTAGTTTTACTGGAAGGACATCTGACTCAACATCAGAAATTGTTACTCTATTATCAGCAAAGTTCATGCCATGATTCTTATGGTTCACTGTAAAGTGAACTCCGTCAGAAATGATATTGTTAATACCATCAATAAGAACGTTTCCACCTGTAGCGTCATTCAGAGGGACTGTATCTCCGTCATTATTAACGAATTGAAGTGAGTGTCCAACACCGGTAATAAAGTCTCCCTGAACATTATCTAAGATGATTTCATTTGTATTGCCAATAGACACTAATGAAAGTCTAAGATTTCTTCCAAGATTATTATTACCAATTGTAGAGATGCCCAATACATCGCCAACGACATAACCTTGTCCACCACTTGCTGCTACAAATTCGGAAATTGTAGCACCGGTTACCTGTCCATTCGTAACTGTAATATCTGCTTTGGCATTCCTTCCACTGCTAGTAATATTAGTCAATTCGACAGCATTGTATGTAAGAGCACCCGAAATTGGAGTAAATCCAATACCAGCATTAATAATATTTAAACTTCCTGTAGCAATACCAGCTTCACCAATAAAGTTGCCAGATGCATTATTACCACTTTGTAAAATAGTATTTCCTAGAGTTAAAACTTCATCTTGAAGTGTTGATCCAATACCAATACGTACAGATCTTGATGAAAGACTAATAGAATTAGGAAGAAGTTTAGCAATTTGATTATTACCACGACTTAATTCAGGACTGTAAACTTCAATTGAACCATTTTCAACAAAATCTGCTCTATAAATTGTAAATTTGAGATCTTCCCATTGACTTGGTTCCCATACAGATCCATTCTGTGACTTGTATAAAGATCCAAGATAAGGTTGATTAGATACAAAGGTTTGTGTGATTAAATCATTCTCTCCAACTCTTGAGATGAATACTCTATATCTTGCAGATGCAGATCTAATAACCATTGCATATTCAACGCCAGGTTCGAGGTATACTGGTGCAGGAAGAGTAAAAGTAGTGGCAACAGATCCATCATTACTTACATTTACTTGCTCGGGGAACAATATTGACTGAGAAAGTGGAAGAATTTTTGTAGTTGGAGTACCATTTTCAACTGTTCTAAGTTCAAAAATTACTGGGATTCCAAGATTATCTATTTGCTCAAAGAAAATGTCACACTTGGTGAAGAATATACCAGTGCTATCCTCAATGACAAACGTTTGAGCAAGAGGATCTGGGGGATTAATATCTTGTGTTCTCGTTTGAATTTGTGTAGATACTACTTCGCTGTTAACAATTTGAGTTCCAATAGTTTCATTTCTTTGTCTTATATCCCTTGTGTCGCTAACATCTTGAGATTGAATTGCTGCATTTCTTACTGAAACAATATTTTCCTGTACAGTTTCGACAACACCACTAATTAAGAACGTAGAAGTTGCACGAGTTGATGCATTTCTAAGATCATTATTAATATCATCAATAAAGGTAAGAACTTTTGTTCCAGTCTCAAATCTAGGATTAGTTCCTATGTTTGGATCTGGAATAAAGAAACTTCCAATAAGAGAAGAAGTAAAATCAGAAACAAGTCTAACTTGCGAGATAGTTGCTTGAGCACCGCTTGTTTCTCCCACTAAAATCATTTCGGGTGCAATACTTCCTATAAATGCACCTTGTGGTTGATCACACAATGAGAATGTATCAACGTTTAGAATAGTAGATGTGGATGAATATGCTCTAGGCAGTGTCTGAGATGAGTTATAAGGATTAGTTGTAAAAACATCCGTTGCACTATCAAATGCACCAGTTTTATGATTTGCTTGTGCAACTCTAAATGTGATAGAACGATCTCCCTCTGATGCAGATGTATCACCAATAGGACGCATTGTTCCAGTTACAGTTTCTCCAACTTGGAAAGCGCCCGAAATCATATTAATTTCAATAAGTTTTGGAATGCAATAATCAGTGATAGATACCCCATCAAAGAATCCATAAACTTGAGTATTTGGTTTGAGTGATTTGATATTGAATTCAATATTTCTAGATCTTGCAAAAGAAGTAAGATCTCTGCTAATTACTCTGTCTCCAAGGGACTCATTATCAAATTGCTCAGTAATAACAGTTCTTGTTCCAGTTCTTGTTGCAACACCAGTGTCAAATACTTGACGTGTAGTGTCTTCCAGAGTTGTAGTTGTAGTAGTATTAACTCGGGTATTTCCTCGATCAAATTCTCTTCTTTGAATCGCAGTTCTTGTCTCAGATCCAAATTCCTCTTCTTGCCCTGTCCAATTGTTCACCCAAGAATTCCAAATTGCAGGAGCAAATCCAGTTTGTGGATCAACATTAAGAGTTCTAGTTGCTCTTTCAAGAGTTTCAGTAAAGTTGCCCTCAGCTTGAACGATGTTAGCTTCAAGTCTTACCTGATCAGTCCAGGAATCTGACGCGGGAAGAAGTTCAAGAGCTCCAACCCAGAATCCAACAATAAATGGAGTTACACTTTCGGTTCTTGTTGCAAACGATTGCTTCAACCATTCAATATCAGTATAGTCAAGAGTTACAATATCTTTCGTTTTTCTGATATTTGTTCCATCTGGATCTGTAAATCTTAAATCACCTGATCCAGTCAGACTTTGTGTTAAATCTGTTTGTGTTGTATAGTGCTTAGGACGTGCTTCTTTCTGATTGAAATCAACACTATTCTTTAAATCGACGGAATCCTCTTGAGCAAGGAATGATGTGAAGTTGTCAACAAAGAAACCAGATTTGAATCGATTTAACCCATTAGCGTCAGGAACAAACAAATTAGCAGTGTTTGTTTCAAGTAAAGATAAAGATGTGAAAAACTCAAGATTTTTTATTCTATTCTCAAGTTGTTTGATATCAACCATTCTGTAACGCTTATGCTCTAAGAATTTCTTAGATGCATCTGTTACATTATAAAGAAATGGTGGTAGAGAAATCGTCGCAACTTCGAGAGCATCATCAACTGAAGTTGGTTTTTCTGGATTTTCTGCAGGAGTTCCATACTTAACTTGGAACACACCATCTTTAGTCAGGTAAATTCTATCAATTCTTCCAAGATAGAAGGAGAAATCGGTAAGAATTCCTTCATTAGAAGCAAGAATGTTTGGTGCAGAATTGCCAGTAATATTAAATGATCTACCATTAAATTCTAAAGGAGATCTATCTCCTTCAGAAACTGATTCAATATCAGAAACTTTTGGGCGAATATCGATAATATCTGAATTTCTAATGAAATTTACCTCTTGAATTTCATTAGAATAATTAAACGAGGAATAAGAATTTACAGTTGTAATATCTCCATCATCTGTAGACTCATAATATCCATTGGAGAAGTATGCAATAACTTTTCTCTGAGGTGCCTCTTCATTATTCTTCCTATTCAGAACGCCATAGTTATAAAACTCACCATTCTGCCCGTTTGAGGAAGAGTATTTGAAAGAGATATCTTTACTTGGAGTATCTAAAGTAGTGATCGATCCTCTTACTCCTGATTCTTCAAATACAACAATTTCTCCTTCTTTAAAACTAATCTGATTTTTTGAAAGAAACGCGATTTTGGAATCAGTAATTTTTACACCAACAATAGCGTGAGCACCAGAAGTTTCTCCGATAATAGATTCTCCAATCACTAAATCGGAAGTTTTTGAAGTAGGCCCTGACAGATTGGCAAGAATCATTGTAGGTGCAGATGGATCGGTATTATCCACTGCGGGATCTGTTGCTAATTCATAAATTCCATGAACTTCAATCAAATCAGCAGAGTTGAGGGAAATATTTTCGTCTTGAACTCTTGTTCCATATGGATAGTTTCCATATGTAAGTCCATCATTAATAGTTGTAGAACCAATACCAGAGGCATTCTTTGCAGATTTATCAATGATAACAGAATTTACTCTGTTTTTAATTTTATTTTTAGACTTTGGTTTGATCTTAGTTAAAGTGGTAACGAGAGTAGCTTCATCATCACGTCCAAGATTGAAAATTTCTAACTGATTAGAACCAGAATTTATTTGAACTTTGTCTGAAGTAAGTTCTTCAGTCGTGCCATCACTTCTAATAAGTGTATATCTCTCTGGAGTAAATGGTAAGAAGGTTTCATTTGACTCAGTTGTTACCGCAGCAGATAATTTATTGTCTACGATATTAACTTGCTGAGTTCTTCTTATAGTCAGAGATGCATTACTTAAATCTACATTTGAAATATTACTTTTTGGCATCTCTGTATAAAGAGTGCTATCATCAGTGACTCCAAGATCTCCACCAATAACTTTAAGATCTGATAATGTCGTTATTGATGTAGGAATTGCACCACTGGCAACTCCATTAACAGTAGTAACACCTGTTACAGTTACTGCTGATGTTGCAATACTAACAACAGATGTAAAAATTGGATCTTGAGATAAAGTTCCAGTAAAAGAAAGAATATTTCCTACTTTAATTTGTCCAGGGAACAATGGATTTGTTGATCTTATAACTGATGTAAAGTCATTAGCAGCAGCAGTAATAGAAGCAACTCCAATATTAAAATTGGGAGAAAGTACAACGTCAGCAGAGAAAGTTCTTGCGGCTCCAACCTCAGTGCCGTTTGCGCTACCAAACACTGATAAAACATCTCCAATCCCATGTGCAGTTACAGCAACTGCTACTCTTGGATTTTCAACTCCGTCAATAATAAAGTTTTCATTTTTTATAAATTTTCCGGATGCTTCGTAAACAACCAGAGAAGTAGTATTTGTCGCAGCATCCTTAAGAAATGCCGTGGCACCACTATTTTTTCCTTTAATGAAAGTTGGTACGCTTAGTGTGATAGGTTCATTTACTGTAATCTCAGTTGTCGTTTGAACATCATAAAGAGATAATCTCCACTCATTAGTATCGGAATTAGACGCATTATAAGATCCTGAGTCTAAACTAAAATCATAAACTCTTGCTAATCCAATTTCCTTTCCTGCAGTTGATGTGGAATTTAAACCAACTCTTGAGTCTCTTAAACTCAAAACATACGTATTTCCAATACCAATAGAAGGAGATCCATAAACTCTATTTAATTTAAGAGTTTCTCCTGTTTTATAATTAATTTGTTGTGATTTTAAAGTTTTTGTAGTTCTAGGTTTGGCAACATCGAGAAATGTAGGTGCTGTAGTTTCTACATCATATCCTTTGACGAATGCTCTACCCGGAGAAATTTGATATATTGCTAAATCATCCGATGGAGTTGATCCACCATACGTTGTTTGATCTTCTTTAAAAAGTCCTCTATTTCCTTCATTATCATTAAGAGACTCTTTTACATTAAGTCCAAATGACTTAACATAGTAATCACCAGATTCTGCATATGTTCTTTTAGCTAACTCATCTGTAATGATTGAATAATCGCTAGAATTTTTTTGTCTAAGAACACCATTAATAACGGTTCCAAGTTCAACAAAATTGCTATCATCAGTATCAGTTAAATCTTTCTTAAAGAGAGAAGTAACAATTTTAAGTCTATCAGCACCAGGAGATCCAAAATTATTGAATCCAGCAGAATTATCTGTTAAAGAAGGATCAAGATCTGAATTTACAATAGTTTCTTCAATTAACAGTCCAATTCTATAACTTGGGGTGTTAGAATATTGATCTAAAATCAATATTTGCTCATTAACGTTTAAAAAAGTTCCTTTACCATAATAGACACCATTACTGATGAAATATGCAGATCCTATTGCTGTTGCATCTTGCTGAATAGTAGATGCAAAAGCAGATCCATCCGCAATAAGAGTATTTGCAGTAGAAATGGTAACGTTTGTAGTTAGAAGTTCGCCGTTTCTAAAAACAGACTCTTGATTATCTGTTCCGGAACCAGAATAATTTACAAAGAGAGTAACTTGATCTCTAGTTGACTCAGAACTAAGAATATAAGTATCGACAATTGCAGTAACACCAGAATCTTGTCCGGTTATCTGTGTTCCTACTAATTGATCAACATAATCAAGAAGAGGAATTCCTAAGTAAGTATTTTCTAAAAGAACACATCTATAATTTGTGGAAAATGTCGTGTTTCCAGGAATTACCTTAGCACCTTCCTTAAAAAAGTGCTGCCCAAATTTCTCAACCTGATTTTGCAGGATTGATTGAAGAGAAGTTAACTCTCTTGCTTGTACTGGATAACCTGGTTTGAATAAAACCTTGTAATAATCCTTTTTGGGATCAAAGTCGTCAAAATAGGGAGCGACGTTAAGATTGGTTTCCTGTGACATAATTCCTTAGAACTGCAAGATAATTTTGATATCTTCTTTTTGACTGGATGAT
>MDTA01142110.1_pt1 | contig 11649 bp, 15 predicted proteins | sample 811151 | NCBI WGS metagenome assembly MDTA01 (sample SAMN05326648, study PRJNA326480) | marine metagenome | isolation source: seawater | place: Indian Ocean: South | collected 2010 | reverse complement strand
TGGAGCAACAAGACTAACAGAGGGCTGGGCTGCGTTTTACGATTATAATTATTAAAAACGCACGTTTATGACTAAGCGAAAAGACCACCCTTCTGCTATAAAACTTGAAAGACTTAAGGAGCTAAGAATACAAAAGCTCCTTAAGAAACTTCTTGATGAAGATTTAAAAGGTGTAGAGCATAGACTTCACATTACTAAAGATTTTCGTGCTGAAATTATATGTGATGGTAAATGGGTAAGCGAATATATAAGAACAACAATTATTAAACATAACTGGCAAGTATCAAGACAACAGAATTGGCAGATCAAGAATTTCGATCCAGAATTGATTTTAGAGGTTGAAACAGAGGAAACTTAGCCTTTATTAATGTAGTGACTCTAGCTTGTAGAGTTTTTATTCTGCGTTCAAGTTCAGTAATTTTAGTTAAAGAGTGCAATATAACATGAGATTGACAAGCATTTTGCTTCATCAACAAAGCAGATAAAGCTCTTAATTCGTTTAAATCTTCAAGAGCTAAAATCCTTCTTATTTCTTGTTCAACTTCAAACTCTTGTTCTATTGATAAAGGCTCAGTAACAACTTTGACTATGTTTTTCATTAGTTTAATTTTGGAAAAAGTTTTTGCTCTAATAAATCTACGGCTTTATCGTCAAGAGTATTTGTTGTCTGTTTGCAAATGACTCTTAATAAATCAATAACAAGTCTTTTACAAGCTGTTGTAGTCAAGAACCTCAAAAGTATAGGTTTTAGTATTTTTATCATAGTTTTAAATACTTTCTATAATCCTAGCAATAATCAATTTATACGACTATTACCTTCTAATCTTGCAACAGCTTTTTCTATTTGATTAATACGGTTAAAAATTTCTCTTATATCTCTTTCTCTTCTGTTGCTCATATTTGATAGCACCATTAAAAAAGCTGATGCTGCTGCGCCTATCATAGCTGCTTGTATTTCTGGCATTTTTTTAAAATAATGACTATAAATAGGAGAATCGCTTGTAGTCATTATGTCAGAAACAGAAAAAAAGAAAAACCCTCTGCAAAAATTAAAAGAAGGTCTTGATGATAAAGAGGAGCAACTAGCAGTTATAAGTCTTTTTGTAAGACTTGGAGTTGTTGTTTGGAGTGGTTTTATTGTGAGTCTAAATTACATTGAAATTCCGGGATACAGTAACGAACCTAAAGACATCACGTTCCCAGCAAGCTTACTGACGGCTGCGATTAGTACATTTGGAATTGAGGCATCTAAAAAAGGTAGTAAAAAAGACGACAAAGTTGCACAAAGTGACGGTATGGTTCAAACTATAAGGGTAATAACACCTATCAAAATTGAAGGTGCTGAAGTAATCGACCCTAAAACTAAAAAATGAAAAAATTTCTTTCTTTGATACTACTAGCACTTCCAACAGCTAGTTTTGCAGACATTTCTCATTCTATTCAATCAGTGGCAAGCGTCACAACTGTTCCAGCAAGTGCTACTAGCGAGCGTATTGGTGCTTCGATAAGTGTCGCAGGTACAAACGTGACACCAAAAGCGAATACAGTCGCTGGACAAATAGGATCTCTTGATTTAGCTGATGCTGGTATTACTAACGGTGTTCCTACTGTTGATTACGATACTTCTTTTAATGTAGTAAATACTGGTGATGCTTTTTCGGCAAGCGAAACTTATATCCAAGCGGATGCTGTACCGAGCTTATTATCAGCGACAGTCACAAATGGGGCCGTTCCATCACTGCCCCTCCTTGGCAAAAATACAGTAGTCTCCGGCGGTGATCCCGGAAGTGTTGCTATTACAATGGATAGCGGACAGGCATTGACAGTAAACCTAGCTGATATGGGTGCTGGTACGACTGCGACACTCCAATCAACGATAACTCTCGGCCTTGACTGATGAAATGGGTGTTATTTTTATTTGTTGTCTTTTTTAGTTCATATGCCAAAGCTAATACTCCACAATTTTCTGCGAATCAATTGCAATCAAATTCAAAAAGTATTAGCAAGATAGATGAAGTTATTATTACTGAAAACTATAAGAGTGGTTATGCGTACTCAGTTACAGGCAATAATATCAAAATCAAAGAAGGCACAATTATATCTCCCAACGCAACCTATACGACAAGCCAAAATACAGGTAATGCAGGGGTAGTCAATTTTCAATGGATAACACCAGAACTAACAACAAAACCCGAATGGGTAATAGTCAACGAAGGAGAAGCCTTCAGTCTGACCGAGAACTTTATGGCTCCGGGATTAGACGCTATCAGCATCATAAACAGAACACAAACAATAGAAACTACGCAAAATTCTATAACCTTATTTCAATAGGTCTATTTTTTGCTAGTCCTGTACTGGCCCAAACAACTATAAGCAATCCACAAAGTTCAACTCAATCGACAGTTGTAAATCAAGGATTTCAAAGTATAAGCGGATCTTTTCCAACACATAGATATAGTAACGGTATTCAATGTCAAACTCCAACAGTAAGTTTTAATCCGTTTATAACAAAAGGAGAATATTACAATACTCCAAGAAGCACTGTTGCAAGGACAAATATATACAACCAATCAAAGGACACTGAAACTGGACAACTTACAAATCCCGGACAAATATTATATGTTGAAGAACAAGAAAGATTAGATCAAATAAACCATAATTTTTCTTATGGTGCGACATTAAGTTTTCAAGTACCACTAGGAAAACGATTCAATGATGAGTGTCTAAAAGCAGCCCAAACATATAGAAAGTATCAAGAGTTCCTATTAGATGCCAAGCGTTTAGAGGTTAATCTCAATCGTGCCAAGCTCTGTGCGAGTATGCTAAAGGAGGGAATTAAATTTGTAGGTGAAGATGCTGTTTCTTGTCGCAATATTGTTTTAACTACGATTCCAAATCAAGTTTTACCTCATACACACGAAATTCCAAAAAAATGACCCCTGTAGATCGCTTCAGAGGTGCTTGTAAAAATGTTTGCTTATGTTTGTACCTTGCAAAAATGAGTATCGGGCAACTAGAAATACTCTTTAGCGTTAACCCGAAAGGTAAATAACAAACAACAGTCTCACGAATTGTTTGTTAAGTAGCAAAAGGTCGTATTTTAAACTTAAACCGCCTTACCTATTGAGTGTTTGCTGTGGGTATTAAGAAAGTGCCTAGAACCTTTCAAGGGGATAAGTCCTTTTACTAATATTTATTGTAACTTATTTTTTTCTTTTGGCTAAATAAGGTGTTAAGTCTAATAAATAGAAGTGTGTGCAATTGAACCGCACCTGTCTCAACGTCAGACGGTTTGCCTACTTATTAGACCTAACTAGATAACCGAGATGGCCGCCCATTTCTGACACTTACAGAAACCAACTTAATTAAGAAGCCATACGTCACTTTGCTGTAAAAGTAACCTCCACTTAGTTCTGCTGCGAAACAGAAAGTTATCCCAGCCGGATAAAGAGTAAACACCACTAAATCCTTTATCCAAGGTCTGCTATAAACCTCATACTTATTGTAACGCAGAGATCTTTTTTGTCAGTCAAATATGGAGTTCTGTTATTTTTCCAACTTTACTTAAGTTTTGGTATTTTTTACCATTATCATTAGCAAACGATTTATAAGGACCATTAGCGTCTACATAATGAAAAAAAGTTTGTATAAATAATTCTCTGTTTTTTGATACTAAAGGTAATCTCCAGTGTGGTCTTTCGCAGCCAAAATATGCAATACCATCTCCAACTTTTGTTATAAATCCTTTATTGTTGTTGTTTTTATCTTTAAAAAACAAAGGCCAATCAATATTAGATTTTAAATTTAAAGAAACACTATACTCACAACTAGGTCTATCAATATGCGGTTTTAAAAATGAGTTATTAGTGTAGATTGTTGTAAACCAATATGTCGGCAGTAATTTTACTTTTGATGTACCCTCAATTATTATTTTTACTTCCTTCATAAGATTCTTCATAAAAACTGGTTTATATAAAGCCCAACACAAACCTCGATCTTCATTGTTTATAGGTTTATCATTTTTAATTTTATCTATAGTTTTTTGTGCTAGTACTTTTGCAACATCAGCACTAATAATTTTATTAAGCACTAAGTATCCGTTACTTTTTAGTGTCATCTTTTTTCTTTGTTAACTTTTTAATTAAATTTTTGACTAAGGGTTTGACAATATTAAGTAGTAGTGGAGTAGTGGCAGCAACAGAAGCAATAACAGCAGTGGATACAACAACAGAAGCTGTAGGTATGTACTGGTCAACAAACGGTACTTTTTCCCAGACTGCATTACATGAACCTTCAAATGACCCACGTTCATATTTTAACAATCTTTCTAACCTAAGCTCATTTCTCCAATCTCCTGTTCTATATGGAGCATTTTTAGGAGGACAAGGCACTTCTTCAGTTTTAGCTTCGTCCTGTTGCTGTTTAAAATTTAAGTTTGGTGTAGTTTTTTTAAAATTTATTGTTCCTTCCGTTGGTATTGGATCTGTTGCATCATAAATAATAGGTCTTATAGGCTCAGGTTTTTTCTCTGTAGTTTCTGTATTACCAGTAGTAACTATTCCATTAGGGCAAGTAACAAATTCTTTTCTCCTATGAAAAATAATTGTAGGATTTTTTGTAATATCTAAATCTCTATCAACTAAATCACAAGCTGGATTTTCACCATATAATACAACATCAGGTACATACGGTGTTTCTGGTATATTTACTTTTGGTATTTTTATTTTAGGAACTTTAATCGTAGGCATTAACAGTCGTTAAAATCAGAAGCCATATTACCTCCAATTTTACCGCCTTCTCTTCTTGCTGTGTTAGTTGCAAACCCAGACAAAAACCACCCGACAATAGGAACATTTGATAGTGATGTGGCAAGTCCTGTTCCTGTAGCTACTGACGTTCCAATAAGCTCTCCAGTTGACTCACCTTTAGCACGTTCTTTAATACAAGCTATTTGTTTTGCAGTAAGTTCACCAGTATTAATTACAGCTACATCTTTTTCACCAGCAACTTTTTGAGTTTCTTTTGTAGAAAGTGACTTACTTGCCCCTAAAAAACCTGCTGGTTTTTTTGTAGACTCTATACTGGCTATTATTCTTGGATCGTGCATTTTATGTCTTATTGTATAACCATTTTTATCAGCGTTAATTTCATAAGTAGAATATTTACTAACTGGTAAATCAAACATTGGTAAATTTGATTTTTTACTTAATAGATTAATTGTATAAAAGTTAGAAGCAACAAAAATAGTTCCAAGCCCTACTGATATTCCTTTAATAATATTACTGTTCATAATTTTGGAATAGCTGGAATTTTAGTTGTTGGCATAGATGGTCCTGTTACGTCAGGCAAACCTTTATCTAATACATTAGGAAGTAGCCCTGATACATTCCCCATAACTTCTTCCATTAATTTTGATTTAAAATTCTCACTCGTTACATACTTGTAACCGAAGTACCCTCCACCGATAACTGACGTTACCATGACAAATGAAAGAATACTTAAAACATTAGCAATCTTTTGAAACATGATTAAACTTGCGATAATTAAAGCACTTTCAGTTACAAGTGTGCTTGTGTTACTTCTTATTGTAGCTCTGTCACCTTTATACGTCACTATGAGTTTAATGACAAGACAAATGACTACAGAAACTAAGTAGCTTTTTTTCTACGGTAAAATTTTGTTTTACACGCATTTGAACAGTATTTTCTTCGTTGCTCAGTTGTTGCAAACTGTTTACCGCAAAATCTACACTGCTTTTCTATTATTTCACAAAAGACTTTTTTTCGGTTGCTGCCTCTGCTCTATCTAATAATACAGCCTCAATACGCAAGATTTCATCACGACAATTATTTGCTAATTGAACCGCTTGATCTTGTTTTGTTTTCAAAAATTGTATTTGTTGTTGCAACTCTTCGTCTGTTTTACGAGCCATGTTAATAATGTGTTTCACTCAATGTAACATCAGGTAATATAAAAGTAAATAATAATTTTAATGAAAGAATTTATCCAAACCCTACCTGTTCTTAATGCTACTGAATTAAAAATAATTAATAAATATATTGATACGTTGGATTTCGGGCCAAATACTGTTTTTGGACAAGATCAAAATGCAAGAGTAATGCCTAGTGTAAGATCTAGTACTGGTAGCTGGATGAGAGAAGAAGTTGCAGCTACAACTTTACTACACGAAAAATTAAATAATGCTTTATTGCTATATAGAGATAATCTTTTAAAAAAAGATCTTGTTTTAAATAATTGGCCTCTTATTGGTGGTAATGGTACAACTTCAAACAGGGAAGAAATACAAATTTTAGAATACACATCAGAGCAAAGATATAACTGGCACTTTGATACCTGCACTGATCCAAGAAGTCCTTTTTATCACCGCACTACTTCTATTGTTCTTTATTTAAAAGATGATTTTGAAGGAGGAGCTACAAAATTTAAAATGTTTCCTAAAAAAGACTTCAAACCTAAAGCTGGTCGTGGATTATTTTTCCCATCAAATTGGTGTTTTACACATTGTTCAACACCTGTAATATCAGGCAAGAAAAGAGTCGCAGTTACTTGGTACTACTGTCAAGATCAAACCGCTATTTAACTACCTGCTTTTAATGCTGCTACTTCTGCTTCAAGAATCTCTACTCTTGTAATTAATTCTTGTATTGCCCTAGCTGAGACACTAATAATCCTATTTGGATCAACACCTTTAGATCCTTTTGCAGTTTGTGTATTGCCATCGCTATCAGTATATTCTACGTCTGCAACGTCAATTACAAAACTACTATCAACAGCCTCAACCTCTTGAGAAATAACTCCACATTTAACGCTTCCAGTTTCTGGCTCGCCAGCTTTCCAATCAAAATCTCTAAATTTTAAAGCTTTAATTGCTGCGATTGCATCATAAGAAGTATCAACTATATTTTCTTTTTTGTTTACATCTGACGGCCACCAGCTAACACCCCAAGCTCCGTAAGTTGTACCAATTTGTAAATAAGCACTTCCAATACCAATAATACTCGTTACGTTGCTTGAGTATATTCCGGGTCCTGTTGGCCCAGTAGGTCCGGGTCCACCAGTAGGTCCGGGTGGGCCAGACGGTCCAGTAGGACCAGACGGTCCTGTAGGTCCGGGGCTACCTGTATTTCCTGTTTGACCAGTAGGTCCTGTTCCACCTGACGGTCCTGTAGGACCAGTTGGCCCAGTTGGTCCTGTCGGTCCTGTACTTCCTGTATTTCCTCTAGGAATTGTAAATCTAAAACTAGCAGCAGATGATGAACCAAAATTTTGTACAGAAGCATTAGACCCAGCAGATCCTGTGACTGTACTGTGAACGCTAACAGTAGCTGCTGAACCCGCAGGTCCTGTTGGTCCTGTAGGACCAGTTGGCCCAGTACCAGAAGGCCCAGTTGGACCAGTTGGACCCGCAGGTCCAGTAGGTCCTGTCGGTCCCGGAGGACCATCACCACCAGATGGGCCTGATCCAGCAGGTCCAGTTGGTCCAGTAGCTCCTTGAGGTCCTGTAGGACCAGTAGGGCCTGTATCACCTTTTGGAATTGTAAAATCAAATGTAGCAGCCGTTGAAGAACCAGAATTTGTTACTGCTGCATTTGTTCCAGCATTTCCAGTAGTTACTGTACCAATTGTGATAGTTGCAGCAGTTCCGCTTGGTCCTGTAGGACCAGTAGGTCCTGTAGCTCCATCATTTCCATCAGAGCCATTACTTCCAGCAGGTCCTGTAGGTCCTGTAGGCCCCGCAGGTCCAGTTGGTCCTGTAGCACCGTCTGCACCGTCTGCTCCATCAGATCCATTAGTTCCGTTACTGCCAGCAGGTCCTGTGGGTCCAGTAGGCCCTGTAGGACCTGTAGGACCAGCCGTATTATCTACCCAATCAAGTCCACCTGATCCATCAGTTTTTAAAACTTGGTTGGCCGACCCTGTATCATCTGGAAGGGTTAATGTATAACTTGCATTAGCACTATGAGGAGGAGATTTTATTTTTACACCGTGACTGTTTTGTGAGCAATTAAGTTGTAAGTAACCATCTTGAGAACTGCCATCACCTTTTGCTTCTATAGCTGGTTCAGAAGATGTAGAAACAAAATTTACTTTATCTCTAGTAACAGCATCATCAGCTATCTCATTAACAGTTAATTTATCTGACTGTAAAAGAGTTTTTATTTCACTAGCTGATTGGTCGGCAGTAGCATTGCTTTCAACACCTGAGAGCTTAGTTTTCTCAGCATCTGTAAAAGCATTTGTGTCTGAGTTTGCTTCATAAGCAGTTTTTATTTCTGCGTTTGTTTGATCTGCGGTAGCTCCAGTTTCAATATTATTTAGTTTTGTATGGTCAGCATCAGTAAATACATTAGAATCTGTAGCTGCTTCTACAAGAGTTCTTATTTCACTAGCTGTTTGATCTGCGGTGGCATTGCTTTCAATACCATCTAATTTTGTTTTATCGGCTGCGGATTGATAACCAGCATCAGATGTTGTTGCATTTGAAATATTTAATTTACTTTTATCTATTGCAGCAGCATTATGCAAATCAGCATTAACAATACTTCCATCTTCTATACCGTCAGATGATACTTTTGTTAGACCCATTTACTTAGCCTCCAATACATCTATCTTAGCGGACAACTCTTGTACAGCTTTTATTAATATAGAAATAAATTGAATATAATCAAGACCTATAGGAGTATCAGAACCATCTAACAATTTTTCATCTGTTTTAACAAGTAAACCGATTTCTTCAATTGTTTTTCCCCTTGCAATAATTATATCTTCTATCTCTTGTGCTATAAGACCATAATGAGTTTTTGTATCAACATTAGTATTATTCCATTTATAGGTGATTGGCCTACATTGCTTAATAAAATCAAGACCTAAATCTGCATCAGCTATAGAATTTTTAACATTTCTATCTGAATAAGTACTAAAACTTGTAGCAGCAAAGTTTCTGTCTGAAGATACACTTGTACCACCAAAAAGTCTTCCAGCACCAAAATCAGAGGTGTCACCATCACTACCATGAAAGTCAATATGACCACCTATTTCCATAACACCATCACTAGCAACAAAAGGTATAACACCCCAACGGTTTCCTGAGTTACTTGTAGTTAAACCATTTAATTGACTTGCATTATAAGAAGTAGGTCCGGCAGGTCCGGCAGGTCCTTGTGGCCCTGTGGGTCCGGGAGGACCTGTAGGTCCTGTAGGTCCTGTAGCTCCTGTACCGCCAGTAAAACCAGTAGGTCCTCTAGGTATTGTGAAGCGAAAACTAGCATTAGTGGATGTTCCTAAATTAACAACAGAAGCATTTGTTCCAGCCGATCCTGTAAGTGTACTGTGAACAGCTACGGTTGCAGCCGATCCATTCGACCCTGTATTCCCTGTGGGACCTGTGGGACCTGTAGGACCTGTGGGGCCAGTTGCTCCTTGAGGTATTGTGAAATTAAAAGTTGCTGCACTTGAACTACCAGAATTTGATACAGAAGCATTAGATCCAGCAGGGCCTGTAGTAGTACTTCCTACAGCTATAGTCGCAGCAGATCCAGCAGGGCCTGTACTCCCTTGAGGACCTGTAGGTCCTGTTGGACCTGTTGCGCCATCTTGACCATCTTGACCATCCGCACCATCATTACCTGCGGGTCCTTGAGGACCTGTAGGGCCAGTTGGACCTGTAGGTCCTGTTGGACCTGTAGTTAAAGTTGGTTTATTAGTTAAATTATTGTAGTCAATATCAATATTTGCACTGCCGTCAAAACTTGTACCAGCAATAGTTCTTGCTGTTGTTAATGTCGCTGCTGATCCTGTTGTATCTTGGTTAAGTGTAGGTATTCTAGCTGCTGCAAGCGTACCAGAAGAAATATTTGATGCGTTTGTAGTATCAGTAGTAGCTGAAGTTGCTAAACCTGCAATTTTTGAAGCTGCTATTGCTGCACTTGCATTTATATCAGCATTAACAATAGTTCCGTCTACTATTTTTGCAGAAGTAACAGTGTTGTTTGATGGTGTGCCAACACCTAAACGACCATAAGTAACAATAAAAAAACTTGCTCCTGTAGGTGGAGCAGCAGAAAAAATAATATCATTACCATCAATTGCATAACCTTCAGATGGTTGACTTGTACCGGAATTAGGTTTTTGAACAACACCACTAATTGAAACTAAAGCTTCTTGTGCTGTAGTTGGTGGGCTGCTTAAAGTGAATCTATAAGCGGAGCCATTAAATGTTGCACTACCACCACCTGTACCAGAAGAGGAAGATAAAGTATTAATATCAATATTATTAGATCCACCACCGCCACCACCGCTTCCACTTATTTCAGCAACGCTTCCATCATCTTTTTTTGTAAATAATTTACCGTTATCAGTTCTTATAGCAACTTCACCAACAACTAAATCACTTGCACTTGGATCACTACCACTTGCGTTTTTGAGTTTTATTTGAACCGCCATTTGTGATACCTCCTAGCTCTTATATTGTTTTAGTATGTTCCTCCATCAATTTCAAATCCACTTGTGCTTCCATCCTCCAGAAAAGTTACTAAATCACTTAAAGCAACTTGGACCATAGTTCCAGCATCATTGACCACCATACGATCTGCTGCTGCTAAAGTTGTAGATGTTGCTGAAGTGCCACCATCAATAATATTTAGCTCAGTAGTCGTGACAGTCGCACCATCAAGAATAGCAACTTCAGTTCCTGTTAAATCTGCTAAAGCACTAGCAGTTCCAGTAGACATTGTTGCTAATTCAGTTAATTTTGCGTTTAAACCTTGCTTGTTATTTAATTGAGTTTGAATTGCAGAAGTAACACCATCAACAAAATTTAATTCTGCTGTAGTTGCAGTAACACCATCAAGTAAATTGATTTCATTCGCTGTAGCAGTAACACCATCAAGAATATTTAATTCATTAACTGATAATGTAGCTCCATCTAAAATATTTAATTCAGCAGCAGTGGAGGTAACACCGTCAAGGATATTTAATTCAGAAGTTGTTAATGTGGCTCCGTCAAGTATTCCTACTTCAGTTCCTGTAAGATCTGCAAGTGCTGAAGCTGTACCGCTAGACATTGTTGCGAGTTCTGTAAGTTCAGCATCAAGTGGTTGTTTATTATCTAATTGAGTTTGAATACTAGATGTAGCATCTACTCTGTTTAACTGAGCAGTTGTAACTGTTGCTCCGTCAAGTATTTGTACTTCTGTAGCAGACAAATCAGCTAAAGCATCAGCAGTTGCTTGTGCCATAGTTGCAAGTTCTGTCAACTTGTCGGAATGAGGCTCTACATCTGTGCCAATAACAACTCCTAGATTTGTTCTCGCACCAGAGGCAGAAGTTGATCCTGTACCACCATCGCTAACTGCAAGAGTTCCTGTTATAGAACTAGCACCAAGATCAACAGCAATTTCAGTAGATTCAATAACAAGTCCACCATTTGCTTTTAAATCAACAGAAAGAGTATTACCAGACTTATCAATTCCACTACCTGCAATAACTTGACCAGCACCAGAAAATTGTGAAATTGCAAGATCATTCGTGCCTACTACAGCAGATCCTTTATCAGATGTACAAACAAAACCATTTTCTGCGTTTACTGATCCCTTTTCAATAAAGGTGAAGAAACCAGCAGCGTCAGCA
>MDTA01075135.1_pt1 | contig 11649 bp, 17 predicted proteins | sample 811151 | NCBI WGS metagenome assembly MDTA01 (sample SAMN05326648, study PRJNA326480) | marine metagenome | isolation source: seawater | place: Indian Ocean: South | collected 2010 | reverse complement strand
TTTTCATATCATATTTATAAAATTATCAATTATTTTAAGTCCCGTCTTATCACTTTTCTCTGGGTGAAATTGAGTTCCAAAGATATTTTCTTTTTCAACAGAGCAGACAATATTTGATGAATAATCAGTTGTTGCTGAGATTACGTTTTTATCGTTTGGTACAAATTCATAACTATGAACAAAGTACATGTGGGAGTTATTTTCAATATTTTGAAAAATTTTACTTTCTTTTACGATATTAATTTGGTTCCAACCAATGTGAGGAAGTTTAAATTTTCCGTTTTGGTTATCAATTTTCGAAACCTTTCCTGAAATCCAACCTAAACCTTGTGTTTCATTCTCTTCATAACCAATATCAGCGAACATTTGTAAGCCAACACAAATTCCAAGAAGAGGTTTTTTATTAGTTATCACAAATTCATTTAATGTATCTGTAAGCCCATTAATTTTATTTAAAGCATCCACACAGCTTTTAAAAGAACCTTGTCCAGGCAAAACTACTTTATCACTTAACTTAATTATATTTGCATCTGAAGTTACTGTTATATTTACCTTATTCTTAGCGACTTCCTTGAAAGAGTTAATAACAGAGCTTATATTGCCTGAATTATAATCAACAATACTAATTTTCATTAATTATTTTTTACAAAGATCCTTTTGTTGAAGGTATCGATTTTCTATTTTTTGGATCTATTTCTAAAGCTGCTCTAAGTGATCTTGCTAAACCTTTAAAACATGATTCTATAATATGGTGACTATTATCTCCATAAATATTTTCTACATGAAGGGTTACTCCAGCTGATTGGGAAAAAGCTTGGAACCATTCTTTGAATAATTCAGTATCCATTTCTCCAAGTTTTTCGACTTTCAGCTTAACATTCCAAATTAAATATGGTCTGTTTGACATATCAATAGCAACTCTAGTTAATGTTTCATCCATTGGTAATAAAGCATGGGCATATCTTTTTATACCCAAAAAATTTTTTGATGCTTTTTTTAAACATTCACCAATTGCTATTCCTGTATCTTCAGTAGTGTGATGAAGGTCGATATGTGTATCTCCCTTTGCCTTAACATTTAAGTCAATCGAGGAATGCTTCGACAATTGCTCTAACATGTGATCCAAAAAGCCTATACCTGTGTCGATCTTATACTTTCCTTTGCCATCTATATTTAAGTCAACGTTTATAGACGTTTCTTTTGTTTTTCTTGCTATTTTTGCTTTTCTCTTCATAAATACTTAATACGTATATATTTATTATTCCTTTATATCAATAATAGCAATAGGGCCCTTGAACTATTAAAATTAATATCCATTTAAAACCTATGACAACAATAGTTTTAATAAGAAAAAATAACGAAGTTGTAGTTGCCAGTGACGGACAAGTAAGTATGGGTAACACTATAGTGAAAGGCACAGCAAATAAAGTTAGAAAAATTGAGAAAAGAAATGTGATCGCAGGTTTTGCAGGATCAACTTCTGATGCTCTGACTTTATTTGAAAGATTGGAGTCAAAATTAGAAAAACATGCGGGCAATCTTACAAGAGCTGCCGTTGAACTAGCTAAAGATTGGAGAACTGACAAGTATCTTAGAAGATTGGAAGCATTAATGGCAATTGGAGATAAAGAAAAAAGTTTTATAATATCTGGAACTGGCGATGTACTAGAACCTGAAGGTGGAGTTATTGGAATTGGCTCTGGTGGAAATTTCGCTCTCGCTGCAGCAAAGGTTTTAATGGAAACAGAACTAAATGCTGAACAAATAGCAAGAAAATCACTTAAGGTTGCATCCGATATATGTGTTTTTACAAATGAAAACGTAAGTATGGAAAAATTATAATGGAAAAATCAAACGTAACATCATTAGTGCCAAAAGATAAAAATTCTAAAAATCAAAAATCTATATTGGACTCGCTCTCTCCAAGAGAAATAGTTTCTGAATTAGATAGATTTGTGGTTGGTCAAAATAAAGCAAAAAGAGCTGTTGCAATTGCATTAAGAAATCGTTGGCGTAGACAAGCTCTTAAAGATGAAATGAAAGATGAAGTTCTTCCAAAAAATATTTTAATGATTGGACCAACTGGTGTTGGTAAAACAGAAATATCTAGAAGATTGTCTAAATTAGCTGAAGCACCTTTTGTAAAGGTTGAAGCTACAAGATTTACTGAAGTTGGATATGTTGGAAGAGACGTGGAGCAAATAGTTAGAGACTTGTTAGAAATTGCTATAGCAATGGAAAAAGTCAAGAGAAGAAACGAAGTAAAAGCTCAATCTCAAAAATTAGCAGAGGAAAGAGTGCTTGATGAATTGGTTGGGAAAAAAGCTTCAGCTGCAACAAGAGAAAGTTTTAGAAAAAGACTAAGAAACGGAGACTTAGATGACACCGAAATAGAGATCGCAGTCAATGAAAGTAACCAAATGCCATCTTTTGAAATACCAGGTATGCCAGGAGCTAACGTAGGTATGATAAATATCTCAGAAGTTTTGGGTAAATCTATGGGTAGTAAGCCTAAAAAAAAGAAAATGTCTGTTAAAGAGTCCCATGAAATTTTAATGAATGAAGAGTCTGATAAATTAATCGAGCAAGATAAAATTATTAAGTCAGCAAAAAATTCTACAGAAAATAATGGAATAGTTTTCTTAGATGAAATAGACAAAATTTCAGCAAGAACTGATCGTGTTGGAGGCGATGTATCAAGGGAAGGTGTTCAAAGAGATTTGTTACCTTTGATAGAAGGAACAACTGTAAGTACAAAATATGGTCCAATAAAAACTGATCATATTCTATTTATAGCCTCAGGAGCATTTCAGCTTGCAAAACCTTCTGACTTATTACCTGAACTACAAGGTAGATTGCCTATAAGAGTTGAACTTGATGCACTAAATAGTGATGATTTTAAAAGAATATTGAAAGAGCCAGATAACAGCTTAATAAAACAATATAAAGCACTTCTACAAACTGAAAATGTTAATTTAGAATTTTCTGATGATGGTATAGATACTATTGCTAACCTGGCGTCCGAGGTTAATTCTACAGTTGAAAATATAGGTGCAAGAAGATTACATACCATTATAGAAAGAGTTTTGGACGAAATAAGCTTTACAGCTACAGATAGATCTGGTGAAAAAATTGTTATCGATTCAGAATATGTGAAGAAAAACTTAGGTCAGTTGGTAAAAGATACAGATTTATCAAATTTTATTCTTTAATTTTTTTCAAAAAAATTTTGAAATTACCTTTAGATGGACTGCTAATGTCTTCAAAATTTATCTCTTTTATTTTACTCATTAATTCAGAATTTGATTTTATATAATCAGGAATAGAGTGTTTTAAGATACTTAAGTCTTTTGACACAAATGGATTTTCTTCAACTTTTGATCTTGTGCCTTTTCCAGTAATTACATTTATTTCAGCAATTTTATTATTAAAACATTCTTCAATTAATTTTGAGATTTTATTATTTGCCTTTTCTAAAGAGTAACCATGTAGATCAATTGTATATTGATTTTTCAATTCCTTCTTCGGTAAATTATGTCTATCCTTATTATAAAGCTTTTCATTACCATGAATAAAGTTTGACCAGTCTTTAATATCTTTTTGTGATATTTTTTTTTTCAATTATACTTTCGTATCAACCAATAACCAATTTGGACTAGATGATCTTGTATCTCTAGAAAATTTCCAAGTATCATGAACTTTTTTAATTTTTTGAGGATCTCCAGACAATATTTTGTTTTCTTTATCTCTTACACAAGAAATAATTTCACTCACAAAGTCTACTGTAACTTCTAACATATTGCTATTTTGTTTATGATCTTTTATGTCTGCCGAGTTAATGCCAATAAAAGTTGTTTCTGATGATAATCCCTTACTCTTTCTCTCTTTTATAGCTCCATCAAATTCCTCAAATACACTTTTATCAAGAAGAGACCTGATGTTTTTAATATTTCCTTTTGAAAAATCTGTAACTATTGTTTCATACGCAATTTGTGCGCCCTTAAGAAATTCTTTTTTAGCATTTTCATCAAAGTTTTCGGCATTAATTTTTTTCTGCTGTCTTTGAATTGGTGCATCATGAGGGAAGCTTGATCCTATATTTTCCTCAAAACCTGTTTTTTTGCCCAAAATTCCTCGTAATCTTAGAAAAATAAAGCCTGCAATCATGGCTAAAAGTATTATATCAATATATTCGAAACTATAATTCATAATTAAATAATAATTACTATGTTGCTTAATTTCAACTGACAACTTAGATTAAGACAAATGAACACAGCAATATTACTTATAATAGCAGTACCTTTAATAGAAATATATTTATTTATTAAAATTGGCTCTCAAATTGGTGCTTTTAATACGATTTTCCTTATTTTAGTTACTGCGATTGTCGGGATTTGGTATGCGAGATATGAGGGATTTAATACTTTAAAATCTGGAATGTCTCAATTGCTTAAAAATGAGATACCAATATACGAATTAATTTCTGGAGCAGCCTTAGCTTTTGCTGCTATTCTTTTAATTTTTCCAGGTTTTGCTACAGATGTTATTGGGCTTCTTTTAATTTTTCCTTTTACAAGAAAATTACTTTTTAAATCAATTTCAAAAAAATATTCTAACAAGCAAAATAAAAAAAATTTTATCGAAGGTGAATACGAAGATATCGACGAAAATAAATAAAAATAATGAAAACTCAAGAATTTGAAATTGTGTTAGAATACATAAAGGATTTATCAGCTGAAACACCTGATGTCCAAACATTGATATTTGTAAGAAACAATATTTCTAAATATCAAATGAATATTTATATAAAATCAAAAGCTGTCAAAAATAAAATGGTAGAGGTTACAACTAAATTAACATTTGAGGATAAAGATAAAAATAAAATGAAATCATTTTTTGAATTATCTTATGGGACAATTATAAAACTAAAAGAGGAGATAAATGAAAAAAAAAAATTAGAAAAAATTTTACTTTGTGATCTTCAGAAGATTGTTTACCCTAAGATTGAAAAAATCTTTTTAGAAATTATTAGAAACGCTGGATACCCAGAGATCAAATTTGAAAAAAAGGTGGATTTTGATAAACTTTATAATCAGAGATTCAATTAAAATTGTTTTTTTTTAGTGACGATTTTAAAAATTTTGAGTGCAAATCTAACTCTTCGTCAGATGGTTTAATTACTTTTTTAAAAAAATTTTTTTTTATGTCTATCATTTGATTTTGATTATTATCTTGCTCAAAATCTAATCTAGGTTCTTTTTGATCAAGAAGATTTATATATACTTTATAAAGTAAATCACAGTCGATCAAGGCGGTATGTTTTTCTCTTCTTGAATTATCTATCCTATATCTTTTACACAATGCATCTAAACTTATACCCGAGCCAGGAAATTTTTCTCTAGCTATTTCTAATGTATCAATAATATTTTTTCTATTTATTTTCTCTTTTCCTATAAGACCTAATTCATTATTTAAATGAGCTAAATCAAACTCAGCATTGTGTATCACAATTTTTTTATTTTTAATGAAATTTAGAAAATCATCAGCTACATCATAAAACTTTTTTTTATCCGAAAGAAATTCATCACTATAACCATGAACTTCGAAAGCTTTTTCGGAAACTTTCCTTTCTGGATTTAAATAACAATGAAAAGTTTTCTTTGTTGGGATTAAATTATTTAGTTCTATACAGCCAATCTCCACAATTCTATGTCCATCTTTTACTGATAATCCAGTTGTTTCTGTGTCTAAAATTACTTCAATCATAGTTTTTTAAATTTATTTTTCAAAAATTTAACTTTTTTTTTAATTTTAATTTTATTAAACTCATTCTTAATTATAAAGTCACTTTTTTTTTTTTTAAAAGATAATGGAAGCTGGTTTTTTTTAATAATAAGATAAAGTTTCTTGTTAAAATTTTTCCTCTTATTTAATACATTTTTAATGTCTTTTTTTTTTGAATCTATAAATATAAAAATTAGTTTTTTTATTTTAATTTTATTTTCTAATATTAATGGAATATCAAGCACGACATTTTTAGAATTATTTTTTTTTAGGAAAATTTGTAATTTTTTATTTACATAAGGATGAACAATTTTTCCAACCAGTCTTAAATTATTTTTTTTAAAAAAAATAATATTTGCAATCTCGGATTTAGAAATTGGAAAACTTTTAATAAATTTAGGAAATTTTTTTTTTAGTTTTCTAAAACATTGATAATTTTTTTTATAGATTGTTTCTACTTCTTTATCTGCGTTAAAAACTGGATAACCAAAAGAATTCGCTACATAAGTTTTCCCAGAACCAATATCTCCTATAATTCCTATTCTAATCATTTATTATACTAATTACATTTTCATCTATTTCTGGCATTAAATTATGCCAAATTGTAAAAGCTTGGTGCGCTTGATATATAAACATCATAATTCCATTTTCTGTTCTATGGAAATTTTTTTTTGCTTGTTTTAAAAAATTTGTTTCTTTTGGATTATAAATTACATCATAAAAAAATTTTTCTTTCCCTTCATTATTATAATTTATATTTATAAAGTCGTTTTCCTTAAGGCCTAAACTTGTAGCATTGATTGCTACATCAAAATCACATTGTTCACCCCATTCAATAATTTTTATATAATTAAATTTTTTTTTTAACTCTTTGGCTTTAGAGAGTGTTCTATTACAAATTATAATTTCATTAACTTCAAATTTCTTTAGAGCGAATACTATAGATGGTGAAACACCGCCCGCTCCTAATAAAAGTACTTTTTTATTTTTCAAATTTTGTTTAGAATGACGAATAGCTAATTCAAAACCCGCAATATCTGTATTATGACCAACAATTTTATCTTCTTTTTTAAATATTGTATTTACTGAAAAAGTTTCTTGAGATTCCTTAGTAAGGTTATCAAGATGTTTTATTATTTCGTTTTTGTAAGGAACAGTTACATTTACACCTGTTATTTCACCTTTTTTTAATCTGTCTATAATATCTTTTAAGTTTTCGCTATTAACCATTAACTTTTTATACTCTGCATCGATTTTGTTTTGATTTATCCAGTAGTTATGTAATTTTGGTGATAACGAATGATCAATTGGATTGCCAATTACTAAATATTTGTTCATTTTGTAAATTTAATCTTACCTTTTAATTTATGTACAATAAATAAGGCTATTGCTGTTAAAATAGCAAATACTTCAAGAGAATGTCCAGAATCTCCCAGCAGCATTTGCACAAAAGCAAACAAAATGCACACAATAAACCAAATTAATATTAACATCCTAACTCCTTTAAATATTCTCTAATTTTTTCAACTGGTAATCCCATTATGGTGTTTTCGTTACCTTCAATTTTTTCAAAAAGAGAACGCCCCAAACCTTCTATTTGATATACATTATAAGAATAAAGAGCTTCGTCAGAAATTTTCTTAAGATAATTATCAATTTCCTCATTGGATAGCTTTTTCATTGTTAAATGTGCTATATCAGTAAAATTCCAGATCATAGATCCTCCTTTAGAAATACATACTGAACTAATAAGTTGATGTTTTTTACCGTTTAGTTTTTTCATAATTTGGTGTGCTTCTTTTCTATCAATTGGTTTAGAGATTAACTCACCATTCAAATTTATTACACTATCTGCCCCTAAGACTAAATCATCTATATATTTTTGGCTAACTTTATTTGCTTTTAGTTCAGCTAGATTTTTAGAAATAAGCTCAGGACTAGCACCCTTCTGAATTAAGTTATTTTTAATTGGTTCCTCATCTACATTAGAGGGTTTAACATAACATTTTATTCCACTATTTTGTAAAATTTCCTTTCTAACTTTACTTTTTGACGCAAGAACTAAATTAAACATTTTTTTTCGATATTTCGTAAATTTTAATAACAGAGGCAGCTGTTTCTTCAACAGATTTTCTTGTGACATCTATTACCGGCCATTCATATTTTTTAAAGGTTTTTAAAGCCTGGTTAACCTCTTTTGTAATGTGTTCCATATCTACATAATTTATCTTTTCTGTTTCTTTAAGAGTATTCATTCTATTTCTTCTTAAATCATAAAGTCTTGTTGGCTCAGTTGTTAATCCAATAACACATAAGGATTTAGGATTTTTTGTTAAAAATTCAGGGACCGATTTCTCGTTTACCAACGGAATATTTGAAGTTTTAAAACCCCTGTTTGCCAAATATATTGACGTAGGTGTTTTACTTGTCCTACTAACTCCTAATAAAACAATATCCGATTTTTTTATTTCGTTTGCTTTATTTCCATCATCGTGGTTCATTGTAAATTGTATTGCCTCTACTCTCTGATAATATTCTTCGTCTAATACATGTTGTCCGCTAGGTATATGAAGAGGTTTTTTATTTAAAATTTTTGAAAAATTTAAAATTAATTCTCCTAATACACCAAAACAAGGTATTTGTCTTAACTCTGTCTCTTTTGTTAAAAACTTAGCAAGTTGAGAATTTACTATTGTGTATAAAACAACTGAATTTGTTTCTTTAGCATTATTTAAGATCTGAATTATTTGGTTTTCAGTTCTTGTAAAAGAGTATTGATGTACCTTATAATCGAAATTTTCAAACTGAGCCTTTAAAGCCATGAACATTCTGTCCAAAGTCTCACCAGTTGAATCCGAAATAAGATAAATTTGATATGTATCTTTCATGTATATTAAGTTTATAACTCATTTGAAAATTAACTAAATATTCATAAATAAGCTTTAAGAGTTTTAAGTTACCATAATTGTTGATTTAGTTGCCTTATTTAAACATGTGAATAAAAATATACATAATTTGACAATTCTAGTTATAATTATAAAAAAAATACTAAATAGCTGGATTTTTTGCGATTTGTATTGTTAATAAAAAGTTAATAAAATGTAATAATTTAATAATTAACGTTATTCACATTTTATATTACTACAAACATAATAAATATTATTATTTTATATGAGTCCAATATTAGATTGTATAGTTAATAAAAAATCATCTTTAAATCCTGTTTGGATAATGAGACAGGCTGGTAGATATTTACCTGAGTTCAGAGAAATAAGAAAAATAAATCAAGATTTTATTAAACTATGTTTAAATGACTCTTTATCAAAAGAGATTACATTACAACCTTTAAGAAGATTTAAATTAGATGCAGCTATTATCTTTTCTGACATTCTTATGGTCCCTTATGGTTTAGGGCAGGAAGTTAAATTTAAGAAAAACTTTGGTCCAATGCTTGGGGAAATTGACATTGATAAACTTAAAACTATTGATGAAAATGATTTTGTAAACAAATTATCACCTATCTATAATCTACTCAATTCTTTAAAATCAGATAAACTATTACAAGATAAAGATTTATTCGGTTTTGTGGGTGCTCCATGGACTATACTTGTATATATGCTTAATAAACAATCACCTAAAAAAGAAATATCCCATAAAATTTTTAACGATAAAGAATATGTGGGTATTTTATTACAAATAATAGATAAATTTCTAAAAATTCATATTAAAAATCAATTTGACAGTGGAGCATCAGTAATTCAAATATTTGATAGCTGGGCAGGTCTAGTTGATGAGAAAAATCTAGAGAAATATATTTATAGTCCTACATTAAGTTTGGTAAATTATGCAAAGTCTATCGGCGTTCCTGTAATTTGTTTCCCAAGAAATATAAAAAATTATAAAAAATATGTAGATGAAGTTAAGCCTGATGCGATTAACATAGATTACAATATTGATCCAAAACAAATTTCAAAAGAAGTCGATATAACTGTGCAAGGCGGCATTAATCCTAATATACTCTTAAAGGATAACGATAGTATAAAGAGAGAAGTAATGAATTACTATAATATTTTTAAGGATAAACCTTACATTTTTAATCTGGGTCATGGCGTAGTTCCAGAAACAAACCCGAACTCTGTAGAATTTTTTGTTAATAGTATAAAGGATTTATAAATGTCATCAAATCATCCAGAAGTTAAATATGGTAAAACAGGTATTTTAATTGTCAATCTTGGTACACCAGATTCGACTAATTGGCTTGACATTAGGAGATACTTAAAGGAATTCTTATCAGACAAGCGAGTAATCGAAGTAAACCCGATAATTTGGCAATTAATATTGAACTTGTTTATACTAACTTTCAGACCATCAAAAACAGCCAAAGCTTATAAGGAAATTTGGATGAAAGATAAAAATATTTCTCCACTTAGACACTATACAGAAATGCAAAGTCAAAAATTATCTAAAAAATTTTTAGATACAAATGTAATAGTTGAATTTGCTATGAGGTACGGAAACCCAAGTATTAAAAGTAAAATAATGAATTTACACAAACAAGGTTGTGAAAATCTTGTTGTGCTTCCACTATACCCTCAATATGCTGCCGCTACAACAGCAACTGTTTGCGATGAAGTCTACCGAACTCTAATGAGAATGAGATGGCAACCAAGTTTACAAATAATTTCACATTATGAGTCAGAACCTATGTATATTGATGCCCTAAAGAATTCTTTAGAAAAAAAAATTTCTGAAATCTCGTGGAAACCCGATTTAATTTTAGCCTCTTATCATGGCATTCCTCAAAAATATTTTGATAAGGGTGATCCCTACCACTGCTATTGTCAAAAAACGTCTAGGCTTTTGTCTGAAAAGTTTAAATCAATTCAAATTAAAACAACTTTTCAATCTAGATTTGGACCTCAAGCTTGGCTTAAGCCGTATACGGACAAAACCTTAGAAAGCCTTCCAAAAGATGGTGTAAAAAACCTTTTGGTTATTTGTCCAGGTTTTGCTTCAGATTGTGTTGAAACTTTAGAAGAAATTTCAATACAAGGAAAAGAAAGTTTCTTAAGAGCAGGAGGAATAAACTTTGATTTAGTTCCTTGCTTAAATGATAATGAAGATCAAATAAATTTATTAAAACATTTAATAAATAAATACTTAATAAAATAAAATAATGACTTCATATTTATTACTTAAATCCTTACACTTGATCGCTGTTATTTCTTGGATGGCTGGATTACTGTATTTACCTAGGATATTTGTTTACCATGTTGAAAACAATAACAAAGAGGAAGTTACAAAAATTTTTGAGGTAATGGAAAAAAGGCTTTATTATTTTATTATGAGGCCCGCCATGATCTTAACTTGGTTATTTGGAGTTATATTAATTTATTTAAATGGTTTTGAATCTTTTACGCATCTGTGGTTACAGGCAAAATTAATTCTAGTATTAATATTGACAGCATATCATGAATATTTAGGTAAATGTTTAAGGTTGCTAAAAGATGGTAACAATAAAAAATCAGCAAAATTTTTCCGCATTATTAATGAAATACCCACTATTTTACTTATTTTGATTGTTTTTATCGTTGTTTTTAAGCCAATCTAGGGTTGAAAAAAAAAATTTAATATATATATTTATAGGATCTTTAAACAAATCCCTTAATGAACATACAAGAATTAAAAGAAAAATCATCCGAACATCTAATATCAGAAGCTGAAAAGCTTGGAATTGAAAACGCAAGCACTCTCAGAAGACAAGAAATATATTTTGCAATATTAAAAAAACTCGCTGAAAAAGGTGAGGAAATTACAGGCGGCGGAGTTTTGCAATTATTGCAAGATGGATTTGGTTTTCTTAGA
>MDTA01109149.1_pt1 | contig 11650 bp, 11 predicted proteins | sample 811151 | NCBI WGS metagenome assembly MDTA01 (sample SAMN05326648, study PRJNA326480) | marine metagenome | isolation source: seawater | place: Indian Ocean: South | collected 2010 | reverse complement strand
TCAATTACTCGGCTTTCCATCTAAGATGGTCGAGATTACAACCTACGATGGCGAACGAGTTTTCCAATCTTACGTAAAGGTGTGATGTCGATGCCGTCTCGAGATGAAATTTTTGAAAAAGTACAGGCTGCCCTCGTTGATGCATTGGGGGTAGACGATGATGAAGTGACTCCTGAAGCAACAATGGTCGGTGATCTTGGTGCAGAATCGATCGATTTTCTTGATATTGTCTTCCGCTTAGAAAAGTCTTTTAGCATCAAGGTTCCGAGGAGTGAATTGTTTCCAGAAGATGTTTTGTCCAGCACAGACTTTGTCGTAGATGGCAAACTGAATGATGCTGGCATTGCAGCGCTGAAGGAGCGAATGCCCTTTGTTGATCTGACGAAGTTTGAAGCGAACCCGAGCGTTCAGAATTTCCCAAATATTCTCACCGTCGAGGACATGGTACGCTACGTTCAGAGTAAACTTGACGGTTAATACGTCTCGTGAAATTCATAGCGTTTTGGGCCGAAAATCAGTTCGCTTTATGCTAAACGGAGTAAATCTGCGCGATGCGTTGGTTCTGGATTGATCGTTTCAATGAATTTGTTCGTGGTAAACAGGCAACAGCCGTGAAGAATGTTTCACTTGCAGAAGAGCATCTTCATGATCATTTTCCTGGTGCTGCCCTCATGCCAAATTCTTTGGTCGTTGAAGGGATGGCACAAACTGCTGGCCTGCTTATCGCAGATGCTTTGGAATTCAACCGTAGAGTTGTTCTTGCAAAGGTTGCCAAAGCAGAATTCAAGTATGATGCCGTCCCTGGCGACTCGATTCTTTTCCGTGCCGTAATTGATGAGCTCAAGCCAACGGGTTCTCTCGCAAGTGTGGAAAGTGTTGTTGTTGATGAAAAAGGTGAGGAGCGGCCTCAGGGTAAAGCAGAATTATTTTTTGCACATCTCGAGCCTGGTGAAGGGGTTCCAAAGCTTTTTGAGCCAGAGGAATTGCTCAAATGGCTCGACCACATGCATATCTACGATATTGGGCGAGATGAGGCCGGAAACCCACTCTCAAGGCCTGACTGGTAGGCTTACGAGCCGGATGTCGCTATTTTAATAGCCATCAGGTTCTGGCATCAGGTCGGGACGTCTTTCCAGAATTGGAGCGCACAGAGGAGCCGTAATGGTAGCTGGTCGACGACGAGTTGTAATCACTGGAATGGGATGTGTTACGCCTTTGGGGGTCACGGTCGAAGAGCTTTGGGGAAACCTGAAGGAGGGTCGTTCTGGTGTCGCTACCACCACAGTGTTTGATGCAACACGGTTTCCAACCAAAATCGCTGCTGAGGTAAAGAACTGGTCTGTATGCGATGAGGGGCAGACAGAGAACCGATGGCAGCACTGCGGTAGGCACACAAAATTTGCTGTAGGTGCAGCATCGCAGGCAATGAAGCACGCTGGCCTTCCTCAAGGGCTTTCATCAGCACCGGAAAGACTTGGCATCTATCTTGGGAGCGGTGAGGGTCAGCAGGACTTTGATTCATTTACAAAGATGATGATGGTTTCTATTGAGGGCGATACGCTAGACGTGGCCAAATTCACAAAACTAGGACTCGAGACTCTTCATCCGCTCACGGAAGTAGAGCAAGAGCCCAACATGCCAGCAGGGCATTTGGCGGCGCTATTCAATGCACAAGGTCCGAACTTAAATTGCCTTACGGCGTGCGCTGCTTCGAGTCAGGCGATTGGTGAGGCAACCGAACTGGTCCGTCGCGGAGATGCTGATGTAATGCTCTCGGGCGGGACGCATAGTATGATTCATCCGTTTGGCGTTACTGGATTTAACCTTTTGACAGCACTTTCAACTCGTAACGATGAACCAACGAAGGCATCACGACCATTTGATAATGAACGTGATGGATTTGTTCTTGGAGAAGGTGCAGCAATGGTTGTTCTGGAAGAACTTGAGCATGCGCGAGCACGCGGCGCAGAGATCCATGGTGAGGTTGTTGGTTATGGTTCAACGGCAGATGCCTATCGGATTACTGATACGCATCCTGAAGGACGAGGGGCATCAAGTTGTATCCGAATGGCCTTAGACGATGCTGGACTTGGTCTGGGTGACATCGACTACGTTAATGCTCACGGTACGAGTACCAGCGTAAATGATCGGGTGGAGTCATTAGCGATTAAAAACGTATTTGGAGAGCGAGCGTATAAAATTCCGGTTTCCAGTACGAAAAGTATGATGGGGCACTTGATTGCCGCTGCTGGAGCGACAGAGGTGATTGTTTCACTTCTGGCCATTCGGGACGGTGTGCTTCCGCCAACTACGAACTATGACAGCCCTGATCCAGATTGTGATTTAGATTATGTCCCGAATGTTGCCCGAGAGGCACCTTGCCGACGGGTGCTTTCAAACAGTTTTGGGTTCGGCGGCCAGAATATCTCTTTGATATTGAGCGGTTTTGCTGACGCCTAATTGCTGCGAGCATAGCTTCATGGCAATGCAGCAAAGCGGGTGCGCAAGTGTTTTAGGGTGAAAACCAGTCGAAAAACCCGATTTTGGCCAAAAGTCTAGAAGGCCGCAGGGTTTTCTTAATCGGCTGAACCGTTTCGACCGATACTTAAGTTACATCGAATGGTTTTGCTGCTCGGTGCGGCCCGTGGTGTGTTGCCTCGTATAGAGCCAGATTATTGAAAACGCTTGGGATAATGAAGCCATGAGACACCTTTCCGCATGTCTGCTTGTTGTCGCTGTTCTCGGTATGACCAGTGGCTGTTCGCTGATCGACCGCCTGTTTTTGATCAACGCCGACGGTCCGTATTCGAACCATTACGCAGGATGTCCAGCCGGCTGTGAAGACGGTTGTGAGCATTGTAATGAAGCGCCATGTGTGGATTGCCAGAGTGGTATTTGTCCTACGGGCGGCTGTAAAGACGGTCTTTGTCGTCTTGGGAAAAACTGCCATGACTGTGCGGATGGCCGTTGTCACCAAAGACATGTTGGACGATATGGCGGTCTTGCAAAACACCATCTAACCCCAGAAGAACAATGTGAATTAGATGGCTCAGACTACGGGGCAACGTGCCCGCCTGGGCCCCCGAGTGGTGCAGTTGCCTATCCGTACTACACAACCCGAGGTCCTCGCGACTTTCTTGCAAAGTGTCCGCCTTCCATCGGACCGTAGGTCAGGGCGAGTGGCCTGACTCATGTGTTACTTTTCGGGAAAAATCTCTCGACGGTGGCTTTGCTCGGCGGCTTTGTGACCATTGAAGTACATACCATTGCGACAGTTGAACAGACGATCATTGCGGCGACAGGCATGAGTTGCCAATAACCATCTCTATCGAGCGTTATCGGTACAGGGATATTCACTGTGAAGTTTGGATTCGCTGCAAATTCTGAAGCACGAAACAACCACAGCCAACTCCCTGCAGCAGCTAGAACACATGCATACGCTCCTGCTTTCGTCAGACGAGGCCAGTAAAGTGCGGCGAAAACAAGAGGGAAAAGGCTTGAGAATCCACTAAAGCACCAGACCCCGAGCGTGAACACTCGGCGCGGTTCAAAGAGGCTCAGTCCATACGTCAGTGCAACAATGCCAACAATAAAAAGCCGCGCAACAAGAAGTTGTTGGCGGTCAGAGAGACTCCTTTGGCCACAGAGTGGACGGACAACATCCTCTGTAAACATCGTTCCAAGACAAAGAAATTGACTGTCGAGAGAAGACATAATTGCTGCCAGAATCCCTGCTGTCAGTAGCCCGCCAAGTATGGGTCCTGCTAACTGTTTCACGAGGAAAGGTAGGACAGCATTCGGGTTGGCAGCGACAGGCGGAGGTATCGTTATAAGATCACTCGTTGCCCATGCGCCAATCAACACGCACGGAACCCAAACAATGGCAATAAATAATGGATGAGCAACGATTGGAAGTTTAAAACTTTCTGCGCTTCGTGCAGTGAGCCAATGTTGAAAAAGATGGGGGAACATGCCGACGCTTAGCGGAACGAACATGTAGGTAAGGAATTTTTCCGGCGGTATGTGCATCCGTGTTAATTTTTCAACAGGAATGGAACTGCTTGCCATCTGTAAACTAGCCCAGAAACTCTCTTGTCCGCCAAGCTGCCATGCAATGACCACAAACGTAACAAGACCTAAAACCATGAAAACTAACGTCTGGAACGTATTGGCCCACGTTGTTCCTCTCATGCCACCAAGAAAGACGTAAATCAAAACAATGCCGCATATGGCAAGCGAAGCCAGAGGCTTCGGGACGCCACCTTGTGAACCGTAGATAAAGTTTGCTGGCTCTTCACTTTGTGGCTTTTTTCCTTGTTCGAGAAATTGAGGAAAGGTGCCCTCTTCAAACGTGCCACCAACGACTTGGCCATCTCGTATCGATCCCGCAGTCACCTTATTGATGACAGTGCCGGACGCCATAACGCCAATGAGAAGGTAAGGAATTACCAGCCCAACGAGCACAGGGAAGAGGATGACGCCAATCCAACGGCTCTCGAGTCGATCACGAAAGAATTGCACTTGAGTGCGGTATTCGTATTTCTTCCCTAGTTCCCAAACTTTTACACCAAGAAGAAAGAAGCAAAGCGAATGAATGATACCGCTTGAGCTGGCTAGCATCCCGTAGACACCAACCCCTTCCTTGAAAGATTCACCGGTTGAGCCAACCAGAGCAAAGGCAGTCATGGTTGTCCCGAAGATAGACATCAAGAGAAGGAATGGGCCAATAGAATGGCTAGCCAGCATATAGTCTTGACTTGTGCCGCGAAAAAGACGGCTTGCTCCGATACCAAGTAGGAGAAGAAGGAAGAGATATCCGCAGATGATGAGAAGTTGTGGCACTATGCAGCGTCCTTTCCTTCAGTTGAAGGTGACTGGTCAGTTGGCCAGCAAAAACAAGTTGCGAGATACCAGGTAAACCCGGCTGCTAGAGATATGCAGGCGTGGTACGCAAGGGCAACTGGCAAAAACCCAAAGACCAATGTGGTTTCGTCCCATAACCAAATATCTTGGTGCGCAATGATCAAAAAAAGAACCAATGCCCAAACGCCGTGTGCTGGTTTCATGAATACTTTTCCAGAGGTACATTTCCCACCGAACCACACCTGTTGTATACCGAATGGGTGACTCTGAACAACAAATGTTGTGTTTTGTTTTTGATTACTCTGTGAGAATTGTTCTTGGAGGCCGAGGCGTATTGTCAGGAAGAGTGGGTACTGTGGCAATAACGTACAGCCCAATGCCGACTGCACCGAGAGCCACATATTTGAGCCACCAAGGAAGACTGTTGAGTAATAGACTGCAAATAACCACGGTTATCACCAAAGCAATTGTTCGATATTTTACAGATTTTCGAATGCCTCGATACTCTTGCCAGTCATCAAGAGTCGGTCCAAACCACCGTGAACGATGCAGCCAGGCATGAATTCTTGGGGATCCTCTATAAAAACACCAGCTGGCCAGCAAAAGAAATGGCGTTGTTGGGAGGAGGGGAAGAATAGCACCAAGGACGGCAAAGCCGACACAAATCCACCCTCCAGCTACGTAAAAAAAGCTACTCAGTGGGTCAGTCGTTGGCTTTAAGTCCATGCCTATTTCTCTCGATTGGGCTTTGGGCATATCTGGTGGGGGGATTTTAGCATGTCGAAAGATTCCGTATGATCATAGGTCATTGATTGTTCGCTTTCACCATTCTGACGGAGAGTTCTCTTATGCCTCTGGTTCCTTTGCGTATTTTGCTTGATCATGCTGCTGAAAATGATTACGGGTTGGCTGCTTTTAACGTCAATAATATGGAGCAGATCCAAGCTATTCTGGAGGCGGCAAAAGAGACAGATTCTCCAGTTATTGTACAGGCCTCACGGGGTGCACGGGCATACAGTCAGGATAATTATTTGCGACATCTGATGCTTGCAGCAGCAGAGCTTTATCCTGGAATACCAATTGCCATGCATCAAGATCACGGTAATTCACCGGCAACGTGTGAAAGCGCGATCGATAACGGCTTCACCAGTGTGATGATGGACGGCTCACTCAAAGAAGATGGAAAGACTCCTGCTGATTTTGATTACAACGTTGAGGTCACCACGGAAGTTGTAAAGCAGGCTCATTCGCGAGGCGTTTCAGTTGAGGGAGAACTCGGCTGTCTTGGTTCGCTCGAGAGTGGGCAGGGTGAGGCTGAGGACGGTCATGGAGCCGAAGGTGTACTCTCGCAGGATCAATTACTCACAGATCCTGATGAAGCTGCTCGGTTTGTTGAGGCAACAGGCGTGGATGCACTCGCAGTTGCGATAGGTACAAGCCACGGAGCATACAAATTTAGTCGTAAGCCAGACGGTGACGTTCTTGCAATGAAGCGAATTGAAGAAATTCACGCCAAACTGCCAAACTGCCATCTCGTTATGCACGGTTCATCAAGTGTGCCTCAAGAGTTGCAAGACATCATTAATAAGTATGGTGGAAAGATGCCTCAAACCTATGGTGTTCCGGTTGAGGAAATTCAGCGAGGTATCAAGCATGGTGTACGTAAAATTAACGTTGACACAGATTGCCGAATGGCAATTACGGGTGCAATTCGGAAGGTTCTTGCCGAATCACCGGAGAAGTTCGACCCGCGCGATTATTTGAAGCCAGCAAGGGCAGCTATGCAAAAGGTGTGTGCTGAGCGAATGGTACAGTTCGGCCAAGCCGGTAATGCTGGAAAAGTGCCCGTAATAACCCTTGATGAAATGGCCAAACGGTACGGTTAATAGCCGTTCTTTTAAGGTATTGTGCTTCCGAAAAACGCTTGTTTCCCCCGAAATATGCGTTGTGGTGACGCGTGCAGTCGTCGTATAGTCCCACCTAGTTTGCCTCATTACGAGGCGAACAGAATGAGGACTGGAGAACGACTGTGGTTGAATCGAAGAATCAAGCATTGCTCCAGCAAGCCGCCGCGGTACTCCGCTCAGAGGCCACTGCGATTCTTGCTGCAGCAGAAACGCTGAATGAGTCGTTCTGTAAGGCGATAGAACTTCTACAGAACTGCACGGGCAGTGTTGTCGTCACAGGTATGGGCAAGGCCGGTCTCATTGGGCGAAAAATCTCAGCCACACTCGCATCGACTGGAACCCCTAGCCATTTTCTCCATCCAGCAGAAGCAATGCATGGAGATCTTGGTGTTCTCCGGAATGACGATCTGATGCTTGCTATCTCACAGTCAGGAGAAACGACAGAGTTGACACAGATTCTCCCTCACATCAAATCGAGGGAAATACCTCTTATAGCTCTTACAAGCCGGCGAGATAGCACGCTTGGACAATTCGCGAGTGTTGTTGTCGAGACAGGTAGCCTTGTGGAGGCGGACTCGTTAGGCGTTGCACCGAGCACGAGCACTACCGTCATGCTTGCAATTGGTGACAGTATGTCTCTCGTACTCAGTGGAAATCGAGGTTTTAGTCACGATGATTTTGCTGCCCGACATCCTGGAGGAAGCCTGGGTATGCGACTTCTTAAAGTCGAAGAGAAAATGCGACCTGTTGAGCATTGCCGTCTAGCGAGACCAGAGGATACTGTCCGCCTAGTTTTTGCCCGCCCTCTCCCATCACGTCGGACAGGTGCTGTCATGATTGTCAGTGCTGAAAATCGTTTGGTTGGGATTTTTACAGATAGCGATCTCGCCAAACTCTTCGGGAATCGTCAAGACGATGCACTCGACCGTCCAATCGGAGAAGTTATGACCAGAGAACCGATCTCTGTGCTAGAAGGAACTAGGTTGGAAGATGCTGTTTCTTTGCTCGACTCATGTCGGGTCAGTGAGTTACCAGTTATTGACAAAAGTGGATGTCCTTCTGGCCTTATTGATATCGTTGATTTAGTTGGTGGTGATCTTGCCGCAAGTTCTAGAGATTCAAGCAGTACGGAAACCGACCAGTGTCGTCATAGTTCAGCAGCCTGAAAAACCTTTGATCTTTTTGCAGAGAAGGCAAGTTTTCAATAGTAATTGGTCTGCTCATTAAAGTTATTTCGAGATAACAGATGGAAGAACATCCAGAAGATCTTTCCTTGGGTTTGGAACTGTCTAATGGAAAAGATGTCCAGCTTCTTCTGCTGGATTGTGATGGCGTTTTGACAGACGGTGGGGTGACATGGTCAGAGGATGGCATTGAACAGAAGACATTTAATATTCGAGATGGGTTGGGAATCAAACTTTGGCAGCGAGCCGGTTTTCAAGTCGGCATTGTCACCGGCCGCTCAAGCCAGGTAGTCAAATGGCGAGCAACTGAGTTGAGCATTGATTTTGTTAGGCAAGGTGTTGGAGATAAACTCGCGGTGGTCTCTGAACTGATAAGATCCTGTAATTTGGATTGGGACTCAGTAGCTTACATTGGAGACGATTTACCTGACCTTCCAGTGATTCGTCGGGTTGGCTTTGGTGTGGCAGTTGCAGATGCCTGTTCAGAAGTTCAGGAGGCATCAGATTTCACGACACGGTTGGCGGGAGGAAAAGGGGCTGTACGGGAAACAGTTGAAGTGCTGTTGCGAGCACGAGGTTGCTGGAAGAATCTTATAGAGCATTATGAAGGAAATGGGATTGCTTGATGGAACACCGATTAGGGCGTACCGTGCGGGTGTTCCTTGTAGTCCTGGCGACGGCTGGTCTATACCGGTTAGCAGTCGTCCCTTGGGTGGAACCTCGTTATCGTGATCTGGTGGATGTTGAGGAGTTGACTCCTGAACAAGCTGCAGCTATCCGCAGTCGGGCTGATCGCAGGCTTGAGACTGTGAGGGAGCTATTTCCTCCTGGTTCATGGGAGCACGAAGAACCAATTGTAATGGAAAGCCGTGGCATGCGGCTTCTATTTAAACAGTATCACTCCTTACCGGACGGTCGTGTAAATCTCGTTCCCTGCACGGTTGTTGTTTTGCCTGATGGTCAACGACGAGCACATTCGGAGAATGGCCGTACTATTTTGTTACGTGCGCCTCAGGGCGCAGTCCTTGAATTCGATGAACCACTTGATTTACGTGCTGGAAGGCTGGCTCGTCTCGTAGGTGGTAGTTTGCGAGGCCAAGTAACAATACGAGGGACTCAAAGTTCCGTTGGTGCAAACGATGATATTGAGCTTGTTACACGTGATCTAGAGCTCGATGAATATGAAATTCATACAAATGAAAAAGTAGATTTTCGTTTTGGTCGGTCTGTTGGCAAAGGTCGGGGATTGGTGGCGACGTTACTACCAAGTCAAGCAGGGAGTGGCCATGGTCCAAATATTGGTGGTGTCGATACGATACGACTTGAGCGAGAAGTAGAGTTGCGATTGGAAGGTCTAGCTGCAGGAGTTTTGCCAGGATCAGGTGATATCACAACTCAGTCAGGAGCCGATGAACAGCCTGTTATGGTGAAATGTGATGGTGGCCTCACTGCAAATCTTTCGGCAAATGTAATTACCCTTGAAGATGCAGTTGATGTTCACCGGGGGAATCCAGGTCAGGAAGGAGATAACTTGTCCTGCGACGTGCTTGCTCTCATTTTAGGTGAGGCCAGTCAAAAGGTAGACGAATCATCAGGTGGTTTTGAGGTTGAAGAAATACAAGCCAGTGGCTCACCGGTTCGAGTTCGAAGTATATCTGCAGGCATTGAAGTGCGAGCTGATCGCCTTGGTTATGAACTGCAGTCAGGCCGGATTCTATTGGACGGAGAGGATCCGGTTTCTATACACGCTACAGGAGTTGAGCTTGAGGCAAAATCTGTTGATTACACACCGGGCCAGGAGAATACAATCGGTTCCCTAATGGCGATTGGCCCCGGATGGGTTCGGGCCATGGACGAGAACCAGCCTGCTGTTGAATCTCGCTGGCAGAAATGGTTGCGAATTCGTCCGGATGAGACAGGGCATGTTGCATCAATATCGGGTCAAGCCGAGGTGTCTGTTGATTTGCAGGGTAAGCTTACCGGCGCAGAAATGCATTTTTGGTTCGAGCAGACTCCTGCTCAGCCAGCTGAACGTCCAACAACCAACAGTTTGCCTAAAATCGGCTCATTGAATCCGCTTCGAATGCTCGTTCGTGGCGTTGTTGAAGTCGAAGTTCCAGAGGTAGCAGCTCGTACAGATCGCATGGAAGTTTGGTTTCGAAGAAATATTGAGTTGCAGGGAAGTGCGGAAATAGAACAGAGTCCTGATAGTAGTGCCGCCGGTGAAGTACCTGCGCGTGCCGACGTAGGAAAAACACAAAACGTGGTAGGAACAGGTGCCCTTCAACCAATTCCTGCAATCAGGCCGCCCGTTTCAGCTGATCGCAAATTACTCGCGACAGGAAATCTCATTCGCGGACTTGTTGTTCTTTCACCAAATCAGAATGAATTGCAGGAGATGTCACTCGAAGGTGAGGTTCAGCTTCTCGAGCAAGCTGGCAATGGGAACAAAGGAGATCCTCGTCTCAAGATATACGGGGATCAGTTGCAGTTAACACGTCCCACACGTTTTGATGCGAAAGCAGTTGTCTCTGGACGCCCTGCTATTGTGCGAAATGATCAGTTCGATCTGGAAGGCCCACTGATTGAGTTTGATCGAGGTCAGAACCGAGTAGCTGTTGATGGCGGCGGACAATTGACAGTTCCCGTTGCTACCGCGGGGGTTGGCTTGGGCTCATTCAATCTTCTAGGGCGTGGTCGTTCACAAGCTCAAATGATTGAAAAATCAGGCCCAGCAGAGCCTCTGGTAATCGTCTGGCAGGGCAGAATGAATTTTGATGGACAGGTCGCCCGTTTTGTTGATCGCGTGCAGACTTCCAGTGAAGGCGTATCGTTGCAAGCAGGATTACTTGATTGTATTTTTGCGCAGCCCGTCGACTTTAATAAGTTGCAAGGTTCGATTCCATCTCAGCAGACAGATATAGCCCAAATTAGGTGTGGGGATGGTGTTCAGATAAGTAGTACTTCTGAAGTTGATGGAAATCTGGAGTCTCGTGAAAAGTTGTTCGCGAGAGATCTCTTTTTCGACAGGTTGACGGGAGATGTTCGAGGAACCGGTCCAGGTCGGTTAACCAGTACTCGCCGAGGTGAAGGGGTACTTCCCATGGGAGCACCTAGTCTTCCAGGGCAAGAGTTTCAACGGCAACCAGCTGTTTCGAATCCATCCAAGAGTGCGGGTGTGACGTTTCTCGGCGTGGATTTTCAGAGGGGCTTCACCGGCAATATGAATCAAATGCAAATGGAATTTCAACAACGCGTGGAAACCATATGGGGACCTGTTGAGACATGGGAGTCCATCCTCGATCTTCATGATCCAAAGGGATTGGACGAGAGTTCTATCGCAGTAACAAGTGATACTTTGGGAATTGGTCAGGCACCTTCTGTTCCTGGGGCTCGGGGGCGTTCAGTCGAGCTCTCGGCAGGTGGAAATGTACTTGTTGAGGGCGACTCGTTCACGGCACGTAGTGCACGACTTTCATTTAGTGAAGCGAAAGACCTTCTTGTGTTTGAAGGAGATGGAAGGAGTGATGCACAGCTCTTTCGTCAAGATCGAGTGGGAGGTCCAACGTCAAGTGCATCAGCTGGAAAGATCCTTTATTGGCGAAAACATAACCGTGTTGAAGTAAAAGATGCTCGATACCTTGACCTTGATCAAATTGGTGGGACAAACATGCCCCAAATCCCTCGGTAGCCTGC
>MDTA01001070.1_pt1 | contig 11650 bp, 24 predicted proteins | sample 811151 | NCBI WGS metagenome assembly MDTA01 (sample SAMN05326648, study PRJNA326480) | marine metagenome | isolation source: seawater | place: Indian Ocean: South | collected 2010 | reverse complement strand
TGCTCGAGTTGCTTGGTCTGTATTTCGCCTCAGTCGCTGCAATCCTTGCGGTCGGCCCTGGACGTTTGTCCGTCGATGAATTGATCGTCCGCCGTTTCGCTTCTGATGTTCGCTCCCAGACCGACCGTCTTGAGGCGGCCTATGAAGCTGGAGCCGAATCCGGAAACGAAGTCAAGGCTGAAGTCATCGCCGACGGTGTGAGCTGAAGCTTCCTGTTCTGCCTCAGTACACCGACTGGGGCAGGGTGAATCCGCTCTGCATGTGCTCGAAATCGAGCATCACCCATGTGAGCCAGACCACAACAGCGATCACTCCTGATACCGCTGCAAAACGGGCGAAATTGCGGACTATCAGCTCAACGATGCTGATCTCCTTCATGGATCTGCGGCGGGGTCTTTCATTTTGCTCGATTTACTGCTGCGCTGATGCCCTTTCATCTCGACGCACCCACGCTCAGTCTTCTGCTGGTTGGTTCGGTCTTTGCAGGTCTTCAGGTGTGGTGGATCGGCTCTTTGATGGTGCGCAATCGCCGTCGTCAGGGCGAGCGTCCTCTCAGCAGTCAGCAGTTTCGACGCGATCTGGAGCGTATTTTTCGACAGGAATCCTGATCGAGTCGAGCTGACATGTGCGGTCGTTATGCCCTCTCGACCCCGCTGAATGAGTTGCCCTCTGTTCTGTTGCGCAGGATGGATCGCGAACATCGCCGTCGCTACGCACCTCGAGACCTGATTGTTCCGGGTGAGCCATTGCTGGCATTCCGTTCCGATCAGTCAGGTCCAGAGGCATCGTTGATGCTCTGGGGACTGATCCCCGGATGGCTGAAGGATCCCTCCAAAGGCCCCAGACCTTTCAATGCCCGTGCGGAAACGGTTGCGGATAAGCCCAGTTTTCGAGGGGCCTGGCGTCATCGGCGTTGTCTGATTCCCGCCAGTTGTTTCTTTGAGAAAGGTCGCGCAATCCGGCGTATTGATCGTCAGCCCTTCTGGCTGGCTGGCCTGTGGGAACGCTGGCTGGGGAGTGACGGGAGTGAAGTGGACACCTGCACCGTTCTCACCACAGTTCCCAATGCCCTCGTGAAACCCCTGCATCCAAGGATGCCCGTTCTGATTCCGGAAGGGTTGGAGGAGGCCTGGATGGCCCCCCTCGATGGCCAGCAGCTGAGAGCTCTTGAACCGCTGCTCGATCCGTGGGATCCCAGCGGCTGGGAAGTGGTTGCAGACCCCGGTGACGGCCAGCTTTCGATGTTGTCCGCTCTGCAGTGTTGATGAGCATGAACACACGTCCTGCACTCCTGGGTGGGCTGTTGCCAGGCCGTCCCGGTGTTTTTCAGGCCGCTTCACTGCTTGGCCTGATTGATTGAGTCGTCCGTTGGTTGTTCAACAGTGCCGATCAAGCCTGAGCCGAGATTCCTGAATCAATTGAGCTCTCTTCCTGACCCAGGAGACCTTTCTTCCTGGAGCAATTGATACGACAGTCCGACGGCTGAGTATCAAAATCTATACGGCACTGATGATTATGGCTAACACTCAAGCAACAACCTTTCAGCGTCGTGTTGGGGAAGTGCTGATTGCTCAGTTCTCCTCGAAGCTGCTGCTCAATCTGATTTTTCTCCTCACATGGACTTGGGGAGTTTTCTGGATCGTCAATGCTGGACAATCAGATTCCAGCGTTTTCTTCGCGGGTCTGCCGGCGATGCTTCTTGTTGTTGGCGCCTGGTTCGTGTTCCTGAACAGAGGTTTTAACAACAAATGAACAGCTCACAGCAAGGCTCATTTGAGTTGCCCAAATACTTTCGGGCTTATGGCTTTTTATTCTTCATGGCAGGTGCGTTCTTTCACTGCATGGATTTTCTTGGTGTCGAAGACACCGTGATGTGGGGGATGGGGCTCACCTTCCTTGGGGCCCTTCTGCTGTCGTTGCTGTTATGGACTCGCTACGCAATTAACAGAAAAGTCTGGAAGTATCTGGTCTAGTCAGGACCAATCAATGACTTGATTGTGGGGGATTGACCTTCCGCATCCGTTTTGATGAGTGGAAATATGCTTGTGAAGACGTGATTGTCTTCAGGTTGCCTTTCATGATCAGGCTTTGGTGAGCAAGCAAGAACTGTCTTGCTTGCCAGTTCTCGTTGAAATCGTTGCTGGTTTGTGCCTGAACTGAGTGATCTTGCTCAGCAGCCCGATTTTTCAGTGTGAATTGCGAGCTAGGGTTGAACCCATGCTCACATACAGATTCCGGGATGGTGTGAATGTCAGCTCGGATCAGAGCTGTAGTGATGTTGTGATTGAGACTCCTTATGCAACGCGATTAAATTCCATTCGACATTGCGTGAGCATTGGTCATCCAGATGATTCCTTGAAGAATCTTCTTGCAATGTTGTCGAAACAAGGAGTTGAGAGGTCACATTGTTCTGGCTTTCAAGCTTCGCCTGGATTGGATTCTGTTGATCCAGGTGTGGATGCTGCGCTTGGTGATTTTCATGCGCGGGGGCTGCTGATCACCGAAATCAGTGGGTTGAAGGGGCGTGCAATCTGTCTCAATCCTCTAAGACCTTCGCTGCATCAACGGTTTGCTCCAGAAGCCTTTTTTCGCATCAAATTTTCAAAATTTGTCAGGATCGACCCATGTGCTGATGGTCTTGAAATCAGCACACCTGCGGCTCCTGGCAGTCTTCTCCTCCTTGATCAAAGGTTATTTCCTCTTCTGATGGTGCTTGTTTCGCCATGCACTGAAGACTCAATCAGGCAGTGCCTTCCCAAGGATCTACTGATGCATTGTGCGGATCTGATGTCTCTGCTGCTGACTTCAGGTGTGGCAGGAGTCTGCAATGACCATGGTGTTGCAGACATTGATCAGACAGCAGTTGATTCCGGTTGGACAGAGCAGGATCTTGCCTTTCACTGCCATACCCGGAACCACACCATTGATGTGAGTCGCTCCGAACGAGCCCCGACTGTCTTCATCAACCGGCAGTTGCCTGCGAAGCATCAACGCATTGTTCTTGAAACGGTTGCTCTTCCAGATCCATCCCGCATCAACCACAGCCTGAGTTTCTTTCAGGTGATTCGTGATCGTCAGACCGTTCGTGTCTACCAGGAACAGCCAATCACTGCTGGATTGTTGAGTGATTTCCTCTGGCACTCCATGCACATCCGGGAGGAAATCCTCTGCGATCCCGGTCTGTCACGTTCGTACCAGGGCTTGTTGAGGCCTGTGGCCGGTTCGGGCGCTCTTCACTCAATCGAGCTTTATCTCTGTGTGCACCGCTGTGCCGGTCTTCAGCCGGGGTTCTATCACTACGACTCCTGCGGGCACTCCCTGGGAAAGCTGAGTGGTCTCAGTGAGCCCTGCCTGCGGATGTTGGAGCTTGCGGCCGCCTCCACGTGCCGTGCGCCTCAGGCCGCTTCTGTTTCGCCGGGCCAGGGGCAGCAACCCGACGTTCTGGTCGTCATGGCTGCCCGCTATGCACGTCATGCAGCCCTTCACCAACAAACCGGTTTGTCCTATGCCCTGATCCTGAAGGATGTGGGATCGATTTATCAGCAGCTCTATCTGGTGGCGACAGCGCTTGGGATGGCGCCTTGTGGTCTGAGCTTCGGCAGTAGCGAGTTGTTCGCGCAGGCCTCGGGGCTGCCCAGCGATCTGGAGTGTTCGGTTGGTGAGTTCATGATCGGCAACCCGGCTTGACGCGACTGGGTTGGCATCAGTCGCGGCTTTAAAGCCTGTCCTCCCGCAGACGCCTCATGGTGTTTCTGGGCATCATGCGGTTCTCCTTCAGAGACGGCATGACTCTCCCCGGCTGTCGCGCTCGCGGGTGATAGCTGATCAGCACCATGCCGATCATCATCAGAACGATCAGCACCCCGGCTCGCAGCATCGGCAGCATCAGCTGATCTCCGCCTCCAGGCCGGGTTGCACAACGCCTTGCTCGAGCGGCAGCAGCTCCTCGTCATCGCCTGCCCTGCTGCGGACTGGTGCACTGAAGCCTCGTGCGCGTGGGTTCTTGACCACAAATGGCCCTGGTGTTCCCGCGGGGACCGCCAGTCGCAGGGCAAAGGGATGATCTCCTGGCAACACATCGCCGATTGAGCCCACCCGGGTCCGGTTCTGGAGCACCGGTTCGCCGCTGCGATCCAGAATTCGGGCATAGACGTCTGTGTCCACCACTGGGTTGCGCCCAGGATTGCTGACGCTTCCACTGAGGACGTAACAGCTCGCTCCTTCCGGGCTGGTGATGTTGCTCCGCTGCATGGCGCTGGCCGTGGGTTGGGAGCCGGGATCAGACGCATCGCATGGTGCAAGGGTCACGGAGGTGAGCCGCAGATCTGCTGCCCACGCCGGTTGCGCCATCAACAGAAGGGCAGCAAACAGCAGTGAGAACAGGCTTCTCAGCATGGGACCCAATCAGGATGGCCGGACGCTATCAGGGCTCGATCAGGCCTGCGAGCAGAGAGCGTCGCCGCTCGCTAGAAGAAGGCGAATTCGAGCGTCTGACGCATTCCCTTCATGCAGAGCCCTTCGTCGATGCGATCGGTCAGCCCAGGAGGCCCCGAAGGCGGCCTGGTGGCCATCGTTGCCATCGTTCTGGCCGGCTTGCTGCTTCTGGGTCAGGCCCTGTTCGTGGTTCCTGCAGGCGAGGTGGCAGTGATCACCACCCTTGGCAAGGTGAGCGGTGCTCCGCGTCAGCCTGGCCTCAACGCCAAGCTGCCGCTGGTTCAGCAGGTGTGGCCATTCAGCATCAGAACGCAGGTGCGGCCGGAGAACTTCGCAACACTCACCAAGGATCTTCAGGTGATTCAGGCCACGGCCACGATCAAGTACGCGCTGCGCCCTGATGAGGCCGGCCGGGTTTACAGCACCATTGCCAGCAGCGATCGCGATGTGTATCCGCGCATCATCCAGCCCTCCCTTCTGAAGGCGCTCAAGTCGGTGTTTTCCCAGTACGAGCTGGTCACCATTGCCTCCGAGTGGAATGACATCTCCTCGCTGGTGGCTTCAACAGTTGCGGAGGAGCTCGATCAGTTTGATTACGTCAAGGTTGTGGGGCTCGACCTCACCGGTCTGGAAATTGCAGAGGAGTACAGGGCTGCCATTGAGCAGAAGCAGATCGCTGAGCAGCAACTGCTTCGCGCTCAGACCGAAGTCAAGATCGCTGAGCAGGAAGCGCTTCGCTACGACACGCTCAACAAGAGTCTTGATGACCAGGTTCTCTACAAGCTCTTCCTGGACAAATGGGATGGTCAGACTCAGGTTGTACCGGGACTGCCCGGCGGTGCCGGAGGCACGCCGCCGGTGATCGTCGGCCGCAAGTGATGCTGTTGGAGGTGCGGACATGAGTCAGCGAGCTGCCACAGGCCTGCTGCTGGTGCTGCTGCTGGGTCTGATCACGCACTGTGCGGCTCGGATGCGCGTCAGGGTGTACCGGGTGCTGCCTCAGCAGGGCCCTCTGCCTCAGCGCCCCGCGCCTGCACAACAGGGCCGTTCTCTGCCGGGCGTGCTCCTCTGACCCCGTCTGCACTGGGGAAGAAAAACCGATGGATTCGGATGTTCTCCCCAGGTCTGGTTAGCGGTGAGGAATCCCTCTGGAGGTTCACCATGTCCATGAAACAGCTGGAGACGTTTATGGCCAGGGCCAACGGCAACGACAACATCCGCCGTGAAGTGGAGCAGTGCGCTGGTGATACAGCCTGTGTGGCCAAGGTCGGCATGCGGCATGGCCATAAGTTCTCCGCTGCCAACTTCAGCCGCTGGCAACGCGAGCACAAGTGATGTTTCGGGCCGCTGCCTGATGAGCTAGCGGCCCTCCATGTAACGGCACATTGACGACATCCACGACTGTTCGCTGAGGGCTTCTAGAACCCCTGAGTTCAACTCGTGAACGGTCCATGCAGATCAGCTTCAGCCGAGAACTGGCGCATTCACTGGCGGTGATGCTGCTGGAATTGCACGCTGAACTGGAGGAATTCGCTTTCCAGCACGACCACGCATCAGAACGCGCTGAGCCTCTCTCCACCAAGCTGATGGGCAGCTCAGCTCAGGCCTGATCAGGATCTACGGGCAGTCCACGCAGGCCGAGTGCGATCTGTCTGGCCGCCAGCAGGCCTGGATACAACAGACGGGCTCGCCCGGAATTGCTGAACACATCATTCAGAAGTCTCAGCAAGGGATCGCTGGGAGAAAGCTGCTGACAGAGCACTGAAATGGCATCACTTCCATGCCAGATCGTCCCTTCATCGATCAGTACGGCACCGTTGCTGAGATTGAACCCCTTCTTCCGCAGCATCCTTCTCAGCTCGTGGTCACTGCGTCCGTCCCTGATCACAAGGTCGGGCAACCCACCCACCAATTCACTGCGCAGGGCGAAGTGCCTGCAAAAAGGACAGCCGCCGTCGTAGACGAGAGTCAAAGCCATGGACACATCCTGGCGTGTTGAGATGGCTTTCAGAGGCTGTTCTGGTCGATTCTCTGACCGCAGAGCCACGCTCAGCGGGAGCACGATCCACTCTGAACGGTAAGTTGATGCGATTGATTAGATGGATCGCATCCGGCTCGAATGGCAGACAAGGAACTCCTCAGAGAGGTAGCGCTTGAGCTCTGGGGCTCAGTCAAGAAACTGCGTCCCGGGCTTCCAAGAGAGTCCCGGCTTGAGCTGACGCTCAAAGCTCTGATGGTGATCGGAGATCTGCATGATCAGGTTCAGGCGGCCGTTGTGGTCGGTGTGATTGCGGAACAGGAGCCACCTGAGAACGAGCCTGAAGGCCAGGATGTGACCAAGTCTGCCGATGCTGCTCCCGAGGTTGAGCAGACACCAGACGGTCGCAGGGTGGTGCGTCGTCGCTCCCGCGCGGCTGGCTGAGTCGACCAATTTTCAGAGCGTTGGTCGCCACCTCCTGAAACTCTGGGGGCTGGGGCCCCCACCTCTGCAGTGCTCGGTTGAGGGAGTCTCATGCGTTGGTGAGGTCCATCACACGTCGCTCCGTGATTTCGGGTTGACTGGTGACTTGCCGCAGGCATCACCGCAGATGGACACACTGTTTGGTGTACGGCCTTTGCCATGTCATTGCCGCGGATCAGTGCGGCATCTTCTGCTGTTGTTCAGCTCTGCTTCGCTCCATGGCAGCCATGCGGTTGATTGGAGATGAGCGGCCTCTCGCGTGAATCGCTGAAAGAGCGACAGCGCTATGCAGATTGGTATGAGGCCAAGCCACCCGATGAGCAATTGCTGATTGATGAGATCGCTGACAGTACTTTGTACATCCTTGGCGAAGACCAGAACAACTCCTTCATCCGTCTTTTAAGCCAGAACGGGATTGAAACAGCTGAACAGTTTGTGGATGCTTTCTGCGTTGAGTATGAGGGAATTGTTGAGTCTGATGGGTTTATGGTGCTTGTTTTCCAGGAAAATTCCTATTTTTTCAAAAGGCTATGTAGTCGCTCGCAATAAAGTTTCCTGTTGAAATAATGAGTTCATTCAGTTCAATGATGTCTGATTTGATTGCTGGCTATCAGCCTTTCAGATTGAACTCTGAAATGCGGGTTTATTGCTGAGGTTGCTGCCTTGATGACTCTGCCTGAGTGACATCTCAACCACTACAAATGAGCTTTTGATGCCGAATGCTGATTCAACTGATCCAGGCGCCAAGGACGATGCCGATGATTAAACCTGTGAACCAGACGAGTGCCCCCATTTGGTACTCGCTTAGGCCGAGCTTTTTTTTGATCCAGAAATAGGCATCACGATCTGCACCCACTAATGCTGTGAATGGATTCTTTGTCATTGTCTTGGGTGTTGTTACTCGGATGGTCGCTCACACAGGTACAGGATGCCACCCCTGATCGTTGCCTGATGAACAGATAAAGGCTTTCAGGGTTGGGTCTGAGATGCCTCTGCAGTGATGGTGATCATTGTTCTGTGATCTGATGTCCTCGAGAGAAGCTCCAGTCCGACCTGAGTTCCGTTTGCTTCTGGGCTTTATGGGCAAGCGTACCGAATCCACATATTCCAAATCGAGTTGGGATTGGGCTTTTCCCATTGGTCTGACGATTTCACCAATCCTTTTGCGCAGTTGATGCCTCTTGTGAGAACAAAATCTTTGTCGTCTGTATCGGGGTCATCGACAACTCTGATCTCCAAAACGACTTGGTTGCCAATTCTTGACTTTTCATGTGCGAAATAGGTCGTTCCGTCAGTGGCCACGCCCATATAGTCCCAGTTCTTGGAGATCTCTTTTTGAGCGTTCACCATGGTTGGTATCGCAACAGTCAATGCGAGAGCCGAGAGAAGAGCACGTTTCATAGCTGGTGACAGCGCTAGCCAACTGATAGCTACGAATGGTCTGCCGGCACCATTCAGGGAGCTCGGAACCGCTTGTCGATCAGTTCAGAAACTACGGATCAGGAGTAACAAGCCCATCATCAGGGCGAGCCATTCGAAGGCACGCTTCACCACGGCACCACCTTTTTCGAGCGACAGGTGAGCACCGGCATATCCTCCGATCAGAGATCCAATGATCAGCGGCGGCACCCAGCTCCAGCGGATTTCATCGCTGAATCCAAGGACCAGAGCGCCTGTGCCATTCCAAGCAAGACCCACCAGGATCAGTGTGTGCGCAATGGCTCTCGGATAACTCAGGCCGTACCAGCGAACCAGCCATAACGTGACGAACAGGCCTGAACCTGAGGCGAGTGAGCCGTTCAGGACGCCGATCGCAAAGAGCACAGCGACGCCGATGAGCCGTTGCTGTCGGTTGTGGTTCACCGGCTGTTCGGTTTGTCCGAGTTCGGGGCGACGGGCGGAATACAACGCGAGGGAAAGAGTGAGCAGACCAAGTGCTGCCGTAGCGAGCTGATCAGGCAGAGTCATCACCCCGCTTGCACCCATCCAGACTCCGGGTAGACCCGCCATCAGAACCAAGAGGCTGATGCGGGACTTAAGGCTGCTGGCTCTCAAGTGACGAGCAGCGGCACCAAGGCCGAGCGCAACGCTGGCGAGTTTGTGGGTAGCCAGCGCTGATGCGAAGGGCAGACCCAGCAGGATCAGGGCAGGCAGCTGCACCAGACCTGCACCGCCTCCGGCAAAAGCCGAAAGGGCATTGGCTACTAAGGCAATTGCGCCGAGCGCTAACAGCAGCTCAGCGGCCATGGATGGACATCAGTTCAGGCATGGGTGCAACATATTTCTCCTGGTGAACCAACCCATTCATGGCCAGCACAGGCGCTCTCGTTGCATGGTGATGTGGATTGACCACGTGATCTGGGTACGCCTCAGGGAGACAGGCCATTGTTTGGGATGTGGCTCCGTGATGAGGCTCGCTGTTCTCCATCGCTGTCTGAGAGGCAAGTGCGACAAAGCTCTGCTTGACGAACAGCAGCTTCCTCGCATTGGCTTATGTGGGAAGCCTGCAGTTGGAGGAGTGAAGACATCACTTTGCTGACGAACAGGGATTCCAGGGAGGAGGTTCTTGCACTTGAATCAGAAGCAGCTCAGCCGGTGTTTCGCCAATAGCCCAAGAGCGGTGTCCTTGTCTGTTGTTTGTCCCCTGATCACCACCAAAACTAATCTCTCCAGCACCCATTTCCACGATCACACCATCCATCGTCTCCACCCCCCAACGTCCACGTAAGGGAATGATCCACTGAGGATTTGGATTCTCGTGCCACTCACCGATTTCCCCTGGCATCAGAATCAATGTGATCAACGTGGCATTGCCCTTGTAGTGCATTGCACTCCAAATTGGAGCTGCTCCTTCCGCAAAGACAGATTGCTGATGTCCTTCCAGTGAATGAAGGCTCTGACAGCTTTCCCCTTGATCATTAACCCATACACGCCAAAACTTGATACCTATGTTTTTCATGGTCTGTTAGCAGATTCTGATTCGATTTCGTCAAACACTTCTTTCGCGGCCAAGAGCGCATTCGTTGCCGCAGGGAAACCACAATAGGCAATCATTTGGGTGATGATTTCAAGGATCTCTGATTGGCTATTCCCGGTATTCAGTGCGCCCTTGATGTGCACCTTTAATTCTGGTCGAGCAAAGCCTTGTGTCGTCAAGGCAGCTACGGTGCAGAGCTCGCGTGTTTTGTCGTCAACAATATCTCGACGGTAGAGTTCGCCAAAAGGAAATTCGACATTGACTTTCGCAAACTCAGGATAGATATCGTGAATTGTCTGGATCCACTCTTCAGCCGCATTGCCAAAATGCTTGCGCATTTCATGCATTCCTTGAATGTATTTTGCTGATGACATGGCGATTTAAGCGTCATTAATAATGAAGAACTGATTATAATCGAATTTTAATCGACCAGCAAATTGATTTGATGGTGACGTTTAATGATTTCGTGTACTGCATTAATTCAGCTACCAATCCAGCTGGTAAACTGAGCATTAAGCGCCCAAACTGGTGCTTATTCTGAATCTGCAGAGGGCTGACATTCAATCCAAATCAGCCAAAGAGGACCGAGAAAGGGGATTAGCAGCAACAGAATCCATTGCCATTGACGACCGGTGTCTCGAATCCGCCGAATATTCATGGCAAGGCCAGGGCAGATTGATGCAATTGCAAATAGGTAATAAAGGGCACTAGGAGTGAATTTTAAAAGAATTATTCCTAAAATGAAATTGACCAGCAGAATCTTCCAGTAATCAATTCGCTTGGTCCGGCCTTCAAAGTCAAAGGCTTTCGTCCAGAACTGAGGATAAAAGTCGAGCATGAAAACCCTGTTGGAATCATTGCCATTTTGTTCCTGATTTTGTTTTTGGCAAGAGTTATTAGCAAAAGTCAGCACTCATGCTTCGAGCAGGTACCCGTCAAAGGCCTTATGGGCAGAACAAGCTTCCCATTTGCACCATGCCTGGCGCCCTCATGCGTAAGCACTGCAACGATCCATGGGAATAGAAGACTTTTGCAGGGTTGTGAGCAACATCACAGCCTTGCCTGACTCAGGTTATCGATCCAGGCTCTTGGACCTGAGATGGTGTGTGCATTCGGGGGAATGACCCTCTACCAATCTCAAATCAATGACCAACACTCAATTCCAGCGCCATCAAGACAATCTTGATCAAGAATTAGATCTTCATCAGCTAACTGAATGCTCGGGTGGATTTCATTGGAGACTCCTTAAGGAGTTTTTCAAAGCTGTCAAAGAGGGGGCTGAGGAAATTCAGGAAACCGAAAGAACAGGCCAACTTCCCGATCGATTTTTTATGCCAATGACCGATGTAGGGGGAGGCTCTGGTGTTTGGAGTCCCCCTGGTGGCGAACAGGGTGGCGATGGGGTGAATCATTAATCAACTTTCATCTGATTTCAACCTCACTCTGACGAGTGAGGTTTTGATTGCCAGCACCTCCTCCTGCTTTGGCAACTCGATCCAATGCCCGTCAGTGCCATCTTTGTTTCGGATACAGTCTGGTTCGCTCTTGCCAGGCAGTGCTGCTCTCGCTTGTTGAGCATCCTTGAAGGATTCTTTTCTCTAGAGCTGGAGTGATCAAGGATTCATTTCTGTCTGAGTTGATACGAATTGGCAATCACCTTTAAATAATTTTTTTTGACTCGAAAAATGTCAGGAGTTAATATGAGAACATTAGTCAAATGTTCTTGATTCCATGAAGCCTTCCTGGAGGTCTAAGCAAGGTTTTCTACGCCCCGGTGA
>MDTA01044764.1_pt1 | contig 11652 bp, 9 predicted proteins | sample 811151 | NCBI WGS metagenome assembly MDTA01 (sample SAMN05326648, study PRJNA326480) | marine metagenome | isolation source: seawater | place: Indian Ocean: South | collected 2010 | reverse complement strand
TGGCGTTTCCTCTTGAAAGAGCTCCTTTTTTTAAAGGTCCATATTCTAGTCTATCTATTGACAAAACTTCAATAGAAAGCTCTTCAAATTGCTTAAAAAGATTGTTTTCTTGAATAAATCCCCTGGTGTAAATAAAAATAGTTGAGCTGGTGTTTTGAACAACTTTTACACTGTGGAGAAAAGCAGTTAGCTTGGAAAGCTGCTCAGTTGTAATTTCCTTGCTAAGCTCTAGTTTATACTTGTTTTGGATCTGCAGCTTTTCATTAGATAATTTTTGACTTAACTGCCGATCATTGGTGAATAAAATTAGTCCACTAACTAAATCCGAAAAGCAACTAATGGGCTGAAGAGTTTGAGAAAACTGTTCTTCTATCTTTTTAAGATAATGTACTGCTGGCTGTTGCTCTGAGGGTTTATTAAATAGAATATACATGCTTTGTTTGCGAAGTATGATTTTGCCTTTGTAAGCAACTTTAGCATCTGATCTAATTAAGGCGCCCAACTTTTTCACTTTTTGACCATTAACCTCAATATCGCCATTAGCAATTAGCTTATCTGCCTCTCTTCTTGTACAAATACCTGTGTCTGCTATGTATTTATTTAGTCTAATCAATGGTCGGGGAAAACGCGTTTTTAATGTGCTCTAAAGTTAAGCTATTTTGATGGGTGGTAATAGCGATAAGATCAAACCTTGGATCTAAATCAATTTCGTGCAGTTGAAGATAGCTGTTAGCAGCTGTTAAAATCCTTTTTTCCTGTAAGGTTGACAGGGCGTTTTTTGCCTGAACTAATGTATTTACAGCTCTTGTTTTTACCTCAATAAAGCATATTTGATGGTCTTTATGGGCTATAATATCTATCTCATATTTTTTGAACCTCCAATTTCTCTCAACAATAGTATATCCGTTTTTCTGCAAATAATCTATCGCAAAATCCTCTCCTTTTTGGCCAATATTTATTCTTTTTTCTATAAGCTATGGTATAACTTTTGCTGCTAAGCTAGTTGTATTGTATAAATATATAATTTAGTAGCCGTTAATGTAACTTACACAAGTAATGAAAGCCTCTAGTTTAACATTTATTTTTTCTTTTTTGATAATTGGTTTTTTCTTTGCTCAAAACGCTCCAGCTTTTAATGGCAAAATACACTTTAAACAAACCAAGGGTTCTACTCAAATGAGCTTCAACTATTTTGTTAAAGGAGAAAATGTTAGAATTGAAGAGCTTAATGAACAAGGGAAGGTAGTTGGTATTCAACTAATTAACACCAAAGAAAAAGATCTCCTTGTGGTAAGTCCTGAGCGAAAGCTTTATTTAGAAGCTAAAAAAAGAAGGAGCCCTGTTAATTTTGATGTTGAAGTTGTTAAAACACAAAAGAAAAAAACCATTTTAGATTACGACTGTTTTGAGGTTGTTGCCTTCAATAAGCAACAAGATAGAAAAATTGTATACTGGGTAACTCAAGACAATTTTTCTTTTTTTTATCCGCTGCTTGAAGTTCTCAATAAAAAAGAAAAACAATCTCTTTATTTTAGAAAGATAAAAGGTATGGAAGATTGCTGGCCAATAAGAAGCACTGAATACGTTATTTCTACTGGAAAACCAATTGCCAAACAAACTACCATTGCTATTGAAAACAAAACCTTAGATAACTCCTTATTTGTAATACCTGAAGATTACTCTAAGTTTGAAAATTAATTGCTTAGCTCCACTTTTTCACTTCCAACAATCAGTTTTACTGGTAGATTTAAACCAAGCGCACAATTGTCGTTAAAATGTCCTGAAGGAAAATTAAAACAAACCGGGTAATGGTATGCTTTAACTTTTTCTAGTATGATTTGTTGAACCGTCATACCAAATGGATCATCGTTGTCTTTGAGTTGAGTAAACCCTCCAACTATTAACCCAGCAAGATTGGCAAGTTTACCTGCATGCTTTAAGGTCCATAGCATCCTATCTATGTTATACAGGTACTCGTCTACATCTTCAATAAAGAGTATTTTACCTTTTGTGTTACAATCGTATTTTGTTCCAGATAAGCTTTGCAGAATAGCTAGATTACCACCAACAATAGGCCCAGAGGCTTGTCCTAAAATATTTTCTGCACAAGAATCAATACAATAGTTCATTGTTTTTTCAAACAACAGCTGCTTAAGACTACGTAAGGCGTTATCGGAATTGTCTTTATAATTAATAGGCATTGTTGCATGTACAGATGCAGTGTTGCATATAGTGCCAATATAATTATGAAGAGCGGTTACATCAGAAAAACCAATCACCCACTTAGGAGAATTCATGAACTTTTTAGCTTCTATTTTTTCTAAAATTCGAGTGCTACCGTACCCTCCTCTAAAGCAAAAAATTGCCTTAAGCTCTGGGTGGTCCATTGCCCACTGTAAATCTTCTAAACGCTCAGCGTCATTACCCGCAAAATTATAGTGCTTCTTGAGTAAATTTTTACCTCTAATAAGCTTTAGGCCCCAGCTTTCTAAAAGCTGCTCTGCAAACTCTAAAATTTTTAAATCTGCGTATCTTGCCGTTGCTACAATAGCTACCTGATCTCCTTTTTTTAAAGAAGGTGGAACGGTAGATGTAAAGGTTTTAGACATGGTTTTAAAATTAAACATTATTAAAGTTATCTTTGCACGCAATTAAAGAAAATAGATGAGCTCGACTAAACGATATACCATTACTGCTGCACTTCCATATGCCAATGGTCCTTTGCATTTGGGTCACCTTGCTGGGGTGTACATTTCTGCAGATATATATGCTCGTTTTTTGCGTTCTGCTGGTGAGGATGTGGTCTTTATTTGTGGCTCTGATGAGCATGGGGCAGCCATTACTTTGCGCGCCAAAAAAGAAGGCAAAACACCCAAAGATATTGTAGACACTTACCACAATTCCAATAAAAAAGTTTTTAATCAGCTGGGGGTAAGCTTTGACATTTACGATAGAACCTCTGACGATCACCACCACGAAACAGCAAAGGAGCTTTTTTCTACTTTAGAAAAAAAGGGAAGCTTTGTAAAAGAAGAGTCTGAGCAATACTACGATAAGGAATTTAAACAGTTTTTAGCCGACAGGTACATTACTGGTGGATGCCCAAAATGTAATTACGACAATGCCTATGGCGATCAGTGTGAAAAATGTGGCGCTGTACTCAGCCCTACTGAGCTTATTAATCCCAAATCAACGCTAAGCGGAAAAGTTCCTGAGCTAAAAACAACTTCTCATTGGTATTTACCACTAGAAAGGCACGAAGGGTGGCTAAAAAAGTGGATGAAAGATGGGCAATATAAAGGCAAGCAGCTTCACGATCCTAAAGACTGGAAAAACCAGGTGGTAGGCCAGTGCATGAGCTGGATAGATGCGGGACTAAAGCCAAGGGCTATAACTAGAGATTTAGATTGGGGAGTAAGTGTTCCTGTGGAAGGGGCCGATGGTAAAGTGTTGTACGTATGGTTTGACGCACCAATAGGATATATATCGGCTACTAAAAAATGGGCTGCTCAAAACAATAAAGACTGGGAGCTCTATTGGAAAGATAACAATACAGAGCTAGTTCATTTTTTAGCTAAGGACAACATTGTTTTTCATACGATTATTTTTCCAGCTATTCTTGCTGAGCTTGAAGACTATATTTTGCCTAAAAATGTCCCTGCAAATGAGTTTCTAAATTTAGAGGGGCAAAAGCTCAGTACTTCTAGAAACTGGGCCGTTTGGGGAGAAGATTATTTAACCGATTTCCCTGGAAAGGAAGATGTGCTTAGATACGTACTTTGCTCTATTGCTCCAGAAAATAAAGACAGCGATTTTTCTTGGAAAGATTTTCAGGCTAGAAACAACAATGAGCTAGGGGCTATTTTTGGCAATTTTGTTAATAGAACATTGGTGCTTACCCACAAGTATTTTGAGGGTGTAGTACCTGAATTAAACGCTTTAGAAGAGCAAGACAAGGCAGTGCTAGATGTACTTAAGCAAACGCCACTTGCAATAGAAAAAGCCATTCGGAGCTTTCGCTTTAGAGATGCCCAAGCTGAAGCCATGAAGCTGGCTAGAGCAGGCAATAAATACTTGGCTGATACTGAGCCTTGGAAACAAATAAAAACCAATCCTGAGCGTGTAAAGACCATACTTAATATTTCCCTTCAAATTACCGCTAACTTAGCGATTGTATTTGAGCCTTTTATGCCTCATGTTTCTACTAAATTGGCGTCTATGCTAGGAGTTGAACTTCCTAAATGGGATGCTGCTGGAAATAACATGCTTATTTCAAGTGGACATACCATTAACAAACCAGAAATTCTATTTGCTAAAATTGAAGATGCGCAAATAGAAGTGCAGCTAGAAAAGCTCAAAAAGACGACCGAAAAACAATCTAAATTTCCTCCTATGAAAGACGAAATAACTTTTGATGATTTTACCAAGCTAGACATTAGAGTAGCTACCATTACTGCTGCCGAAAAAGTAGAAAAAGCAGATAAGCTACTTAAGCTAACCGTAGATACTGGAATAGATACTAGAACTGTAGTTTCTGGAATTGCAGAGCACTACAGCCCAGAAGATGTTGTTGGACAAAAGGTGAGTGTTTTACTAAATCTTGCTCCAAGAAAAATTAGAGGAGTAGAATCTCAAGGTATGATTCTTATGGCAGAAACACTAGAAGGTGAATTGTGCTTTGTTTCTCCCACCAAAGAAGATTTTGAAGCGGGAAATACCATTCGCTAAACACATGCTTCCATAGTTCAACAGGATAGAATAACCGCCTCCTAAGCAGTAGATCTGGGTTCGAGTCCCGGTGGAAGTACTTAATAATAGAACAGAAGCACATTGAGTTTGATAAAACTAACTATGAAAGTAAAGGCATTGACTTTAAAGATTTAATCTCTAAGATTAGAATGAAGGGTTAGGGGTTAGAGTGAAGAGGAGGTTACCTATTAAGTAAAAAATATCTTAACTAAAACAACTATTACAATTATTGAACAACAAAGCAAAGATGTAATGTTTGACTTTTTTGCTTTCTCTAAGTCACCTGACTTCAAACTTTTTTGAGTTCTTAAAATTGTAGAAATTGTTATTAATACTGCTGTGAGCAAAAATGTAAGTAGTCCATTCATAATCCAAAGTTTTCTCTAATATACTAAACTCTGAGAGTTGGGGAAAGACTAGAATGAAGGGTTAGGTTAATACTTTATGTACACTAGAACTTACCAATCTATTGGTTCGTATATGTAATTGGTGTTACCATCATTATCCCAAAGTTGTAAAACACCATTCTCAATTCTGTAATATTCGAACCTATTATTAAGTGGGATTATATACTTATCCTCTTTCTTTTCAAGTTCTAAAATTGCAACATCGTCACCCCAAAAAGTAGCACATTTAAATTTATTACCCTTTTTGTATATCTCTATTACTGATTTAATATGTTCCGTAGAATATTGGCTTTCTTCCCACTTACCTACTAGCTCATATTCATTAACCAATTTTTTATATTCTTCACGACTCAGGGAAGAAATTCTATTTTCCTTCTTTTCCTGTAGAGTTTGTATTGGTTCAGAACTAATAATCCAGATTCTACCAGAAGGATAAAATCTTTCACAATAAATAACTATAGGTATTAAAATAAACAAAACAATCATTCCAATGGAACTTGAAAACAATTTCCTCCATTTGTTATTTCTTGTGAAGTAACGGCAAAAAACAATAAAAAAAACAAGTATAAAAACAGAAAACCAAAAATGAAATGATGAAAAAAATGTAGAAAAATCAAAAAAATCTTTACTCCCTGTATAAAGAGTGTAAAAAACTATTCCATAATAAGTTGTAGTGAAAAATAACGTAAGCCAAAAACACACAAAACCTAATGTTTCTCTTGACAATTTCATATCCACAATTCTGATTTTTCTCTAATATACTAAACTCTGAGAGTTGGGGGAAGATTAGAGTGAAAGGTTAGGGGATCATTGTTACAATAGTGAAAAAAGCGCAAAGAAATGATATGAATGTTATGACTAAAAATGCACCTTTGATTTTCTTTTTTAGATTACTATTAAGTTTATTTTCTGGCATTTTATCAATATAATTAATTGCCCAAATGCCAATAAATGTTAAGGCAAAGAAAATGGATGTTATAACAGGACCAGTAGTTTCTAAATCAAACCAAACTATATTTTTCATATATCTAATTTACTAAACCTTGAGAGTTGGGGGATTAATCCTTAACCACTTTCAGCTTTTCAACTATATCACCATAAGCTACTTTAAACACATATATTCCTTTAGCATACTCACCCATTGAAATAGTAGTGTTTGTAGTTGTTTGTAAGAGCTTTCCTGTTAGGTCATAAACCTCAACATTAACTAAACCATTATACCCTTCTATGTCTAATGTTATGAGCTTGTTTGTGGGGTTGGGATAAAGATTAATGCTGTTGGTTTGTTCTTTAATAGCTGTTGTAGAAAAACAATTAGATGGATAATTACAGTTGGTACTAAATGATGTTTGAGAATCAATAAAAAGCCAATTAACGGTTGACCAATTAACATCATCTACTTCTATACAATTTAGGCTTGTATTGTTCGTTGCAGAAAAAAGAGACAGGTTTTGATTATTTCCATTTTGAACATTAAAACAATTGAGTTGGTTATCATTACAAATAAGAAGTGTTAATGCAGTATTAGTACTTAAATCTAAAGCGTATAATTGATTGTGTCCACACTGCAATTCAGATAATCCAATATTATTACTTACATCTAAACTGGTAAGTTCATTAAAACCGCAATTTAAAGTACTTAAGGCTAAATTGTTACTTAAGTCTAAACCAGTAAGAAAGTTATATGAACAAGCCAATTCAATTAAATTCATATTATTACTTAAATCTAAACTCGTGAGTTGATTAAACTGACAGTAAAGCGCAGATAGAGAATAGTTAGTACTTACGTCTAAATTACCTCCCAGAGGATTAGATCCACAAGCTAAACCTGTTAAAGCTGTATTATTACTTACATCTAAACTGGTGAGTTGATTATATCCACAAGATAAATTGGTTAAAGCTATATTATTACTTACATCTAAACTAGTAATTGAATTATTTACACAATATAAATCTGTTAAAGCTGTATTATTACTTACATCTAAACTAGTAATTGAATTACTTGAGCATTCTAATTCACTTAAGTTCATATTATTACTTACATCTAAACTAGTAAGTTGATTATTATGGCAATATAAAATAGTTAAGGCTAAATTGTTGCTTAAATCTAAACTCGTAAGCTGATTATTATTGCAATATAAACTTTTCAAAGAAGTAAAACTTTCTATGCCAGTTAAGTCATCTATATTTGCCGAACTTACATCTAAACTAGTAATCCCATTAACACTTGAGGTTAGTATAGAGCCATCAGGAGTTCCAGTATCATATCCTAAATTAATAAGCATTTGTTCAAAATCAACATCAGGTATTGATGTTGTCTGGCTAAAAACCAAAATAGGCATTACTGTTATAAGGGTAATTATTTTTCTCATTGTTATTTTTTTTAAATGTAAATCCAATTGTATTATAATAAATAGCTAAATAAAGCATCGGTATTTTTCAATAAATAAACGGTAGTTTCTTAAACTAAACCCCAATTTAAATGGTTAAAAATTTTAGGCGAATTTCTTATAAAACAACAATCGACTATCAAAAAAATTACCAAATGGGATGAAATACATCGAAATAGTGATGAACTACAAACTGAATTTACTAAACGCTGAGAGTTGGGGGGGTAGTAATCTATCTTTTGGGACTAACGACCATAATTGTGTAGATCAGATTCAGAAGTTTTTTCTAGATAAGCTTTCTTTTTTTCATAAATAAGTTCTTCTTCCTGGGTTAAATCCAGTAGAGGTTTAATTAGCTCAAACTCTGCGATAATCGCCTTTTTTGGACTAGTAAAAGCAGACGTGTGGAGTACATCATATTTGACATCAGCTTTAATCTCCTGTAGAGATTCTGCAAATAAATTTGAATACGCTGTATAGATAGCAATAGAATTAAGTAATTTGCTGTGCAATCCGGACCCCAGGGCACTCTCTTTTGCGCAATCGCAACAAATATCATAGCAGAAATTTGTGTCATCACTTTTAACGCTTCCCCAAGCATCAAAAATGATCTCTAAGCCTAAATCATCAATATTGGTTTTCCAAGTACAATTTTCGGCAAGGTCAAGGATAATCTGCATATCTGCATACACTTCAAGTGCGTTTTGAACGGCAAACTTGATCTCGCTTTGATCATAGCCCTGTTCTAAAGCCGGATTAATGGCATCATAAAACTCAAAATCACTAAAGGTAATGTTTAGCTGCTTCTCTGCCTCAATCAAAGCAGCATAGAGCAGATTTGAATCGTTCTTATAATCTACATCAAAGCTTTCGCTCAACAGGTAACTAATCTCATCTTGTTCGTTAAATAGCCAATTTACAGTATTAGTATCATGACAGTTCGATAGCGAGTCATAAAAATCATTTACTTTTTTGTGCAGCGCATTGTTACCTGGATAATACGTATCAAGCAACATTTTAGCTTCTGATGAAAGAGCTGATTTGTTTTGAGCAAATCCGCTTACTGAAAGAACAATAATTAAAGATATAATGAATGCTTTCATAGAATAATTAGTTGTGTTTTTGCTCATTTCTTTTTTGATTTTCTAACCTCATCATAATAATACACAACAGCAATTAAAAACACCATAAATAGCAAAACTTTAAATACATAATGTAGATCAAGATATCCAGAAATGATGTATCCAATTGCTGAGCATATAACAACAACCAGTAGTACGAGTTTTGAAGGCCTTTTCATATCTCTAATATACTAAAATTAGAGTGAACTTCGAGTTAACATAACCTCATTAACTAATCGCATTTTAAGATTCTGGTTAACCCAGCTTTATCTCCCATAGAAATTTTCATAAGATAGATTCCCTTGGCCTTATCGGAAATATCAATTTCAACCAATTGAGTTGGTTCAAACTCTTGAATAGAAACTAATTTTCCACTTACATCAACAATACGAATAGAAAATTTTTCAGCCGGAAAGGAGCCTAGCTTAATGGTAAATAATCCATTGCTTGGATTAGGATAAAGACTGAAATTAACCTGGCTTTGCTCACTCATGCCTACAAAGGAGTTAACCAAAATATCAGTTAAAACAACCGTACATCCATTTGCATCTGTTATGGTTAAGGTATACAACCCACCAACTAGACCTGCTATATTCTGATTAGTAGAGCTGAACCCTCCTGTCCCAGACCATGAATAATTAAAAGGAGGAGTGCCACCTGAAGTTGTTACATTAATAGCGCCATCGGCACCTAAAGTTTCATCTGTTACAGTTGAATTAGCAGATAAAACCGCTGGCTCATTAATGGTACATGAAACTGATGATACACAACCATTAGCGTCTTGAATATTTACCGTAACAGCACCAGCGCTTAAACCAGAAGCACTACCGCTTGCTACAAAACCACTTCCAAAATTATAGCTGTATGGAGGAGTTCCACCAGAAGCGTTAACACTAAGAGCCCCATCTGATAACCCGTTGCAAGAAACATCGGATGCTGTGCAAGTTCCTGAAACAGCACCTGGACCATCCAAAACTACAGAAATTGATGAGGAACAAGTTCCATCATCAACAACAACAGCGTAATTTCCTTGGGCTAAATTGGTAAAGGTAGGTGAGGATTGGGGGCCATTGCCAATATCATACGTAAATGTTCCCGAACCACCATTAACGGCAACTGTAATGGAGCCTGTATTATCACCATTGCAATTTTCTTCAACAGTAGAAGAGCTTAAAGTCCAGCTGCATGGTGAGGTAACGCAAAAGTTATTAATTTCTTGATTTCCAAAATCTGAATTAGCCGCTAATATTGAGGCTAGAACAGTCCCAGTGGCAACATCTGTAATGGTATAATCACCGTCAACAGAACATGAACCCCACTGGCTACCATACATGCCATCACCATAAGTATCGTTAATTATAAAATCATAACAACCAATAGCTAAGCAAATATTTTCAGTAATTAATTCTCCCCCAGCAACGTCTGAATAAGGTCCACCACTAGCAAGCACACTTCCGTTAGCATCTTCAATTGTCCAAGTAATTTCTGAACCCCAACAATCGGTATTTATTTCAAGTAAAATATCTTGCCCACCAATTGTCGCAGTATAATTTGCAGATTTAGCGTCATTTCCGGGGTTACTATCTGGATTTCCATTTGGTAATACAGTAGAAGCGTTAAAAACGTGAGCCCCACTAGTAGTTATCATTGTAGGAAGAGTAACAACAACTGAAGAACCAGCCGCTAAAGATCCTGTCCAAGGGAAGGTGTTGTTGGTTCCTCCATCAATATCGTAATTAATGGTTACAGAAGATAGCGTATTGGTGCCAAAATTTTTAAGCGTAAGTTCAGGATCGAAGTTGTCTACACAGTAGGCTCCAGCGGGTGATGCTATGGAAGAAATTCCCGCATCATCAGCTAAAGTAGGTGAATTGGGATCCCATCCATCATTGGTAGTTGCAGAACCACAAGAATTTGGAGCTAGATAACCACTTATGCCTAAACTCCATGAGACACCTAATCTTCCATAATAATCGTATTGTCCGTTATTACTAGTTCCTGAACAAGCTGCAGCTCCACCATAAAGCTGACCAATAATTCTATGATTTTGATCAAAAATGGGAGATCCCGATGAGCCAGGTTCAGTGACCCCCTCCTCCCATTGATTAATGTACCAAACCGCTGCTCCAGCAGCATTAGAGTGAAAGGGCGCATCATTGTCTCTACAAATTTTCATTACATCTCCTGATGGATGATGAATACCTGTTGTTTGAGTAACAGTAGTTGCGTCTGTAGCGTCCCAACCTGCATAAAAACAGTTCCATGCTTGAGCATCGTTAAGGGTCATGTTATCAATTTGCAATAATGCATGATCAGCAGCTGTTCCGCTAACTAAAGTAGTTGCCCCATTAGCAGTTTGATCGTATGGAGGGCCTGGGTCAACAGAATTTGCAGTAGTGGCACAAGACTGAGTTCCTTGAGGGCTTTTCCAATTAAAACGAAAAGCCCAAGATCCAGTACCACCACCTAAGCAGTGATTTGCTGTTAAGAAATAAGGTGTTCCATCATCGCAAGTGTTGTTGATTAAAGCTCCCGTGCAAATACCACTACCACCAACAACAATCATGGCTACTGATCTTATCTCATTATCCCATCCATTGCCTAAAGGACAATTTACGTCTATATTGCAATCACCAGATGAATTTAATGCTTTAGCAAGGTCTTTTTGGACAATATCCAAGCTTCTATAACCATGAATAACATTACAAATAGTAAAAACACCCTGCCCGTAAACATGTAAGGGTTCGTAATACTCAACAATAATTTTTTCACCATGAACAAGCTCAGTACCTAGCTCACCATCAGTACGATTGTTACGGCTGGTGTAAGCACCTATTTTGTTGGTTTTTTTATCATCATACAAATAAAGGGAAGCGCCTTCTGGTAGATAATAATTTTTAAATAATAGATTAACAGTAAGTGCATTATCACACTCAATAGCTAATTGCCATATTCTGTCTCCATTGGGAAGTGTATTCCAAATTC
>MDTA01205296.1_pt1 | contig 11653 bp, 6 predicted proteins | sample 811151 | NCBI WGS metagenome assembly MDTA01 (sample SAMN05326648, study PRJNA326480) | marine metagenome | isolation source: seawater | place: Indian Ocean: South | collected 2010 | reverse complement strand
TTCTATTTGAATTTTGTAAAGGGGATGCTTAACTACAGGTTATCAGAAGAGCCCTTTGGTCATTTCAAGAAAGTGTACTTAAAAACGGGGAGAGGACTTGATTCTCAGACTCTTAACCTAAGCCATGAGCAGGTTGTAGAAGTTGCTAAGTACTTGCACTACAACTTTAGGGATTATCCGGAATATCAGTACCAGTTTTTCAGAGATAACTGCTCAACAAGGATATTAACTGTGCTGGATTCAACATTGGGTGACCAGATTAAGATAAACTGTGAGCCAGACGGTAGAACCTTTAGAGATTGCTTGAAGCCATACTTAAAGAGCTCGCCCTTTGCCGAATTTGGCATAGACTTCATCCTAGGTCCAGATGCTGATAAGGTAATGGAAGGATGTCAGCAGGCCTTTATTCCAGATGATTTGAAAAAGGTATTGGCAGACATGGAGATAAATGGCGAACCGTTTGCCCAGCCAACTTTTATGCTTTTAAATGCGCCTGAGGGGTGGATGAATGAAAATAACTTTAGTTTACTGGGATTGAATGCGGTGGAAATAGTCTGTATTTTTCTAGTTTTATTAGTCCTGTTTGTGAGAATTGTATTAGGTGATAGCAACCTTTTTACTGTTGTTGTCGTTAAAACTATACAGGTAGTGCTAGCTACTTTGGGAGTTCTTTTGCTTTTAATGTGGTTGTTTACTGATCACACGGATACGTGGGCTAATTGGAATTTGGTTTGGACTATGTCCGCTTTATATGCCCTTGTACCCAAGAATAAAAAACTAGTACCATTAGTTGTTTTAGCAGTGTTTATAATCATTGCTCCTCTTGTGTGTATTCAGTACATCTCACTTTCATTGTGGCTAGTCGCCTTATCCGTATTTTTGACAATAACACCTAAATTCAAATGAGGAAATTTAATCTGTTATCAGTAGCTTTTTTGTTGGTTTTTCTATTTGGTTGTGAAGATAGAGAGCCTCTGAGCTGGGAGTCAGAAATTTTCCTTCCTATCGTGGACGATAGAATTGGATGGCTTGATTATGTTAAGGATAGCATGATTGTGGATATAGAGGGATTAGAGATTGTAGATGGAAATCCCGCTAAGATTGTATTACATCAGCCCATTGATATGATTTCAGGTGCTTTAGCTCCAGTACTGCCTGATACATCTATTGAAGAAAATATTGGTATAGGAAACGTTCCTGTTCCTATTCCGGTTCCGGTTGATTACCCTTTTATAGTCCAAGAAGATGAACTTCCAATTACCAACCTTGGTGGTACAGCTGGAGCTTATCTGAGAGAAGTGGTTGTTTCTTCAGGCGAAATGGTATTTGCTGTTGAGAGTTCTATCGAAGGAGAACTCGATATGAGTTACTATTTGACATGTTGCACGATTGACGGTGAAGAGGTAGGAATAGACCTTGTTATTCCTGCGTCAGTTGATGGAGAGCTGGGAGTTTCAACAGGCGTATTGAATCTTGAAAATGCAGTCTTCGATCTTACAGGAAGTGCAGGAGCAGGAAGTAATCTAATTACTACGGCATTTACAGCTCAAGGTTCTCAGTCAAATACAGAGGTGTTCTATGCAACTAGTGAAGACAACATCAAGGTAACTGTGCAATTCCACGATTTTGAGGTGAAGAGCGCGTTAGGCTATTTTGGTAATTTGACAGCAGGTTTTGCAGCAAGTGAGGATGTGATTGATACCATCCCTCTTCCTAATCCAGTTCTGAACATGGAGGGTGCTGTAGCAAAGTTGAGGTTAGAGAATACTATTGGAGCAGATGTACGATTAACGTTTGATGAACTAAACCTAGGAGAAATCCCTATGGAGCATCCTTCATTTTTTGGGATACACGATATTTCAAGAGCTCAATGGATAGATGGTTTACTCTACTCAACAACTGAGTTAGAGATAAATCTGACTGAGGAGGGTGGAAATTTTAATAATCTAATTGAACTGTTCCCTGAGGATTTGAATACTGTGGGAAATATTGAGTTGAATCCTTACGGTGATGTGAGTTTAGGTAATGATTATTTGGATGTAGATGAACCGCCTAGACTTGATTTGGAACTTGAGATTCCTCTAAATGTAGGTATAGATGGAGTAGTTCTTGTGGATAGCTTCGAGGTAGATGCTATTGATGATTTCCCAATGTTCGATGGGCATCTGCTTGTTGATTTGTGGAGCACCTTCCCAGCAAGTATTACTGCTGACTTTGATTACCATGTAAACGACACGCTGAATACTGTTGTTTCTGCTGACGCAATTCTTGGTGCAGGTGATTTAGAGACTAATTACGCTGCTCACGGATTCTTCGAGGTTCCGGTGAATGAGGCAGTGGTTAAGCCAGGAGGTATGATGTACCTGAGTTTAAATGTTAGCACAGAGGGAGCTGTTGAGTTTACAGGAACTGAAGATGTGAGAGTCCAAATCCGAATCGAAGGCACACAATTAATACAGGAATAATGAAGAGATTAATATGCCTTACCCTCCTTAGTGCAATAGCCTTGTTTGCTTCTTTGGATACAGCAAAAGCACAGGTTTATACTCAATCAGAGAGCACTTCATTTAGAAATGATTCTCTTTTTACAATGCCGGTTTCGCTCTCTTCAGAATATTCTGTAGAAGTATGGGCAAACCAAACCAGTAATACCATCACTGCAGGTTTTATGAATGACCTTGCTCAAGGTGGTTTTATCTCTCACGACATAATCAATCCCATCTTAAACCGTCACACTGGCCCTAAGGGATACCTCGGAGCAAATGCAGGATTCAATGTGAGTTGGAATGCAGCGCCTTCAGATGATAAGACTTGGATTATGTGCGGAAGCTTCGGTTCTGAGGTGATTGTAGATTCTCGTTGGACATCAGATTTGTTTGAGCTTTTCTGGTACGGAAACGCTAGCTCTACTGGAGAAGTGAATTCACTAAGTGGAACCGGAGTGAGGATAGGAGCTTTCAATAGATTCAGCCTAGGTGTGTTGAATCAGGAAACTGAGCAGAGGATGGAGCTTTCTTTAGTCCAAAGACTGAGCGGTGCTGAGTGGAGCCTACCATACGGTTACCTATACGTTAGCGAGAATGCTGATTCGCTTGACTCTTACCTTCAAACGGAAGCTAGATTCCATATGAATGCAGATTCTACATTACTTCCAGCATATGGAGTAGGGCTTTCAGGAAACATCCCTATAAAGTCTGATGAATTCCCTCTAGAGTTCAATCTTAGATTTAAAGACGTAGGTCTTCTGTTTGAGCCTGGTGGTTCGCAGGTATACTGGTTTCAAGAAGGAGCATCAACAACAGGGCTACCCATCTTTGGTGACAGTCTAACTTGGGAGAGCATAGTTACAGATATAGCTAATGACGAGTTTGATTTTGAGGGTGATACCTTGGTACAGTTTGGCGAGTCTGTAAGTAGAATGGTACTGTTGCCAGCTAAGCTTACAGCTAGTCTTAAGTACGTGCACACAGACCAAATTAGTTTTAACGGCAGTATCTCCGCAGGAGGTTGGATGCCTAAAAATCTAATAAGTGCTGGAGTACAGTTTAATAGAACTGAGACCCTGGACTGGGGAGTTAATTACAGAGATGGGGGATGGGGAGACCAGAGATTTGCGGTTTGGGCTAGACTCAAATTAAATGAAAACAGAGCGCTTTATATCAATGTAGAAGAACCATTAGGCCTTCTATTTATGCAGGACACGGGAGCTGAAACTACCTGCAGAGGAATCACAATCAGACTTACTAAGCAAAATGGGTAGAGCAGCATTTGATAAATTATCGGGGGGTGAATTGCTTGTTATAGCAGGTCCTTGTGCAGTGGAAGGTGAGCAGATGCTTATGGAGACCGCTGAGAGAGTGGTAGACATATGCTTAGAACTTGGGCTTCCACTAGTGTTCAAGGGTTCATACAAAAAAGCTAATAGATCTAGGATAGACAGCTTCACTGGGATAGGCGATGAGGCGGCTCTGAAGCTTCTGGCAAAGACGTCTAAGAAGTTTGGAGTGCTTGTTACAACTGATGTACACTCGCCAGAGGAAGTTGTAATGGCAGCGGAGTATGTAGATATCCTTCAAATTCCAGCTTTCTTATGCAGGCAGACTGACCTCATAGTTGCTGCAGCTAAGACGGGGAAGATTGTAAATATTAAAAAGGGACAATTCCTTTCAGCTGAGTCTATGATTTACGCGGTTAAAAAAGTCCACGATTCAGGCAATGAAGAGGCGTGGGTGACGGAGCGCGGTACAACGTTTGGTTACTCTGATCTCGTGGTAGATATGAGAGGCATTCCTGTGATGAAGAAATTTGCACCTACTGTAGTGGATCTTACCCACAGCCTTCAACAGCCAAACCAAAGCTCAGGAGTCACAGGCGGTCAGCCGGAGCACATCGCAATAATAGGAAAGTCAGCTGTAGCTGCTGGGGCCGATGCGGTTTTTATTGAAACCCACCCTGACCCTTCTGTTGCTAAGTCAGACGGAGCTAACATGCTTCATTTAGACAACTTAAAAGAACTTCTAACTACGCTTAAAGGCGTTCATAATGCTGTAAAATGATGAAAAACTTTACCCTATTTTTCTCAGCTTTCATTTTTAGCACTCTTCTTATAGCCCAAACCGACATCAAGCTCCGTATTCTAGGCGGTACATACGAAGATGTAGGCTCAACAATAGTCCCTCTTGACGAAGGCGGAGCATACGCTCTAGGCTCAACCTCAAGCATGGGCGACGGTACAGTAAGAGGGTATATCGCATATTTGGATGACGACCTTCAATACGTTTGGAGTATCCTAACTCCCTACGGATCTCTTGTAGAAAACATAGTCGACGCAGAAGTAGACGAGGACACCGGCGATCTTATCGTTCTGGCTAGAAAACTTGGCGAAAACGGCTACTACAACACAGTAATTTATAGAATCATCAATACTGGAACTACAGGCGAAATTTCTGAAATCATCAACTTCAACGAAGAAGAAAACACATCGCCTACCTCGCTTGTAAATTGGATGGACGACGTTTACGTTGTGGGAGAAACTGAAGGTGATTGCTGGTTTAAAACACTGGGCGGAATGGATCACGAGGTTTGGGGTAATTCACTTCAGTCTGAATCAGTTCAAGCTGCTCGTGTTGGAAACGACACCCTTTACATAGCTGGTTCTACAGTTATTGATGGGGTGGAGCAAGCAACGATTTGGGCTTGGGGCCCTCATGGGAACCCTATGTGGGCGAGAGTTGCCCCTGACGAAGGCGCATACAGCGACAACTACTCTAACGACATCGCTCCCTACGAAGGCGGGGCAATCCTCCTGTATTCTTACTTTAGAGAAAACGATCCACTTGGCCACGGCGTTATCCGCTTTGACGACGGCAATGGTACCCCTGGTAGCATTGTCAGCACCTCTGGAAGCTATTACGTAGAGGGCACACGACTCATTCACCACAACGAAGGCCTAATCAAGCTAGCCCATATCAATTACAACAGCTCAACCGGTACCGACATAGTTCTTACCCTACTAGGAGAACACGGCGGCTACATCGAGTCAAGCTCTATCGGATCAGACTTCAACGACACCCCAGCAGACATGCAAGTCGACTCATATGGCCGAATCTGGATCATAGGCTCCACTTTTGGATACCTAAACGGTTCAGCCAGCATCTGCGTCTACCGCATCGATTCCCAGGATCTCATAGGCTTCATCGAGCCTGAAGATGTCCAACTCGGCATCACTAACGACCCCATTCTCTTCAACTCCGTTTCAGTAAACACCCCCGACTCGTCCCTTCTAACCTTGTTCCCCAACCCGGCAACAGACCACGCACAGCTAAGCTGTCCAACCTCGTGGACTCTCTACTCAGCATCTGGTACCAAATGCCTCGAAGGTTCAGGATTGAACATCGACCTTAGCAACATAGCTCCAGGTCAATACTACGTGAAAACTGAATTGGGCGGCATCCTATCGGTAGTCCGCAAGTAATTCGTTCACTCCACTATAAACTTTATAGCAACGTTGGATTCAACGCCTTGGAAGTTGAGTATGTATATGCCTGGAGAATTTCCTTCAATATCTATGTGGAGCTTTTCAAATGCGCTGAGGTAAACCTGCTTGTTTGAATAAATCTTTGCACCCATCAGATTACACACACTCACATCTCCTCTGATTAGGTAGAATGAGTTGTTGAGAATGTAGAGTCTACCAGTATTGGGGTTGGGAGCCAGGATTATTCCGCCTATATCTGGTGTATTATCACAATCGAACCCCCATTCTTCTAGATTGAAAAAAGCTTTGACGTGATCTTCAACTTCACAATGTCTTAGTTTAATAAAGTCAGTAATCTTCTCATCAATATCTTCCTCCCAAGCATTCATGTTGTTTGGATATCCCCACCTATCAATATGCCTAGGCATTTCGAGCCCATACGTGTTTTTAATCTCAAAAGTCTTTGTCAGCATCACTGACCTTGTAAGCTTGGTGTATAGTATTTCTGTATACCTCTCTAAAAACCTATTTGTAAAGCCTTCATTCTTTAGCAAGTTCCTAAAAAGGAAAGTAGAAACTTCGCTGTTGGGCCACTTAACATCTGGATCATTCAAGGTGCAATGCTCAAGCATATTGTACAGAGGGTTATTAAAAGCAGCATCCAAGTCGTAGAATATCCACCTCCACTTCCCGCTATTATCCCTGTGATTCCAAAGCTTGATATTATTCCCCGGCCAATCATAATTCGCAAGAAACATCTGCGCTACAGAGTAATCTATATAGTTGCTAATATCTAGTTTAGACTTAACGTATTCATAATTGAAATCATCCGTGAGATCATGATTGTCAATGAAATCAAGCACCTCCACATAGTCGTCTATAACACCCTCGTATGCTATCTGCGACTGCCCAGAGGAAACAATGTTCACTGAATCGCTATCTGCTCCCTCAGCATATTCAAGAAAATGTCTGTCTATTCTATCCTTTATGCTGTAAATCCCCCAATATTCTCCATTTATAAAGAGAACAGTAGGCCTTGAGTTTTGTTTTGGGAAGTCCAAACCTCTACAAACCTCATGAGCCACATCGTCCATTATGGCAGTCTCCCCCCAATCAGCCATAGTTGTCCTTATGATAAACCTCTTGTATTCGTCATTCTCGCTCTGCGGTAATAGCTGGTAATCGAACTTCCTATCTCCATATTCGTCGCGAGCATAAAACTTAAGCGACTTCTGAGCGCATATCCTCGAATATCCCCCGTGTATCCTAACTCCACAATCAGTAGATAACCCTAGAGAGCCTTCCTCATCGAATATTTCAAGGTGTATCTCTCTTTCCCAGTCTTTACCTCTGAAGAAGTAATTTCCTGACGCCCAAGGAACGTCTGCGTTATATGAATCGCCCGGTACATAAATACCGCTATCCGTGCTAAAGAACCCTGCCTCTTCGCCAGCAATTGAAATAACAGGAAGAGGAAAGTCGTCTTCTATGAAATACGACCTAGTTTCGATTTTACTTAACGACTCTCCATCCCTCATGGAGCAAAATCTGAGCACAACGCACTTATCTATTAGTTCTTCGGGGGATTCCCACATATGGTAGTTTGTGTCCCAGTCTTGAGGAGTTGTTATGTATTCTGTCAAATGATTTGGCTCGCCATCTCTGTTGCTGATTTCTAGCGGGGCACTGTAAATGGGGGAGTCGATGGTTGGCTTAGAGCCGTCAAGGGTGTAGCGGATCTCTTCGCCCATGAAAGAGCTCAGCTCGACGTTAAAAGTATCTTCGTAAAATCCTGCGGGATAGCTACTATCCACTGCGTCGTTAACGTTGTTGGTGCTACCTGGGGTGGGGCGCTCAAGAATCATGTATAATTGGCCGTCAGTGAGTCTACCGAAGGATTTCCCGGTAGTCATATCGCCAAAATAAACAAAGTCAACAATACCACCATCTCCATCTAACATCCACAATGCCTCGCCATCGGAGTCCAAACCAAAGCTGGTATGTAACTCACCGTCCTGCCTATCCTTCCCCGAAGCAAACACCACTAAAAACCCCTCAGGACCTATTTCCCCATCTTGAAGCACCCACTTATATGGTTCACTTATATCGTCTGTAAAAGAAAACCCGTCTAAACTGATTGATTCTTCGCTATTGTTGTAGATCTCAAACCAATCGCTTATGTCTCCGTCCTCATCAATACCCTCAAGTGTTTCGTTAGAGGCAACTTCGTTGATGACGAGAGTTTGGCCTAAAAAACAATTGAAAGCTCCTCCTAGGAAAACCAAACCCAGAATAAGTACACCTTTCAATTTCTCCATACACAAGTTTACGACTGCTCCAAGGCACTCGCAATTGCGTCCCACAGTTTTATTCTCTGCGCAATCGACTCTCTCGCTACTTCCTCGGCCTCCATTGTTTTTTCATCAGTATCGCACAGCTCATCAATCATCTTTAAAGAAAGCGGTCCATGCTCATCCCCATCTATCTCAATATGTCTCTCTAGGTAGTACTTCATCGATCTGTAGGAATTATTTGTCAAGTAGCTCGACTTATTCAAGATTTCAATAAATACTTCAGGAACCAATCCCTCTCTACCATGAGTAAATGCTGATGCAATCATGTGATCTTTACCCGTATCAATCACGCTAAAAGTAAACCCCACAAACTCCTTAATCACCTCATTTGCTCCACATCCCTCCAGCGCTTCATCCAAACTTGCTCCATTCTCAAGCAAGCTCACAAACATCCTAATCTGCTTTGTATCAGCACCCACATCTTCCATCGCATAGAGATACATCTCAAAGTGACTCTTGTAATTCCCATTTGCATCCACATCAGTCTCCTCACCCAGGACTATCTCATTAATAAATCTTGCAGTATTTGAATTTCCCTTAGGAATCCATGGAGTGTTAGTACAAGTAAGTGAGGTTTGCAGAGCTTTCAATAGAGACATGAAATCCCAAACCGCAAATACATGGTGCTCCGTAAAAATCTTCACATCCTCCAAAGTCGTCAGCCTTTCATACAATTTGTGGCCTGTCAACTCTTTCATTAGTAGCTCTATAGAGCCCTGAGTTTGTTCTAATTCCATTCCCTTATATTTTCCGCAAAAATACACCTAATTTTACTCCCCAAACAACCCATCCACATAGCCTCGTCGTATAATGGATATTACACGGGTTTCCGGTACCCTAAATCCAGGTTCGACTCCTGGCGAGGCTACGAACTGACAAAAAACTAGTCAAACAAAAACTCCTGCTAGAGATAGCAGGGTACTTAATTATAAACCCAAATGTCTTTTAGTGGACGTTAACCTTGAAGGTTTGGACTACACCATTATCATCCTGAGCCATCAGTAAGAATATACCCGACGTAGGAGTAGGGATTATCATTTTATAGCCTTCGTAAAGCTTTTCATTAGTCACAAGCTTACCACTTAGGTCGTACAAAATCAGATTCGCATCTCTGAATCCAACAACCTCAATTGTTTGAGATAGAGTAGGAGAAAAGGCGTGAAGAATCATGTACTCTTCAATAATTTCTTCAACTCCCGAGGCTGATTCAAACTCATCCTCGTCCAAGCAATCGCTTTCATCGTATTCACACGTACCATCATTGTATAGCGCTTCCGCATCGTAGTTACACGCCACTGAATCAGTACATCCAAGAGCTAGACAGCTCTCGAACTCACACTGACTAAACGCGCCGTAGTTACACGCGTTAAGGTCGTAACAGAAGTCACTTTGCGGTGCTCCATCACATGGGCCGAAAATACATGATCCAGGAATGTAGTAATCTGCATCCGGGTCGTAGTTACACGCGAATGGTATAATACAACCACCAACTAGCTCAGGAATACAAGTTCCGTTATCGTCAGTGGCATCTGGGTTGTAGTTACTAGCCGTTGGATCCGTACATCCAGGAATTTCGTTCTCGTCACAGATACCGTCTCCATCAATGTCATTGATACAAACCCCTTCACAGTCTATGAATACGTTTTCAGGGTATTCACACAGGCTCTGGTCGTTTATTGTAGCGTCTGAATTGAAGTTGCACGCTAGCTCGTCAATACAGCCGATACATGAGCTGAAGTCACACAGGGTGATGTCCATGTAGTCAGCGTCGCCATTGTAGTTACACGCTAAGGGGTGGATACAACCAGCAATGAGACATGAACCGTCATCGTCGGTAGCCCCTGGGTTGAAGTTTGGACTTGAAGGATCAATACATCCACCTACTTCGAATTCATCACAAACACCATCTTCATCAAAGTCATTGATACAAGCTCCGTCACAATCGTAGCCAAAGTCGGGAATAACGCAAGAGTTGTTTTGAATTGTAGCGTCTTCGTCATAGTTGCAGGCAGCAGGGTTGGTACAACCGGAACATGAATTGAAGTCACAAGAGCCTGGGATTAGGTATCCAGCTTCTGGGTCGAAGTTGCAAGCAAACGGTACAATACATCCTCCCTCTAAACAAGAACCATCGTCAAATGCAGCGTTTGGGTCGTAGTTAGGGTTTGTTGGATCAGTACATCCTACTTCCTCTACATCACAGATTCCGTTTGAGTTATCATCAGATTCACAAGACCCTCCACAGATGCCTATTGCGTCGTCAACGTTTCCATTACAGTCACAAGCGCCTTCTGGCACACCTGGTCCGTTACAAACACCACACTCATCGTATTCGCCTACACATTCGTCAACTTCGTCACAAATTCCGTCATTATCGATGTCAGCTAAACAAGAGCCGCCACATATGCCTATTGCGTCGAGTTGATTTCCGTCACAGTCACAATCACCTACTGGGATGTCTGCACATCCACATTCGTAGATCGCTCCTGGTCCGTTACAAACACCACAGTCGTCGTACTCTCCTATACACGCGTCTTCTTCGTCACAAACACCGTCTCCGTCAACGTCGTTAGCACAAGAGCCGTCACAGTTGAACATGGGGTTTTCAGGGTACTCACACATTAATACGTTTGAAAGACTAGCCTCTGAATCGAAGTTACACGCTAAAGGGTCCATACAACCGATACAAGATGTAAATTCACACATTGTAATGATCATATAATCGGCGTTTGGGTCGTAGTTACATGCTACTGGGAATACACAACCACCAACTAAACATGAACCATCGTCTTCTGTTGCTCCAGGGTCGTATCCAGGGTTAGATGGGTCAGTACATCCTAGTATCTCAAACTCGTCACAAACTCCATCACCATCCGCATCGTTTACACAATATCCGTCACAGTTGTATCCGTATTCTGGACCTTCACATGTGTTATTGTCAAGTGTCGAATTTGGGTCGTAGTTACAAGCTGTTGGGTCAGTACAACCAGCACAACTAATAAAGTCACAAGATCCGAGTACTAAGTATTCAGCATTTGGGTCGTAATTACAAGCAATAGTTATAGTACAACCGCCTGATAAACAAGAACCATCGTCAAACGAAGCGTTTGGATCGTAGTTAGGGTTTTCTGGATCTGTACAACCTATTTCCTCAGTGTCACAAATCCCGTTTTCGTTAACGTCTTCTACACAGTCTCCGCCACAAACGCCTATTGCGTCGTTTTGGTTTCCGTCACAGTCACAGTCCCCTTCAGGTATATCAGTACATCCACACTCGTAGATAGCGCCAGGGCCGTTACATACTCCACACTCGTCATAATCT
>MDTA01104563.1_pt1 | contig 11653 bp, 13 predicted proteins | sample 811151 | NCBI WGS metagenome assembly MDTA01 (sample SAMN05326648, study PRJNA326480) | marine metagenome | isolation source: seawater | place: Indian Ocean: South | collected 2010 | reverse complement strand
TGCCCGTGCAGCCATTATTGATTGGGACGGTATTTTGGAATCGACAGGTGACGCAAAAGCGCCCGTTACCCCTGAAAAGATTGATGAACTCATGACAGGGTTTTGGTCAATCGCTGCCAGTTTTTCCCAGCAATATACAGGTGTGCGGGAGCTGATCGAAGCTGAAAAAAAAGACTTGAGCGCCGCGCCGAATGGCATTTCGGAGACGGCGCAGGATATTGCGGAAACTGCCCCCAAACATGCGAAGACTGCCCGTTCGAAGAAAACACCCCCGAAAGCCTAGAAGGTTTTCAAGCATGGGATATTGCCGTTCGTGTATCCCCGCAAATCAGAAACAGCTTTCCTTTATCCGAAGCCTTAAGCCTCGCATCCGGGCTCGGTTATGACATGGCCGTGATGGGAGAGCTGTTGCCTGCATTATCAACCGGTATCACCAAAGCCTTAATGGCTCATAAGGAATAATTAAACCGCCATGCGTTCACAAAAAAACATGTCAATCCGCCTTGCCGTGGTGGACGGGAAAAAGGTTGAGGATACCTTTTCTCGTATCGGGCGTACGGGTGAACAGGCTTTTGAGCGTATTGAGCGTTCGACTAAGCCCGCCAGTGTGGGCTTAAAGGCCGTTGATACCACAGCCCGTGCCTTGAATAATGTGTTTCGTCAAGCGGCAGGACTTGTGGCGGCTTATGCTGGGATTTCCGGCATTATTTCTTCTGTGCGCTCCGTCAATGAAACCGGTATGGCGTTTCAGGGCTTAGGAACGGCGCTGGAAACCATTACAGGCTCAAGCGCCGGTGCGCGTGAGGAAATGAAATTCCTCGAAGAACAAGCCGAGCGATTGGGCTTAAATCTCTTGGAAACAGCGCAATCTTATATGCAGATTGCTGCTGCCGCCAAAGGGACGGAACTTGCGGGCGATGGCACACGCCAGATCTTCACCGCCATTGCCGAAGCCTCCACTGTGCTTCAGCTTTCTGTTGATCAAACCAATGGTGCGCTCCGTGCCATCGGGCAAATCATGTCCAAGGGTAAGGTTCAGGCTGAAGAATTGCGCGGGCAATTGGGTGAGCGGCTTTATGGTGCATTCCAGCTTGCCGCACGCGGTATGGGCATTACCACGGCAGAGCTTGATAAAATGCTGGAGCAAGGTCAGGTTATTGCCGAAGATTTCCTGCCAAAATTTGCTGCGGAAATTCGCAAAACATTCTCCGATGGTGTGCCTGCCGCATCCATGACGGCGCGCGCGGAAATGAACCGCTTTAATAATGCGATTTTAGAAATTGAACGCACCATCGCCGCATCCGGCTTTTTGGATGGTATGACCCAAGGTTACCGTACCCTGACTGCAACGCTCGAAGATCCTGCGGTAGTCGATGCCGCTCGAGAATTAGGGCAAACACTCGGCTCTGCCATTGCCACAGCAGCGGAAGGCCTTTCTTTTCTGATAGAGAATGCCGATTTGGCTGTCACGGCCATTGGTGGACTGGTGATTGCCCGCACAGTTGCGGGTGCGGTAACTCTTTTGAATGCATCCATTGCAGGCAATGCAGGATTGATTGTTGGTCTCCAGATGGCAAACAGCATTTCGACCGCCTTTGCTATCCGTCTTGTGGCGGTGGAAGCGGCCACCAAACTGGCAACATTGGCGATGGTGGGATTCCGCTCTGCCTTAATGTTGGTGGGTGGCCCTGTGGGGCTGGCTGTTTTGGCAGGCATTGCCGTTTTGAAACTGGCATCCGGTCACGATGCTGCAGCAAAAGCCGCCCGTGATCATGCGGAAGAATTAAAGGAGATCAAGGAAGAACTTGGCAAAACCGCCGAGGCGGCATCGGACTTAAGTGAGGCATTAAGTGAAAGCGAGAGCGTTTACCGTTTTACCAAGCAACTGGAAACGGCAAAAGAAAATATCATCGATCTGCAAAAGGAATTAAAATTCGGTGGCATTGGCGGTTTTTGGGATCAATTCAGCCGTTTTGGAAAACCGCTTCAAAATGAATTGTATCAAATTCGCCAAGCCTTCAATCAAGGCAAGCTATCAGCAACGGAATATTCGGAAGCGTTATTCAAACTGGCAACCAAATATCCTGATTTCGGGGAACAAGCCGAAGAAGTGCAACAGCAGGTGTTTGCGTTACTCGCGGCAGAACGTGCCGCTAAAAAAGCTGCCGCCGCGCTGGATGAATTACGAAATCCAAAAACCAAGATTGCTGCACCTGAAACGCCAACGTCATCAGCCCCTGCGGAAGTGATCCCTGATCTATCGGATGCCGATAAAAAACGCATCACAGATCGCATCACGGAATTACATGCAGAAGAACAAGCGCTTCAACGCTTAAATGCTGCACGTAATCAGGGCGAAACGGCTGTGCGCCGTGCCATGATTGCCAATGAACAGGATCAGGCTTTACGCCGATTGGGCTTGGATGTCACCGGCGCGCAAAGTGATGAGCAAAAAGCTTATGCCGATCAGGTCAAATCGCTGGTGGGTGATATTTATCAATTGCAGGAAGCAGATAAAAACTACCAAGACACTGTCCGTGAAAATAATAAGTTAACGCAAGAACGTGAACGGTTGGTTGAAGATGTGCGCCAGAAATATGATGCGCTGGATACGTCTTTATCGGCGGCGATTAAACGCGCGGGCGAATGGCGCGGCGAAGCCTTAACAGGCCTTGATGCCACCAAGACAGGCTATGCCGATTTTGCTGCACAGGTTGATGCGGTTTATAACGATATGATCGCCAAAGCTCGTGATGAAGATCTGCAAAATTCCAAAAAATGGGAAGATGGTATCAAGCGCGCATTGCAAAGCGTCATTGATGAAGCCGATGATATGGCGAGCAAAGCCGAGCGCGGTGTTACCTCCATGTTTAAAAGCATGGAAGATGCGCTGGTTAGTTTTGTCACCACAGGCAAGCTGGATTTTAAATCCATGGCTGATTCCATCATCGCCGATATGATCCGGATGCAAATCCAGTCCAGCATCACAAAACCATTGGCGGGTGCGCTCGGTGGTTTTCTTGGTGATATTGCAGGATCAATCTTTGGTGCGCCTGCTGGCGCCGGCACAGCTTCCACGGCAACTGCTCATACAGGCGGAGTTATCGGTAGCGATCATTTAAGCATGCGTTTAGTCAATCCGGCTGTTTTTACAAATGCACCACGATTCCATACAGGGGGGATTGTCGGTAATGAAGTGCCGATTATCGCCAAACAGGGCGAAGCCGTCTTTACACCCGGGCAGATGAAACTGCTGGGCGGTGTGTTGCAATCCAAACCGAGTGTGAATGTATCGGTACGGGTTGAAAATAATGTCAGCAATGCTCAGGCCAGAGCCGATGTCAGCCGTGATAGCGCAGGGAACATGGATCTGAAAATCATCATTGAGGAAGTGGAAGGCAATTTATCGCGCAATATCGGACGCGGTGAAGGTTTAGCGCCAACGTTGGAGCGTCGTTACGGTCTTAATCCTGCTGCGGGGAGTTATCGTTAATAAAATAACTTGGAATACTGTGAGTGGAACCTTAAGATACTTATTATAGATAAAGAAGAATCACTTCATGGAAACTTATACACGACAGCTTTTGCCTGAAGATTGGCAGGTCTTTAGAGATATTCGCTTGCTGGCTTTACAAGAAAGTGCCGAAGCTTTTGGAAGTTCTTATGCCAGAGAGGTCAAACTTCCAGAGTCTCAATGGAGGGATACGTTATCTGAAAAAGATGGTGCAATATTTGGCTTATTCGAAGGCGATAAAATCATTGGGTTGGGTAGAGTAAAAACTTCAAGTACAAATAGCCAACAAGCAGGTTTATTTATGGGTTACATCGCGGCAGAATACAGGGGGAAGGGATTTTCTAAAGAACTTTATATTTCGCGTATTACATGGGCGATGAATCAACCCAATCTCAAAACATTGTTCACAATAAATAAAGAGAGCAATTTAGCAGCTCAAGGTATGAACAAAGGTTTTGGGTTTAAACTAGTTAGTCGTTCTACTAGGAATGATTGGCCAGATGGTTCAACTGACGATGAGTTGAGATTTGAGTTAGATTTAGAGCAAGCCAGATCTAACCTAAAGTAATTTTCTTTATATATTCATAACACAGACCAAACCAAACGATAGCCACCTTCGGGTGGTTTTTTTATTGGAGAAATCATGCCAGACATCACATGGCCACAAACATTACCATTGCCGACGGTTCAAGGTTACGGCGTTCAACCCGGGGAAGCGATTTTACGCACCGAGATGGAGGCTGGTCTTGCACGGCAACGTCGCCGTTTTACGGATGTGCCGACCAAGGTATCAGTGCGCTGGATTATGCGACGAGATCAATATGCCATTTTTGAAGGCTGGTATCGCTGGCATGCCCGTGAGGGGGCAAGCTGGTTTGCCATCACGCTTCTGGGCGGTCTTGGTCTTTTGGAACAAGAAGCACGCTTTACACGGCAGTTTTCATCACGGCTTTTGGCGGGTGGCACGCTTTGGGAAATCACATCCGAGCTGGAAATCCGTGAACGTCCTGTTTTGGATGAAGGCGCATTAAACCTTGTTTTAACTGAGGATATCAACGGATTGCTGAATGCCGGTGACCAGTTTCATATTCTGGTGCATCAGACCCTTCCTCATTTGCTGAACTAAATCTTTTTAAGGATAAACTTCATGACCCTACAAACCGATTTGCAGGATGCGATTGCACGCATCCAAACAGATAGTGATGTCTTGCATGATATTGTGCATGGTGATGATGCGGCCACGATCACGACTGAAAATGGCCCTGTTAAATCCGTTGCAAAATCCGTCAAAGATATTACGGATCAAATTGCTCAGGCCGGTGTCAATTTAATTGATGCCGTTGATCAGGCAGAGGCAGCTCAAAGCGGTGCGGAGTTGGCACGGGATGAAGCTGTCGCCGTTTCCGGGCACGTTAAAATATCGGCAGATGATACTGCGACGGGCACACTCGATAGTAAAATTGTTGCAGGCAGTAATATTGTTCTCTCCGTTCAAAATGAGGGTGGTGATGAAGCGCTGGTCATTACCGCAACCGTCCCAACCATTCCCGATGCAACTACTGAAGCCAAAGGGATCGTCGAAAAAGCGACCCAAGCAGAAATGACCGCAGGCGCACCTGATAAATTTCCCGATGCAGAAGTTATCAAAAACCATCTGGATAGTTTGGGTTCAGGCTTTATCGGAACAGAAGTTTTTACATCATCAGGCACCTGGACAAAGCCTGCCGCATGCAAATTTGTGCGTGTTTATCTTGTGGGTGGAGGTGGTGGAGGTAACCAAGGCAGTATCGCCGGTGGCGCAGGAGGAACATCTTCATTCGGATCATATATTAGTGCAACAGGTGGGGCCAGAGCTACAAATGGATCAGCCGGTTCAGACGGTCAAGGCGTTGGCGGAACATTAAAACTCATTGGAAGACTTAACTTAGTTGGCAATTACGGACAGGGCAAAGGTGAAGCCGCTTACTATATAGGTGGTGATGGTGGATTATGTATTGGGGTCGTAGCCAATCCAGATCCATCAGTCACGGTTACAGTCGGCGCAGGTGGTTATGGTTACTATGCTCAGCAACGGGGTATAGCAGGAATAGTGATAGTGGAGATGTACGGTTAACATGAAGAAAGCTCTTATAAATAATGAAATTGTAATTCAGGTTGAGGCCAAAGCGTTTCCGGTTGCTCCGCCGTTAACATGGATGGATTGTCCAGATGACTGCAAACCGGATTGGAAAATCCATGAAGGCGATCTTGTTGAATACACGCCGGATGAACTGGTCGCTTTGGAAGCAGAAAAAGCTGAGTTGGTGACTCGATCCATTACGCTATGCCGTGATGAAAAACTCTTCGGAGGAATATCGGTCAACGGCATTGATATTCAAACGGATGATTTGTCACAGCAACGGTTAATGGCGGCACGGATTATTGCCAAGGAAGATCCTGACTATATCGTCAACTGGAAATCAGAAAACGGATTTGTGACGCTTACATCAACCATGATTGTCTTTCTGGCTGATGCCGTGCGGGCGCATGTTCAACGGTGCTTTGATGTTGAGAAAATCATTACTGAGCGTCATGCAACAACACCGTATTTGACGGTGCACGGTATGAAACATGCCTTCGAAACCTATTTTCAAAATCTATCCGAGTAATAACCAAGATGCCAAATGATACTCTTTCCCTTGCCTTGCGCGAGGCTTATGCTTCCGCGCCCAGTGACGTTGTGATCCTGCATACGCTGGAATTGCGCCATCCGTCTTTTGTGGATGATGATTCCCAACCCATCGCCATTCGGGTCGTGCGTGATAATCAAAACCTCACCGCCCGCATGGAGGCGACAGCGCCATTAAACGCTTTTGAAATGGTTGAGTTTATCGCCATGGGGTTTGATCTGGAATTACCGCCTGTTGATACTGCGCCTGTGCCTGAAATATCCATCACGCTGGATAATGTCAGCCGTGAGATTGTGACTCATTTGGATCGGGCAGCAGAAAGCCAAGATAAGATCGAAATCACCTATCGCCCGTATTTGTCAGACGATTTGGAAGGGCCGCAAATGGACCCTCCATTTACACTGGTGTTAACGGAAGTCAGCGCCGATGCTTCTCGTGTGACTGGCAAAGCCCGCATGCTTGATGTCGGGAATAAAGCCTTCCCATCAGAAACATATAACGCTTTACGTTTTGCGGGGCTGACACGATGACACATTGGGCAACAGACTATATCGGCAAGCCATGGGTTGTCGCATCAGACGGCCCTGAGGCTTATGATTGCTGGGGCTTAGTCGTGGCGATCCATAAACGGCTATATGGGCGGGATTTAACCATTATTCCCGTGCAGGAAAACAATCTGCGTCAGCTGATTAAAACCATTGATGCACACCCTGAGAGGGCAAATTGGGATGTGGTGCATAAACCGATGGAAGGTGACATTGCCCTGATGCGTCAATCTCGCCATCCGATCCATGTCGGGATCTGGCTCGATATTGACGGTGGCGGCATGCTCCACTGTATGCAAGGCGCTGGGGTGGTTTTTCAAAACCTGCATAGCTTGGCTCTCACGGGCTGGAAAGTTGAAAATTATTATCGCTACATTGGGGAATAACCATGGCGCAAATTGCCATTCATCATAATCCGTTTCATCTGCATCAAAATGTTGATCTGTTTGAACCCCGTATCGGTCAGACCGTGCGTGGTTGGCTGGATGAGCGAGGCATTGTTGAATTCTCAAAGCCAACTTTATGCCTTGTGGATGGTGAGCCTGTTTTGCGGAAAGACTGGGCGCTGGCGGTGATTACAAAAGATACGGTGGTGAGCTTTATCGCTTTGCCCCAAGGCGGTGGTGGTGGCGGTAAAATTCTACGTACCGTTTTAACCATTGCTGTGATGGTGGCCGCGCCTTATGCAGGAGCAGCGTTGGCAGGAACGCTGGGTGTCACCAGTGCGATTGGGACATCACTATTAACGGCTGGGATTGCTTTGGCAGGATCGGCGCTGGTCAATGCACTTATTCCGCCGCCTATGCCAAGCTCGGCAATCAGTAATTACAATGCGACCAGTCCCAGCCCGACATATTCCCTGCAGGCACAGGGCAATCAAGCCCGCCTTGGTGAGCCGATCCCTGTGGTCTACGGTCGCCATGTTGTCTATCCCGATTTCGGGGCAACGCCTTATGCGGAGTTTGTGAATAACGACCAATTTTTATTCCAGCTCCATGTCATCGGTCAGGGTGAATACGATTTAGAGGCCATCCGTATTGAAGATACGCCGATCAGTTCGTTTGCAGAGATTGAGTATGAAATCATCAGCCCGGGTGGGAATGTAACACTCTTTGATACGGATGTCGTGACTGCGCCCGAAATCGCAGGGCAGGAATTATTAAGCACGGGTGACGGCGGGGATTGGATCGGGCCGTTTGTTGCCAATCCATCTGAAACCCAAACGACTTTATTGGCGCTGGATATGATCCTGCCAAAAGGTCTTTATTACGCCAATGACAGTGGCGGTTTGAACAGTCGCACCGCCTCATGGGATGTGGAAGCCCGTTTGATAGATGATGACGGCGTGGCGCTGGGGAGTTGGTTTAATCTGGGATCAGAGAGCATTACAGATAATACCAACACCGCTATTCGAAAGACTTACAAATACACCGTGCCTGCCGGACGTTATGAAGTGCGGGCCATCCGCACCAATGCCAAGGATATGTCCGCCCGTGCAGGCAGTGATCTCAACTGGAATGCACTTAAAGCCCATCTGGCCCACGATGATGATTTTGGCAATGTCACGCTTCTGGCCATGAAAATGCGGGCAACGGATAATTTGTCGCAACGCTCATCCCGTATGGTCAATTGCATCGTCACCCGTAAATTGCCGATCTGGGATAGTGTGACTGGCTGGTCTGAACCGCAAGCTACACGCTCGATTGCATGGGCATGCGCTGATATTCTCAAAAGCAACTATGGGGCAAAGCTGGAGGATAGCCGTATTGATCTGCAGGCGCTGGTCGCCTTGGATGCAATTTGGACGGCTCGCGGTGATACATTTAACGGCGTGTTCGACCGTAAACTCACCGTGTGGGATGCGTTATCCCAAGTGGCACGCTGTGGCCGTGCTGTTGCCTTTCTCCAAGGCGGACTGGTGCGGTTTGTGCGGGATGAACCGAAAACTCTTCCTGTGGCATTGTTCTCGCCTCGTAATATCGTTAAGGGCAGTTTCAAAATCGACTATGTAATGCCGGGGGAAGATACGGCGGATAGTGTCACGGTTGAATTCTTCAACGAAAAAACATGGAAGCCCGATGAGGTAACAGTCAGCCTACCCGACAGCAGTGTCGAGCAACCTGCAACCGTATCGCTCTTTGGCAGTACAGACAAAACCCATGCCATTCGTGAAGGTCTCTATATGGCTGCCGCCAATCGCTATCGCAGGCGGATGGTGAGTTTCAAAACGGAGCTGGAGGGATTAATCCCGACCTATGGTGATTTGATTGCCATCTCTCATGATATGCCACGCTGGGGCGAAGCGGGAGATATGGTCGCTTATGATTATCCGTATTTGGATTTATCGGAAAGCGTGAGTTTTAGCGAAGGTAATAGTCATTACATTGTGCTGCGTAAGAAAGACGGATCAGTCAGCGGGCCGTGGTTGGTCACAGCAGGTACAAATCAACGGCAAGTCATGCTGGGGGAAGAATTAGACTTCACGCCCTACACAGGGAGTAAACAAGAGCGCACGCACTTTTCCTTTGGCATAGGAGAGGATTGGGCTGTGCTGGCGCGTGTCACAGCCATCAAGCCACGTGGCGATCTTATTGAGATTGCCTCTGTCGTTGAAAATCCGCTGGTGCATACCGCCGATATCTAAAAAACAAAACTAACTAAGGAGAAAAAGCATGACCCCTGCAGAATGGGGCTTGGCTGTGGGCATTATCGCTCACAGTTTGGCCATACTTGTTGCGCTCGTAAAGCTGACATCATGGATCAGCACACGTATCGCTGTTTTAAACGCCCGACTGAGTAACGTTGAAAACCAAGTCAATAATGACATCACCGGACGCAAAGTCGTTGGCGAAATGCGCGAAGATCTCGCCGCTATAAAGGTGCAGATCATTGATATTCGCGACGACCTCAAATTTTTACGTACCCCTAAATAACCAATTTCAACAACTCAAAAAGGAGAAAATACTATGCTTACATTACTTGGAAGCCTTATCGGCTTTATTTCATCTGCGTTCCCAGACTTTCTGAATATCTGGCAGGATCGTAGTGACAAAAAACATGAGCTTGCCATTCTTGATCGGCAGATGGAGGCACAAAAACAAGGGCATAATCAGCGCTTGGAAGAAATCCATGTGCAGGCTGATATTTCAGAAAGCCAAGCTCTTTATAAACACGCAAGCCAGCCTAGTGGTGTGCGCTGGGTTGAAGCCTTAAGAGCATCTGTCCGCCCGATTTTGACATACGCATTCTTCGCTTTATTTGCGACCGTCAAAATATCAGCATTGCTCAATCTACTCGATAGTGGCGCACCCATCACGGACAGTTTGATCGCCATTTGGGATATTGAAACTCAGGCTCTTTTTGCTGCAGTTATGTCGTTTTGGTTTGGTCAGAGAGCGCTTTCAAAATTCCGTTCAAATAGCTGAATAATAACATCTTATTCAGTTGATTAAGTTCCGAAACGAAGCGTTACTGATGACACAAAAGAAAGGATGAACAATGTCAAAAATTTATTACAAAGCCATGATTGAGGATATGACGAGCGATCAATGTTCAGATCGTGAAATTGAATGCTTGCTGGATCATTATCAAGCAGTCGTAAAGCAAGTCGGATTGGCCAGAACAGCATTTTATGATCTGGCCGACTTCCCCTTAGCACTAAAATATAAGGTCGATAAATTTAAACTGAAAATTGATCGCAAAATGGTTTTAGACCAAGAGCAGTTTTGGGGCGTATTTACGAGCGGCGATAAAAAACTAACGGTCATTGCAACGCTGGAGAAACATTAACATTTAACGGAGGTTAATATGCGTCATATTACACAAGAAGGTATAGACTTAATCAAACGGTTCGAGGGCTTCTCTCCAACCGTTTATTTTTGCCCTGCAGGATACCCCACAATCGGCTACGGCCACGTTGTCAAAAAGGGCGAGGATTTCTCTGGCGGGATCACTCAAGGCGAGGCTGAGGAATTACTGCGTCTAGATGCTCAAATTGCAGAACGTGCCGTCCTGCGTTTGATTACAGTGCCATTAACGGATGGGCAGTTTGATGCGCTTGTATCATTCACCTACAATTTAGGGTCAGGCGCGTTACAGCGCTCAACTCTGCGCCGCGTTATTAACCGTCAGAACCACCATAATGTTCCAGCTCAGCTTATGCGCTGGGTCTGGGCTGGTGGCCGTAAGTTGAGAGGGTTGGTAAGACGTAGAGAAGCTGAATCTGGTTTGTATGTTTAGTTTTTTGCTTTGAACTTCTTTTTTATGCTCGGCCTTGCGCTTCACATCGACCAGCAATTGGTCACCATCATCAATATGAGCTTCAGAGATCGGCCCGCCTTGCGCCATAATGACTTCAAGATCATCTATATTTTCAAAAAGTTGGTTTTGTATATCTGTTAGAATATTGCTCATGGTTAGCCTCATATTTTTGTTAAATTTAAACGCAGCGCATTGCCGACTACGCTGACGGAACTCAGCGACATGGCGGCAGCGGCGAAAATGGGTGAGAGTAAAATCCCGAAGACCGGATACAAAACACCTGCGGCAATCGGCACGCCCGCAGCGTTATAGATAAACGCGAAAAACAGGTTCTGCCGGATATTGCGCATGGTTGCGCGGGAGAGATTGATCGCCTCGGCAATACCGTTTAAATCACCGCGCAGCAGCGTTACGCCCGCGCTTTCCATGGCAACATCGGTTCCGGTTCCCATGGCAATACCGACATGCGCAGCCGCCAGTGCGGGCGCATCATTCACACCGTCTCCGGCCATGGCCACGACTGCGCCTTTATCACGCAGCTCTCCGACAATGCGGCTTTTATCCTCCGGCATTACATCGGCATGCACTTCATCAATGCCGAGCTTTTCTGCCACCGCGCGGGCGGTCGTTTCGTTATCTCCGGTCAGCATCACGATCTTTAAACC
>MDTA01136220.1_pt1 | contig 11655 bp, 13 predicted proteins | sample 811151 | NCBI WGS metagenome assembly MDTA01 (sample SAMN05326648, study PRJNA326480) | marine metagenome | isolation source: seawater | place: Indian Ocean: South | collected 2010 | reverse complement strand
ATATCTGCCTATAAAACCTCCGCCACCTAAGATTGTGCAAATTTGATTTTTCATGGTATTTAAACTTATATATGAAAATAACTAAGATTAAAGAGGACATAACTCCAGAGATAGCTAGTTCAATTAAAGACAGTATTGCAATAGACACTGAGGCAACTGGGCTTCAAATACCATCTAGGGATAAATTAAGCCTAATTCAAATATGCGACTCACAAAACAATGTTTATATAATTCAACCAGACAAAAATAATTTTAAAGCACCTAATTTAGTATCAATTTTAGAAAATGAAAAAATTTTAAAAATTGGCCACTTTTTAAGATTTGACAAAAACGCTTTGGAGTTTTTTTTAAAGTGCAAAGTCAAAAATATTTTTGATACCAAAATTGCATCAAAAATAGTTAGAACTTATACAGATGCTCATGGTTTAAAAAACTTAGTTCAAGAATTTTGTAATAAATCAATAGACAAAAGACAAGGAAGTAGCGATTGGAACAAAGATATTAATGAATTATCAGATAAACAATTAGAGTACGCAGCAAATGATGTAATATTTCTTCACAAAATAAAAACAGAACTAGAGAAAATGTTATTAAGAGAAAAAAGAATGGAAATATTTCAAAAATGTTTAGCTTTTTTAGATACAAGAGTTGAATTAGATCAAAAAGGATTTAAAGAGGATATTTTTGAGCACTAATGAATAATAAAAATTTTATAAATTTAGCCAAGAAAACAGCCAATCTTCAAATAAATGAATTAAAAAAAATAAAAAAAGTTTTCAATAATTCTTTTATAAAAGCAATAAATTTAATATCAGGATGTAAGGGCAAGATAATATTTGCTGGAATAGGTAAATCAGGCTTGATAGCTAGAAAAATTTCAGCAACATTTTCGAGTGTTGGTATACCTAGTTTTTTTTGTGATCCAGCTCAAGCATTACATGGTGATATGGGTCAGATTGAAAAAAAAGATGTTCTAATAATACTATCATATTCTGGTAATACTTCTGAGCTTACAAATATGTTAAGATATTCAAATCGATATAGAATTAAAATAATTGGGATTGCTTCAAAGCTAGATAGTATTTTATTAAAAGCAAGTGATATTAAAATAGTTGTACCAAAAGTAAAAGAGTCAGATATGACTGGGATGGTGCCAACTTCTAGCACATCACTTATGCTTCTTCTCGGAGATTGTATGGCTACTTCAGTAATGCATCAAAAAAAATTTTCGAAAGAAAAATTTAAAATCTTTCATCCTGGAGGTAACATTGGAAATTCTCTCTTATTAGCAAAAGATATCATGGTAAAAGGTAATAAAATGCCTGTGATTAACTATCAAAGAAATTTTAAAGACGCGATTAAAATAATGAGTAAGAAAAATTTAGGGATTATTGTAATATTAAAAAATAAATTTATTAAAGGTATACTAACTGACGGTGACTTAAGAAGAGAAATAAAAAATTATTCTAAAAGTCAAAATTTACTTAAATTTATTAATAAAAATCCTTATGTAGTAAATGAAAATATGCCTGCCTCCAAAGCTCTTGCGATTATGAGTGAAAAAAAAATAACAAGTTTACTTGTGGTTTCTGATAAACAGTTAGGTAAATCAAATAAAATATTAAAAGGAATTATACATATTCATTTTTTACTTAAAAACGGAATAAAATGATGGAAAGAAAAAAAAAGTTAATAATTACTCAGATAAGTTTATTTGTATTAGGTTTAATAATTATTTTTTTAACTTATAATGTTGGTCAGAAATCCACTAATAAAGAAGAAATTTTAACTGAACAAACTAAAGATCAACTACAACAAAAAATTAATAAAAATGAAGATGGCTCAAATGTTTTCTATAATATTTCTTATAGTGGTTTAGACTTGTCAGGAAATCGATATATCCTTAAATCTGAAGTAGCAAGCACAAGCGAAGATAATGATGAGATAATAGATATGAAAGGAGTGGAAGCTGTGTTTTATTTTAAAGACGACACTGTGCTTTATATCTGGTCGGATCTTGGTCAATATAATAATAAAACTTTGGACATGAATTTTAGAAAAAATGTAAAAGCCAATTATGATAAAACACAACTTTTTGCTGATAAAGTTGATTATTCAAATTTTAAAGGATCACTGATAGTGTCAGAAAATGTAGTAGTAAAAGATGTTCAAGGCTCACTAGATGCAGATGAGCTATTTTTCGATATTAAAACCCAAACTCTTGATATTGCATCTTTTAAAAATGATAAAATTAATGCTAAGGTAAAAATAAATGAAAAAAGGTTTTAGAATTTTAAAATTCAAAAAAGATAAACCAATTTTTGAGGTTAAAGAAATTAGTAAGTCATTTGATGGTAGACCAATTCTTAAAAAACTTTCATTAAAGGTATTTCCAGGCGAGTGTGTTGGAGTTTTAGGTCCTAACGGTTGCGGAAAAACTACATTGTTTTCCCTTTGCATTGGTGAGCAATCTTTAGAAAGTGGTAAAATTTATTTAAACAATAAATCCATAGAACAAATACCAATACACTTACGAGCAAAAGAAGGCTTGGGATATCTCCCTCAACAAAGAAGTGTTTTTAATATGTCTGTCTATGACAATATTTTGGGAATAGCTCAAATTTCAATCAAAGGAGCAAGTAATCAAAAAAATATAACTGAAAAGCTTTTAGACGAGTTCAACCTTCAGCATTTAAGAACATTAAATGCATCTGTTTTATCTGGAGGTGAAATCAGAAGATTAATGATGGCGAGAGTAATGATTAACAAACCTAAGATTGTGCTACTTGATGAGCCTTTAGCTGCGCTAGATCCATTAGTTGTTCAAGATATACAAAAATACATACTAAAGATACAATCTAGTGGAACAGCAATACTTGTTACAGACCATAATGTAAAAAATTTGTTCGATATCACAGATCGTAGCTATGTTTTAGGTGAACAAACTGTAATTGCTGAAGGAACATCAAGAGAATTATTAAAGTCAACAAAAGCTATAGAACATTATTTCGGTTCGCAATTCTCTTAAAATAATGTTTAAAAAAAGTTTTAGCGTAAAAATCAACAAAAAAATAAATCCATTTAAAAAAAGAATACAAGTCGACTCGGACAAATCAATTTCTATACGAAGTTTTCTAATTGGCGCTATCAGCGAAAATATTTCTGTAAATAAAAATGTTTTAGAATCTGAGGATGTAATCTCTACTATTGAATGTTTAAAAAAGTTAGGAGTTAAAATAAAGAAGAAGAGTAGTAAAAGTTATTTAATTTATGGAAGAGGGTTAGGATCGTTAAATGCTAAAAAAAATACTCAATTAAATTTCGGCAATTCAGGTACGCTTGCTAGGCTTCTAATTGGAATTTTATCAGCTACCCCAAGAATTGATGTAAAGGTTTCTGGTGATCATTCACTTAATAAAAGAAGTATGAAAAAACTAATAGAATTGATGAATGAGTTTGGCGCAACTTTTTTACCAAAACAAAAATATAATTTTCCGTTAAGATTTATTTCATCTGATGTACCGATCGGTATTAATTACGAGGCAGGTGTATCAGCGCAACTAAAAAGTGCTGTAATTCTGGCTGCACTTAATTCTAATGGTAATACAGAGATTATCGAAAGACAAAAAAGTAGGGACCATACCGAAAATCTTTTAATACATAATTCAAATGCTATTAAGGTTAAAAATTTTAAAAAAAAAGTGATCACTATTTTTGGAAAAAGGCATTTAAAACCCCTGAGTATCAACGTGCCTGGAGATCCTTCGTCCGCTGCTTTTTTTACTGCTCTGACTTTGCTCAATAAAAAATCATTTTTAAATATTAAAAATGTAGGTCTTAATCCTACTAGAATCGGTTTTTACAAACTTTTAAAAAAACAGGGAGCTTTAATTAAATTTAAAAATTTAAAAAAACAAAACAGTGAGATTATTGGAGATATCGAAGTCAAGAGTAGTAAACTTAGACCCATTCGTGCCTCTAAAGAGTACTACGTAAATTCTACAGATGAATACCCAATACTTTTTGTTATAGCCGCCTTGACAAAAGGAATATCAGTTTTCAAGGGAATTTCAGATCTAGCTAACAAAGAAAGTAATAGAATTAAAGAAATGCAAATAATCTTATCGCAGATCGGTATAAAAAGTTTTTTTTTAAAGAACGAGTTAAGAATATATGGAGATAATGAAATTGAGTTTCTTAAAAAAAAGATTAAAATACCAAATTTAGGTGACCACAGAATATGTATGTCAGCTTTCATTTTATCATTATTAACTGGAGCAACTGCAATAATTAAAAATTTTGAAACTGTAAATACCTCATCACCCTCTTTTTTAAAAATCATGAAATCATTGGGAGCAAAATTTGAAAAACAAAGGTAAATTTATTCAAATATCTTGTGATGGAGGAGCAGCTACAGGAAAATCAACTGGAGCCAAAATGATTGCAAAAAAATTTAAATTAAAATTTTTATCATCTGGTTTATTATATAGATATGCTAGCTATAGTATTCTAAAAAGCAAACCAAAGAACAAAATTTCCTTTCTACAAAAGAAATTTAAATCCCTGAAATATAATAGATTAAAGAATATCAATCTTCACTCTCCTGAAATTTCAAGACATGTATCATTGATTGCAAAAAATTCAAAAATTAGAAATATATTAAAAAAGTTTCAACTAAATTTTTCTAAGAAACACAAAAGCTGCTGTATCGAAGGTAGGGACATCTCAACGAAAATACTGCCAAATTCAGATGTAAAATTTTTTTTTAAGTGCAAATTAGATGTTGCTGCAAAAAGAAGATATAAAGATTTAAAAAGATATAATTCTAAAGTTAAATTAAATGATGTAAAAAAAGCGCTTAGAATAAGAAATATTTCTGATACAAAAAGAAAAAACTCCCCTTTACTTAAACATGCAGATTCGGTAGAAATCGACACCGGAAAATTGAATAAACAAGCAATGTTGAAAAAAATGACTTTACATGTAAGAAAAATAATAGATTTTAAGCATGGACACTAAACAAGAATTAAAAAACGCTACTCCGCTACTTAAAGAGTTCAAAAACCTCCTGGATCAAGATTTTAAAGACAGAAAACTCAAGGAAAATGAAATTATAAAAGCTACAGTGACTGAAATAACTAAAAATTTTGTTGTAGTAGATTGTAAGGCAAAAATGGAGGGCATGATACCTATTGAAGAATTTAAAAATGATAACGAATTATCTAAATTAAAAGTTGGTTCTAAAATAGATGTTTATCTTGAAAGAATTGAAAGTTTTAAAGGAGAGATAATTATCTCTCGAGATAAAGCTAGAAAAATTAAAGCTTGGAAAAAAATGGAAAAAGTCTTCGAAACACAAGAGGAGATGACGGGATATATTACTGGAAAAGTTAAAGGAGGTTTTATAGCTACTGTAGAGGGTTTGCCATGTTTTATGCCTTCTTCGCAAATTGATGTTAAACCACTAAAAAGAATAGATCATTTAATGAATACCCCGGTAAAAGTTATAGCTACGAGAATTGATAAAAATAGAGGGAACGTTTGTGTATCCAGAAGAGCTGTACTTGAAAAAAGTAAAAATGCTGAAATCACTGAAGCCTTAAAAAATATCAAAGAGGGAGACATAATCGAAAATGCATTAGTTAAAGCAACAACAGACTGGGGAATATTTTTAGATATCAATGGTATCGATGCGCTTTTGCATGTTTCAGATTTAAGTCACGGCAGGGTCAAGAAACCTTCTGACCTAGTAAGTATCGGACAAAAGATAAAAGTAAAAATTACAAAAATAGACGAAAAAACAAAAAGGGTTTCAGCATCAGTAAAAGCTTTAACAGTTGACCCTTATGAAAATATAGAGAAAAAATACAAAATTGGTGAAATTTATGACGGGGAAGTTACTAAAATTGTCGACTATGGTTGTTTTGTAAAAATTGAAGAGGGGATTGAAGGCTTAATACACAACTCTGAGCTGGATTGGACAAGCAGAAATATTAAACCAAGTAAGGTACTTTCTGTATCTCAAAAAATAAAATTTAAAATTGTCAACATTGATAAAGAAACTAAGAGGATTTCACTATCGTATAAAGCAACTTTAGAAAATCCTTGGAATAAAATAAAAGATAAAATTGGCCAAGAAGTGAAAGTAAAAGTAAGTAATGTTACTGACAAAGCTATTTTTGCTGAATTAGTGGACTCTGGTTTATCTGGAATGTTGCATTATAAAGAAATATCTTACGAGGAGAACATTGATAATCTTAAAAAATACAAAAAAAAGGACGTTATCAACGTTAAAATAATTGAGATTAAAGACGATAAAATTAGATTTTCAAAAAGGGCTTTAGATAAAGATCCTTTAGATTGGTTTAAAGATAATAAAAAGAAAGTTGGAGATATCATAACTACACGAATACACGAGGTATTAAAAACAGGTGTAAAAGTATCAATCGACAAAGAGAAAAAACTAATTGTAAATATTAGAAAAGGTGACTTAGCGAAAGACTCTGCTGATGCTAGACCAGAAGTTTTTTCACCAGGTAATGCCTTAGATGCAAAAATTACTGAATTAGATGTTAAATTAAGGAAAATAAAATTAAGCGTCAAAGCAGCCCAAATCGATGAGGAAAAATCTTTGATCGCTAAATTTGGAGAGGGAGCAACAAAGTCTGGTGCTACCCTTAAAGGTATATTTGAGAAAGCATTAGGAAAAAAAAAAACAAAAAAAGAAAAGTAATTGTCAAGACCTGAGATAATCAAAGAACTAAAAGAAAAAAATCCAAAACTATCCCAAAGTGAATTAGAAACAGTAATCGATATTTTTTGTCAGAGTATTGAAGACGCTTTGAAAGAAAAAAAAAACATTGAATTACGAGGTTTTGGTACCTTTTTTACAAAAAAAATTAAAGAAAAATACTCTGCGAGAAACCCTAAAACTGGAGAATTAATTTATGTTCCTGAAAAAAATAAGATAAGGTTTAGAGCTAGTAAGAAACTTAAAGAAATAGTTAATAAATGAAAAAACCAAAAATTTTTATTGCTTGTGACACAACTAATCTTAAAAAAGTAAGACAAATAATTAAAGAGTCACAAAATTCAAAAATTAAATTTGGATATAAATTTGGTTTAGAATTTTTAAATTCGCAAAAAGGTAGGCGTTTCATATCAGGTCTTAAAAATAAAATTACATTTGGAGATTATAAACTTGCTGATATACCAAATACTTGTGCTGCATCTATTAAGGCAGTAAAAGATTTAAAATTTAATTATATAACAATTCATATAAGCTCAGGATTAGAGGCAATCAAAGCAGCTAAAAAGTTTTCTGGCAATACTAAGTTAATAGGGGTTACTGTGCTTACATCGCTTGATAATAAAGCTTTAAAAGAAATTGGTTTTAATACAAATGTGAAAAGGCTTGTCCTTAAGCAAGCTAGATTAGCATCTAGGGCAAAGTTAGATGCTATCGTTTGTAGTCCTCAAGAAATTCAATTGGTTAAGAAAGTTTTTAAAAAAGAAATAATAACACCAGGTATAAGATTACACGGAGATCTAAAGGGAGATCAAAAGAGAGTGATGACCCCTAAGCAGGCTTTTCAAAGAGGTGCTACTGCCTTGGTAATGGGTAGAAGTATAATAAATGGAAATATAAGAAAAAATATAAAAAAAATTATTAAAGAGTTAAAATAACATGAAAGTTAAAATTTGTGGCTTACACCCTGCAAGAGATGTGCAGCTTTGTATCGACTTAGGTGTAAGCTTGTTGGGTTTCATATTTTATGCGAAATCTCCAAGAAATCTTGATTTAAAAGAAGTTAGTAAACTGAAAACTTACAAAAAACAAAAATCGTTATTTGTTGCTGTGACTGTTAATCCCAGTGATGAATTTATTAAAGATATTGTATTAAAAAATTTCGATTATATTCAACTTCACGGATCAGAATCTGAGGAAAGAGTTAAAAAAATCAGATCAATGGGAATAAAAACAATTAAAGCTGTTAAGGTTTTTAAAGAAGCAGATATAAATAATTACAGAAAGTATAATATGTCAGACATTATCTTATTTGATACTCCTGGTATGGAAAAATCAATTGAATTTCCAAAAAATTTAATTTCAAAGCTTCCAAAAGGTGAAAGGTATGCGCTAGCAGGCTCTGTCTCACAAAATAATATTGAAAATATCGCAAAATTAGGAGTTACCTTTTGTGATTTGTCGAGTAGCTTGGAATCAGATAAACAAATAGGGTACAAAGATCATCAAAAAATAAAAAAATTTATTAGTAAAGTGAATGAGCTTAAAAATTAGAAAAGGGGTACCGCTAATTGACCAGCATGATAGAAATGGCATGTGGGGTGGTAAATTTGGAGGAAACTATATTCCCGAAACCCTAAAAAAACCAATTGATGATTTAGAAAAGTTATTTTCTAAACTTAGGAAAGATAAAAAATTTATCGAAGAAAGAGACTATTACTTTAAGAACTATGTAGGGTCTCCAACACCTTTTATTAGATTAGATAATTTGACTGATTATTTAGGTGGAGCTCAGGTATGGGCTAAAGTTGTCTCTGAAAATCCTGGCACTGCTCACAAAATCTATTCATGTATAGTGCACTGCTTAATCGCGAAGCGATCAGGTAAACGTTATGTATGTACTGATACAGGAGCAGGCATGCAAGGTAAGAATTTAGCGATGGTAGCAAAAAAATTTGGATTAAAGTGTAAAATATTTATGGGGATACGAGACATCGAGCGTCAACAAAAAAATGTGATCGTAATGAAAAAATATGGTGCTGAAGTTGTTCCTGTAACTTCGGGAAGTCAAACTCTTGTTGATGCAGTAAGTGAGTGTATGAGATATTGGGTTGCAAATTGTGACTCGGTCCACATGGTAATTGGAAGTACTGTAGGACCATGTATATTTGTTAAAATTTCTGGATATAGCACTTCTCAAATTTCAAGAGAATTGAAAGTACAGTTGTTTGAAGAATTTGGAAAAATACCTAGTAAACTAAAATTACTTAATTGTGTGGGAGGAGGATCTAGCGCATACGGGTTCTGGAGTGAATTTATTGATTACGATAAAAATCAAATTGAACTGATTGGAGTTGAGGCTGGAGGTTCAAAAAAAAGTAAACTCCACGCTGCACCTTTGAGCAACAATTCTAAACTTGGTATTCTTCATGGAGCCAAGGCCTATTGTATTCAAGACTCTGATGGTCAAATCGGAGAAACTGAGAGTCTTTCAAGTGGGCTCGACTATCCATCAGTAAGTCCTTTACATTGTTTTTTGAAAGATACAGGAAGAGCAAGATATACCTCTGCTACTGATGAGGAAGCATTAAACGCTTACAAGCTTGTTTCAGAAATGGAAAATATTTCTCCCTCTCTTGAGCCAAGTCACGCATTCGCAACTGCGATATCTTTAGCCCCTAAACTTAGTAAAGACACAGTTATCTGCGTAGACTCATGCGGACATTCGCTTAAAGATTCTGAAATAATCAAAAGTAAACTTGGTTTTTATACTGAATGAAATCAGAAATTCAAATAGCATTTGAAAATTGTAAAAATGAAAATAGACCAGCTCTTTTGACTTATACGGTTGCTTCTGATCCAAATAAAAAAAAGAGTCTTCAAATTTTAAATTCAATAGCAAAACATGCTGATCTCGTAGAAATAGGTTTCCCTCATTCGACACCAGTAGGAGATGGTGGACAAATTCAGACCAGTTCTAATAGATCTATAAAGAATGGTTTTAAAATGAGAGATGTATTTAAAATAGTTAAAAATTTCAAAAAGCTTTATAAAACAAAACCTGTAATATTAATGGGTTATTACAATATGATTTATCAGTACGGCGAAAGTAAATTTGTGAGTGATTGTAAAAAATCAGGGGTGTCTGGTATAATTTGTGTAGACTTAGCTTGGCCAGAAAATAAACAGTTTGCCAAAAAATGTAAAAAAAAATCTCTTAATTTTATTCAACTTTTATCTCCAACAACAACAAAAGATAGAATGAAGAAAATTATAAAAGATTCGCATGACATGATTTATTACATATCGATGCTTTCGACTACTGGGGGTAAACTTAAGGTTTCTCCTAAAAGAATACTAGAAAACTATAAAAAAATTAAAAGATTAAACCCCAAAAAAAACGTTGTAATTGGTTTTGGAATTACAAATAAGACCATAAAATCCCTTAAAACTGCTGATGGATTGGTTGTAGGGAGTATGTTGTGCAAAACTATTACGGATTCGCTCAGAATGAGACAAAATCCTGTCACAAAATTAGATAAAGTTGTGTACAATCTTAAAAATAAAATTTTATGAATTGGATAACAAAATTTATTAAACCAAAAATCAAATCTCTATTTGAGAAAAAATCTTCTAAAGTAGAAGAAAATCTCTGGACTACTTGTAGCTGTAAAAATCTAATCTACAAAGAGGATTTAGAGTCCAATCAAAAAGTTTGCCCAAAATGTGGAGAACATCACAAGCTTACATGTAAAGAGAGGTTTAGTACATTTTTCGATAATAAAGAATTTGAGTTAATTGAAACCCCTTTACCAAAAGATGACCCTTTAAATTTTATAGATAAAAAAAAATATACAGACCGTTTAAAATCTGCCAGAAAATTAACTGGGCAAGATGATGCTGTTTTAATAGCTAAAGGACTAGTGCAAAATATTAATGCTGTTGTGGGTGCTCAAGATTTTAGATTTATAGGTGGATCCTTCGGGGCAGCATCTGGTGAAGCATTTATTACTGGAGCTCAATACGCAATAGAAAATAATATGCCCTATATTTTTTTCAGTTGCTCTGGTGGACAAAGGATGCATGAAAGTTCAATAGCATTAATGCAAATGTCTAGAACAGCTTTAGCCGTAAATGAATTAAAGAAAAAAAATATTCCTTTTATTGTTGTTTTAACAAATCCAACAACTGGAGGAGTAACTGCTTCTTGGGCAATGTTAGGAGATATTTTAATTGGGGAGCCAAAAAGTGTTATAGGTTTTGCTGGACGAAGAGTAATACAAGATACTGTAAGAGAAACATTGCCAGATGATTTTCAAACCGCTGAATACGTAAAAGACCATGGCGGATTAGATTTAATTATAGAAAGGAAGTATTTAAATTCAACTATAGGTACTTTATTAAATGTTCTATTGAAAAAAGCAGAGGCTCAAGCTAAAGAAGAGTCCAATGTCACAGTCGATCAGTCTTTACAATCAGCTAGCTAATAACAAACTATTTAACAAATCAGTAAAATTTGGTCTTAAAAGAATTAAATTAGCTTTAAGTTTGTTAGGACATCCAGAAAAAAAACTTAAAAATATAATTTCAGTTATCGGTGAGTCTGGTAAATTTACTACTTTATTTTCTTTAAAATCATTTATCGAAGCTAATAATCAAATGGTAACAACTCATATTTCGCCTTCACTAAGAGACATAAAGGAAAGATTTTACATGGGCGATAAATATTTAAATCATAATGAAATTAAAAAAACTATAAAACAAATAGAAAAATTAAATATTCCTTTAACAGTTTTTGAATGTCTTACTTTAATTTATATTATAAGTGCCTCAAAAATAAACGCTGATTATAATATACAAGAAACAGGTGCTCTATGGAGACTGGATTCTAACAATATAAATGATTT
>MDTA01096117.1_pt1 | contig 11655 bp, 13 predicted proteins | sample 811151 | NCBI WGS metagenome assembly MDTA01 (sample SAMN05326648, study PRJNA326480) | marine metagenome | isolation source: seawater | place: Indian Ocean: South | collected 2010 | reverse complement strand
TTTGAAAGTCTACCAGTGCTAAAATTGTCAATTACGGTAATTTCATATTTTTGATCAAGTAATTTTTTTACCAAATGTGATCCTATAAAACCTGCTCCACCTGTTATAATAACTTTCATATTTTATAATAATGTTTTAAAAAACTTTTAATATATTAATATAGAATATCAATCATCTTCACCATATATATTTATAGTATGTTTTAAAAAAAGGTCTTCAATGCTTACTTTTAATTTTATAATTTTAGGTTGGTTTAACTTGTTTATATTTTTTAATAAAATTATCAAAATACAAAATTGCAGATAAATCCCAAGGTACAAAGTTTAATTTTTTTAATTCGTTTATATTTAATAGATGTAAACTTTGTCCTTCTCTAAGATTAATTAATTTATATTGATCCTTAGTAATTTTTACAGAAAAATAAGATCTTGATCTTTTAGTTTTAAAATGTCTTGAATTTAAAGAAATCTGAAGAAAATACTTTATATTATGTAATGATAAATTTAATTCTAATTCCTCAAATATTTCCCTCTTAATTGCATGCAAAGTTTTTTCGTTTTTATTAACTCCTCCACCAAATACTCCATATAATTGAGGGAAATAAATCTTTTTTTTTTTACTTCTTTTTTGAATAAGATATTTATTACCTTGATAGATTATTGCACCAACAGAATTTTTCACTTAAAGAACAGGAAATGGTGATCCTTCAAACACGTCACCGGATTTTAGCTCTAATTGTTTTGTGAAAGCTCCGCCTTGTCCTGGTCTAGGGTCAAAAACTGATTTTTCTGTGATAAATCTTACTGAAAAACCTTTTCTTGTATGATTTTTCTTCTTATTTGGTCCCGAATAATGCCATGTATAACCGTTATGACATAGCATGTCTGTATTTTCCATTTCAAAACATTTTACTTCCCAGCCTTCTTTCGCTGGATCATCGGGTATTAAATCTCGATTTTCATTATCAAAAGGTTTTCTTGTATGCAAATCAGTTGAACCTCTTATACCTTCTTTGTGAGAGCCTAAGGCATAATTTAATGCGCCCGCTTCTTTATCTACAGCTTCTAACGGAAACCAGACAGCTATTTGGTTATTTGGTTTTAGTGGAAAGTAAGCAACGTCTTGATGCCAATGAAGTGTATTGCTTACTTCATATGGTTTATTAAAAATTATAGTTTCTAATAGTTGAAGATAAGCATTTTTATCACCCAATATATCTCTAACTTTAGGTACTATTTTTTTGTGTATAAATTTCCATAAACTCGGAAATTCATCGAATGTACAAATTCTTTTTTGCTCACCTTCTACATGCCTCCAAAAAACAATAATGGGTTTGTCTTTAATAATTTCTCTATTAGTTAAACTTGCATCTAATTTATTATAATCATTTGCAATTTCATTTATTTCATCTTTTGTCCAAGTATTTTTAACTAAGATTACACCATTTTCCAAAAGTTCTTCTTTATATGTCATAAATTTAAATTAATTTTTTAGCAATTTTGAAATTAGTCTTTTTTATACAATTAGCGTATAACGAAGTCAAACCTAAATTTTTTGGTTTTATTTTTATGTTGTTGCCAAAAAAAGCATCTTTAACTTTGATAATTTGATTTGGATTAATTGCATTAATATTTTTAGATAAATTTTTAATAAAATCATAAATTGAATATTTTTTTGAGCTTGTAAAATGTACAAGTTTGTTTTTAAAAAAATTACTTTTTATTATGCAATTATTGTAAACAAATTTACATAGGTCAGGTGTATAAACTGGAGTAGAAAAAACATCATTTGCCACATGAATTTTCTCTCCTTTAGTTAATTTTATTAATAGCTTTGATATAATTTGATTTTTGTTGGTTGGACCATAAAGCATCGGAAGTCTAATTATAAGTGTGTTATTAGATTTTAAAACTTTTTTGTCTGCGGCTAATTTGCTTTTACCATAAATACTTGTTGGTTTAGGCTTATCTTTTTCACTATAAATTTTTCTTTGTTTTTTTCCATTAAATACTGCTTCTGTAGAAAAATGAATAAATCTAATTTCTTTTTTTTTAATAGCACGCATTAAATATAATGGTATATTTGTATTTACCTCATAAGCTTCTTTTCTCTTATTTTCACAATAAATAAGTCCAGTTAACGCAACACAATTTAATATTAAATCAGGTTTAGATTTTTTAATAATTTTTTTAAAAAATTGATATGTAAATCTTGTTTTTTGTTTTTTTCTACTTATAGCCTCAAATTTAATTTTTTTTTTTTTAAAAAGATTTACAAATTCTTTACCTAGAGAGCCATTTTCACCTACTAATAATATTTTCATTTAATAGTTTTCATTTTTTATTAATCATTCAAATTTCAGACTTAGCTAATTATTAATAAAATTAATAAATCTTTCACATGATTTTTCATCACAATACTTATCTATATAATTTTTGGTCAGTTTATCATTTAAAATATTTATCATATTATCATTTTTACTTTCTTGCCAAAATTTTAAACAGTCAAGTAATTCATTGTAGCTCTGAACATATAATAATTCTGAACTTGTGTGCACATACTTTTTATTATTGTAAAATTTATCTGGGTCAAAAACTATTGTTTTTTTTTTTGAACATAAAGCATCATAAGACAATGATGACATTGGAGAAAAAATATTTATATCAGATACAGCTATTAAGTTGTGAGCATCTATGTTGTCTTTTGCGGAAAAATTACTATCTAAATAAATAATTCTATCAGATTTAATAATCTGATCTATTTTTTCTAAAATTAAATCATTTGAGTTTCTTAAATAATAATCATAGTTCTTTTTAGGTCTAAATATACAAGTCCACGTATTATTCAAATTTGAAATTTTTAATATAGATTCTAAAAATTTATCATAACTTTCAAATGATTGTGTTCCGCCAAAAGCCCAAGTATCATCATAAAAAGATATTAATTTTGTTTTGCTAGATATACTAAGATTTTTCAAAACGTTTATTTTATCTGTATTTGCAATTTTGTTCACGGCAAAATTTCCAACATCATAAAAGTTTATTATTATATTTTCATAGGTTTTAAATTGTTTGTATGAGAGTTTAGTTCCAAAAAAATTATCATATTTAAGATAAGAATACTGTATCCACTCTGTGTGATCTTTGAATTTTCTTTTATCTAATAATTCACCAGTAGTGCTGAAATAAATAAAATTAGAAGAAGAATTTTGTGACTGCATATAATTTGTAATATTTTCAGCACATATCATTGAAGAAAAAAAATGATTTACGCTGTATATTTGATAAAAAATATTCCAGTTAATATTCAAGGATATTATATTTGCAGCATTTACATTTAATAAATTTAAAATTTTTATATTTTTTATAAAAAAATTTCTTACAATTTTTGCCTCTTTATAAACTGAATTTAAATATTTTTTCTTTGAGATCTGTCTAGAAATCAAACTTAAATCAATTAAATGATAATTTTTTTTTTTTAATTCATTAATCCATAACTTGTGTTTCTTAGAATAATTTAGAGAAACATTGATCCTCGAGTTTGCTACAAATATAGATTGATTTATATCAAAATTTTTATCTCTTATAAGAAAATCAGGAGATCCATGCCACTCATCAAAATTTTGTTGGTAAAAAATATTATAACCTAGTTTAAAATTTATTTTTTTTTCTGTCTTATTTTTGCAAAAAAAAATTTTTAATTCAGGTAAAACTAATATGTACACAAAGCTAAGAATTGATCTAAATAAAGAAATAAAAAAAAATTTACATAATGAAACAAAAGGTATTGAATATTTTATTAATTTTTTTTTTTTTAATAATTGTAAAACTTTAAAATCTATATTTTCTTGATCAAGAAATATTTTGTGATTATCTATTCTCTCTTTTGTTGTTATTTTATCAGCTAAATATTCAGATTTTAAATATTTTGAAATTTCAATTGATAAATATTTTCTTATATCCCAATAAATAAAATTATAATTTTTTTGATTTGAAAACAAATTTGGCACTGTCCCAATGTATTCACGAAGTATATCTTCTGATAATTTTGCAGCAATATTTTCAGAATTAAAATTTTCTCTTAAATTTAAGAAATCAGGAGAAATATATTTTATTTTATTTTTTACATCATTTTTATCTTTTAGATTATTATGTGGGTATAAATATATACAATCATATATTAACTTTGATAAAAGATTTAATTTTTTTTTATTTGAAATTAATATTTTTTTCAAAATTTTATCAAATTAAAGTTTTTTAAAAAATTTTTTCCATTTGTTTGAAAAACCAAATGCCTTATCATCAACAAAAACATCATAGCTAGGCTTGCACATGATTAATTCATTAAATTTTAATCCCCATCTTTTTAAAAAGTTTTTAGTTTCAAGTTTTTTTTTTAATACCTTTTTTCTATTTTCTTTATTCCTTCCCATATATCTTGCCGTGAAAATTTTAATATAAAAACCTTTTTCATATAAATTATTAATTGTCTTTATAGCAGTTTTGTCTGGCTTAGATAATTTATAATTATTACCATTGGTTTTACAAATAACATTGTCAATATCAAAACAGATTATTTTTATTTTATTTTTCATTTTTTTAATTTTTTAATCATTATAGCCATCTTTATTCACTGTATGTCTTAAAACCCAATGCTTTTTATTTTTTTTCCAAAGATGTGGTGACCTAAATGTATCTTGAATTTTGATAAATTTATTTTTTGGAATTCCTAAATAATTAAGTATTTCAGATAGATACATCTCTGGAAACTCTCCATCATATTTTTTAATTAATTTTTTGCCTTCATCAATATTTAAATGATCATTTCTTATTTCTTGAGAAACATCGTAAGTAGCTCTGCCTATTCCAAATTTTATAAATGTTGTGTAATAATGCAGATCATCAATTTTATCATCAATACTATTATATTTGCTGTAAGTGCCATTTGTTCTGAAGGGTCTGGGCCTAAACCCACAATTTTTTACTGCATAATAATAAGTTTCTTGTGGAATCCATTTTAAATAATAACCAAGATAATGTACTTGAATTGGAAAATTTACAAAATTTTGATATCTAGGTGGTAAAAAATCTTCAAGATATTTTTTTTTAAATCTTTTTAACAATTCTTTAAATTTAACTCCTCCTAAATAAACATTATCAATACTTTTGTATGTGTAATAAGATTTGTCTCTAAGTGAGCTAAAATTATCAGCCATAGGATTACCGTGTTCTGCTTCATTTTCACCAAAAAATACTAAAGGGATTTTGTATTTTAAAGCCATTTTAGCTGCAAAATTTTTTTGACCTAAAATAAAAGTTTGAAAAGGATGAAACAAATTCTCTATTGATTTTTTTGTCAAATACTTCATTGTATTTTCATCTCTTTTTGCTGATACATTTTCATGCCTACCAAAACTAAGCCAGTTCTTGAAATTTTTGTATCCATACTCGGTATATAAAATTGGAGGCCATGTAACAGTTAAAGGATTCATTCCATATTCGTATTTCAAAATATGAGAAGCAAAACAACTATCTTTGCCCCCACTTCCAGGAACAATACAATCAAATTCACCGTGTTTTCCACGGTGTTTTTCCAGTAATTTTAATAATTCTTTTTTTCTTTTATTAAAATCAATTTTTTTTTTCAATCTTGAATATTTCCAAGAATCAGAAATTCCATTTTGAAATCCAATAGTTTTTTTTTTCGAATTTTTATTAGATAAAAATTCAATTGATGAATTTGGTCTTTGATTAGAAATTAAACTTTTCTTACAAAATAAAACTTTTTTTGGAAGTCCGTAGAATGCTTTTAATTTCATATAAGTTTCTTCATATTATTTAAAATATTTAAACCTGCGTTTCCACTTTTTTCTGGATGAAATTGTGTTGCGAATATATTTTCTGAATATATTGATGAACAAAATTCAAAACCCCTATAATTAGTTAATGACAAAATTTTTTTTTTATCGTCTGGTTTACAAAAATATGAGTGTACAAAATAATAATATTTTTCATCACTAACGAAATTTATTTTTTGTGTTCTTTTAATCTTCTCCCAACCTATATGTGGTACCTTCACTTTATTTTTTGGAAAGTTTTCAACTTTTCCAGCTATTAATCCTAAGCCTTTTGTGGAAACAAACTCGTTACTCTCTTCAAACATTAGCTGCATTCCTAAACAAATTCCAAATAATAGTTTTTTCCTATTTAAAAATTCTCTAATTTTTTCATCAATATGATTTTTTTTTATTTTCTTCATTGCAAAATTAAAAGAACCGACACCAGGTAATATTAAGATATCCGAATTATAATTTACATGTTTAAGACTATAAATTTTTACCTTATAACCTAAACTTTTAATAGCATGAAAAATGCTAAATAAATTATGAAATTCTAAATTTATTATACCAACAGATATTTTGTTATTTTTAATTTCTGACATTAAAACCTTCTCTCGATAAAGTTTTCTTTATTTTATTTATTAAATCTAATTCAGTATTTCCTTTTTTAAAATTTTCTAAAAAATTAGTATTTCCAATTTTAGACTTAAATTTTTTAAATCTTGAAATTGCGTTATAATGAAAAAAACTTGCAATAACTACGCCCGAAACATTTGTTTTTTTAACTAGCTCCAATACATCCTCCGGATTACCGCAGCCTCCATGAGCCAAAACAGGAATATTTAGATTTTTAGAGATCTTATTGATGTTTTTGATATCGAAACCTTGTTGCAATCCTTCATAATTTACAGATGTTATATTTATTTCACCAGCTCCTAAGGACTCTACTTTTTTTGCCCAATTCACTGGATTAATGTTTACAATATCCCTACCATTAGCTTTGGTAACATATTGTTTGCCATTAAATTCCACATATTCTAAATTTACAGAAATTGTTGAGGATCCAAATAATCTTGAAGCATCATAAATTAATTTATTATTATCAACTGCTGCTGAATTAATTGAGACTTTGTCAGCACCTGCATTCAGCATATTTTCAATATCTTTAATTGAACTTATTCCCCCACCTACAGTAAGAGGTACAAAAATATTTTTAGCAGTTCTTGTTACAAATTTTGATAAATTGTTTGTTCCATATAAAGTTGCTACATTATCTATATAGCATATTTCATCAGCTCCCTGTGTATAATACAATTCTGCAAAATTTATTGGATCTCCCAAAACCCTCAATCCTTCAAGGTTTATACCTTTAATTAAATGACCATTTTTTATATCTAGCCTTGGTATTATTCTTATGAATGGTTTTTTCATTACTAAATAATATTTCTAAATAATAGTTCTACCACCATCGATAAAAATATTTTGACCTGTAATAAATTTAGAGCCATCACTAATTAAAAGATCAATTACTGAAAAAAGATCCTGATATTCACCAAGTCTATTCATAGGTGTTAAGTCTTTTATTTCTTTTTGAAGTTTTTTGTTTTGGGCATTTTTTATTGCACCTGGTGATATCATATTCACTCTAACTTTCGAGATACCATACAAACTTGCATAATATTTGGTGAGACCAACTAGACCATGCTTTACAACTGAATAAGTTGGAGGTTTGATATAATTTTCATATGCATTTTTATATATTTTTTGATTTGGGGCTATAAAAGATAAATCAGATCCAATATTTATAATTGAACCTTTTTTCTTTTTTACCATTAATTCTCCGAAATATTTAATCATTAAAAATGTTCCAATTAAACTAACATCAATTTCTGAGTGCCAGATCTTTAGATCTGGGTATTTTAAATTTTTTAACGAATTTTTAATTGGTACGGCATCTATTGCTGCATTGTTAATCAATGCACAAATATTAGAATTTTTCTTTAAAGTATTATAAATTTTTAAAACATTTTTCTCCTTAGTTATATCAGCACATATTTTTTTTAAATTTTTATTTTTAAGCTGATCCAACTTTTTTTTATTCTTATCAATTGCAATAACAAAATAACCCTTATTAGAAAAAAATTCTGAAAACTTAGAACCTAAAAAACCTCCTGCTCCAGTTATTATAATTTCACGAATCATAATATTTCACCTCCATCAATTACAATATTAGAACCTGTAGTTATATTATTTCTAGAATTAAGAATAAACTTTATCGCCTCAGCTATATCCGCTGGATCACAAAATTTATTCATAGGGACATTTTTTTTTATATAGTTTAAAGTTTGTTTTTTATTTACATTAATTTTTTTATGCCAATTATTACCGTACTGTAATATATTACCTGGAGATATAACATTTAATGAAATATTATGTTTAGCTAGTTGTTTTGCTTTAAACTTTGAGTAAAAATTTAATGCCGATTTTGCAACTGAATAAGTAATTGGTGCCCTAGTTATTTTATTTCCAGCTATAGATGATATTGCAACTATTTTTGTAGATTTATAATTATAAACTTTCAAATATGAGGAAATTAAATTCACTAAACTATAAAAATTATCATTAAATGATTTTTCAAAATCCTTCTTCTTTTCTGTTTTAGAAAAATCTTTCTTGCTATTTCCAGCGCAGGAAATAATTAAATCAATTTTATTGTATTTTCTTTTTAATTTTTTTAAAATTTCTATGGTACTCTTCTCATTTTCAAGATCACATTTATAATTATCAAATTTATTCCTTGAGTTTATATTTCTAGACAAATTAACAATTATAAATTTATTTTTAAAATAATTTCCCAAAAATAATCCAAGATTTTTACTAGCACCAGAAATTAAAATTGTTTTTTTCATACAAAATAATTTTTTTCAAAAAATTCTTTATTTAATAATATTTCTTTTACATGATTTTTCTTATCACATCTCGCAGTTTGTAGAATAAAATTCCCAGAATATTTACTTTTTTTAATATATTCAAAAAATTTTCTATACTTCCAATTACCATTACCAAGTCTAACTGTATTAGATTTTTTTTTTCTATCTTTTATATGAATATTTTTAACGTATTTAAAATAACATTTTTCTTCTTTAAAATCGTAATCTAAAGATGCACTATTTCCAGTATCATAATTAATTCCAAATTGTTTATTTTTAAATTTCTTAATAAATGAAAATAATTTTTTTGGCTTATAATCACTTTCAAATAAAAAATTTATTGAAGGAAATTTTTTACTTAGCTTTTTCAATTCAAAAATTAAGCTATTTTCTTCATCCAAATTTTTTAATGAACTATTATCAACTAAAGGTATAATAATTTTATTAATACCTATTTTTTTACTATTTTTAATTATTTTTGATAAATTATTTAATATAATTATTTTTTCATCTTTTTTTTTCTTAAAAAAAGGTTTCTGCATAAAATAATCTAATGTGATTGAGGTAACTTTTAATTTGTATTGTTTTAATATTTTTTTTAATTTTTTTAAATCTCCATTAAATATTGGATTTTTATTTAGATTGTCATAATCAATTGTCCATTCCATGGTATCAAATCCTATTTTATGAGCTATCATGATTTCCTTGGTCCAATTTTTCTCTGGAAAATATTGAATTCTCCCTCTTTTTTCACTGTCCACAAGCCTGCCTTGCATGAATCCAAGTCTAATTTTTTTTTTATATTTATTTTTTAATTCAATCATAAATCTGAACTAAAATTTTAATAGTATTTAATACTTAATTTTTAGTTTTTTTAATTTTTTTAAAAATTCTTTGTCTTTTAATAAAGAAAAGGCGTACTTATTATAATTTAAGTTTGAGTTGTTATATTTTTTATTTATCTTATTTTTACTCACATTAGAAATTTTTTTAGCCTCAATTATTAATGATGTAACAGGATCTCTATCGAATCCATCTACCGTAAAATTTATAGTATATTTGCCGTTTTTATAAAAATGTTTTAAATTATTTTTTTTATAAAAACCTCTATTAAAATTTTGCCATTTTTTTTTTAATCCATTAACATGAAGTGGAACCCTCATCTCTTTAAGTTTTGAATCATTAAACTTTGCTCTTCTTGTTTTAAATCCACAATCTCGAAGAATCTTAGATAACATATCATAATCATACAAATACAAATGAGCCATACCTGATATAAATTTTTTTAAACCTCGATCTAATAAAACTGTATCTTGACCTGGAGAGACTATAAAATTCATTAAAGCTCCACCACGACCTAGATCTTTTCTAATATTCTCATCTTCTGCTCTAGCTTTTTTAAAAAATTTTATATCTTTTTTTACATATGCCCTACAAACCTTTTCTAGATCAGGAGTTAAAATCCTTAAAATTCCTCCCTTTTTTAAAACCCTGTTAATTTCTGCTAAAATTAAAGGTAAACGAATATGTGGTATATGTTCAAAAACATGTGATGAAAAAACAACCGAACAAGATGAGTTTTTCAAAGATATGTTTTCCGCATCTCCTGCTATTTTTTTTCCCTGAGTTTTTTTTAATTTATGATCTAAAATATGCCAGTCCTCATTTTTCCAAATCGGACTTGCTCCTAAATTAAGTTTGATCCCTTGCACACTAATTATTTTCCCAATATCTGAGTTTTTTAGCAACTTTAACTTCTTCCGTAAATATTTTTTTGTCACTAGATCCAATTACTTTTGGTATTTTTGTGATAGATGTTATTAATTGTTTTAAACCAGGTTCTTCTAGAGAAGCAGATTGATCACTTCCGTACATCGATCTATCAAGGGTAATGTGCCTCTCTAAACTACTTATTCCAAATGTTGCCGCAACAATACTAGGTACAACAGAAGGTTCATGACCACTATAACCAACATTACAATTATATTTTTTTTTTAATCTATTTATAATGTTCAAATTTAGAATTTCCTCAGGACATGGGTATGCAGAAACACAATGCATTAACTCAAATGGACACTCATGTTGTCTAAATATTTTAACTGCATTGTCTATATGATTATATTCAGACATTCCAGTTGATATAAAAGTATATTTTTTCCGTTTAGCAACCTCTACAAGGAAATCTTCTTTTGTTATAAGTGCTGAAGCAATTTTATTAAATTTTAAATTATATTGATCTAAAAATTTTAAACTAATTAAATCCCAAGCAGAGGCAAACCAATTAATATCAATTTTTTTACAATGGTCATTTATCTCATCATATTCTTTTTTTTCAAACTCCAGACCTAATTTCTGATCTATAAATTTTTTACCCCAAGGACTTTCTCTATCACTATCAAGCTCCTCTTTTGTATATACAGATTTAACATCTCTTTTTTGAAATTTAACTGAATCGCATCCAACTTTTTTAGCCATATCAATAAGTTTTTTTGCAATATTAATATCTCCATTATGATTAATTCCAATTTCAGCAATAATGTGTGGTTTTTGATACATATTATTTCGAATATACTATTTTAATTTAAAATGAAAGAAATTAATTAAGTATTTCAAATATTAATGTGTAAATTTAAAATTTACTTTCCAATTAGCTTTTGATTTTGATCCATCCATTTTATTGAGTCTGAAATATTAAAATATTTTTTTTTAATATAAAGATCACAATACATTTTTTTAAACAATGAGTATTGATGCTTATAATTTATATCAAAAGAATACTCTGGTCTTGAATATTTTTTTGGACATATTATTGTAGAAATTTTATTTCTTTTTGGATTGGCAGGTGTTCCTTTTTTGTAATCAATAAAATTAATATGAACATGTTCT
>MDTA01200744.1_pt1 | contig 11656 bp, 10 predicted proteins | sample 811151 | NCBI WGS metagenome assembly MDTA01 (sample SAMN05326648, study PRJNA326480) | marine metagenome | isolation source: seawater | place: Indian Ocean: South | collected 2010 | reverse complement strand
TGGTCGGGCCGTACCACCACGATACAACCAGCTGCCTTGTCGATCCCACGCATCAGAAAAATGTCGTTGCCGCCGCGGTGGTCTACGCAGAACATTTTTTCCATATCGTGCAAACCGTACCGCCCTTTTGCGGGTTTCAACAGCGCGTGCGTGCGCTCCAGAGCAATGTCCTGATGCGACTGCTGGAACACCGCGCAGACCTCGATCACAGAGTCGATATCGGCGTCAGGCGGCGTGTGCGCGCTGATCGGCGACGCCTTTTCGTGGCGCAAGAATTCACATAACGCGTTGACTCGCGCGTTGGCATCAGTCGGGTCTTGCTGATCTGCAAACACAAACATGCGCCAACGACCGTCGGCCTTGACCTTATGCCCAAGGTGCACGGGCTTGGCATCACAGAGACGCACTACGGGCGCCGAATGAAAGCGCGTGCCGATCTCAAAGCCCGTCGCCAGATGCTGATATTTGTCGTCTCCGATCACGCTTGAATGCGCGTAACGAAATGCAGTCCCGGCCGTAAAGCGCCCGTGCTGTGTGAAGTAGCGTTGAAACTCGGCCGCGGCCATCGCATCCCCATCGGAAGCGCTGTCGGTTTTGGGTCGTTCGCTGAAGCGTTTTGCCCAATGCCTGTCAAACTCAATCAAGTCTGCCGCAATCGCCTGACGCTCAGCCGAATATGTGTGCAGCAGCTGCGGCTCAGCACGACCGGACAACACGGCGGCCAGTTTCCAGCCGAGATTGAACGCATCTCCCATCGACACGTTCATACCCTGCCCTGCTTTGGGGCTGTGCGTATGGCACGCATCACCACAAATGAACACGCGTGGCGCGCGTGTTGCGACCTCATCTTCGGGCACATCATCAAACTTCCGACAAAGGCGCTGCCCAATTTCATACACCGACCACCACGCGACTTCTTTCACGTCGAACGTATACGGACTGAAGATCCGCTGTGCTGCGGCGATCAGATCGCTTGCCTCAACCTGCCTTTTGGCTATCCGCTCGTCCGGTGCCAGTTGGTCGAGTTCCAGATAAAGCCGAAACAGATAACCACCTTCACGCGGGATAATCAGCGCATTACCTTCGGACGCGGATCGCACAACCACCTTGTAGCGCACGTCCGGAAAACTGGTCACAGCCAGAACGTCCATGACGCCCCATGCCTGGTTCGCGGATTCCCCTTCGAGCTTGAGGTTGACGGACCGTCGAACTGCGCTGCGCGCACCATCACAGCCCACCACATAACGAGCGTTGATGGTTTCTACGCGGCTGTCAGCGTCACCGTGCGCAAGTCGAACCTCAACCGGATAAGGACGGCTCTCGTCGATGTTGAGGTCGAGGAAACGCAGACCGTAATCAGGCGCGAGACGCCTGGGCGAGCGGTGCATCTTCTCGAGGTAATAGTCGTGTACGCGCGCCTGGTTGATGACCACGTGCGGGAACTCGGAAAGGCCGTCTTCGACGTCCTGCACACGTCCTCCACGAGTAATGTGCGCGGGATTGTGTTCGTCTGGTTTCCAGAATGTCGTCTCGTTGATCCAGCACGCCTCCTTGGCAATACGTTCAGCAAAGCCAAACGCTTCGAACATCTCCATCGTGCGACAGGCGATCCCGTCCGCCTGCCCCAACGCGATTGGCCCTTCCTTTTGTTCGACTATGCGCGTGTTGATGTGGGGGAATGCGCTCAGCTGAGCGGCCAACGTGAGACCGGCTGGCCCACAGCCGACGATCAGTACGTCAACACAATCTCGTGCCGCCTCGTGCAGGGCGGTTGCGGGAGCGTGTTGCATTGGATCCCCTGACCTAAAACCATTCAGGTGAAATTGCACGTGCCGCTCGTTATTGATTACGGTTGGTTGACCGGCATTGTACTCGGCCGCGCGGGCCGCTTGAGAAACGCTACGAAGGCCAACGCAAAAACGTTGAGCATGGCACTCACGGCAAATGCATTAACGTAACTCCCATAGGCCGCATGCAACAGCCCGGCCGCGTAAGGGCCTACCGCAGCGGCAGTGCCTGAGATACTGAAGATAAAACCGGATATTGCCCCGACATGTGTGCGCCCAAACGTCATGCCAATGATCACCGGGAACATGGTGACGGATGATCCAACGCCCAGGCCCAGGGCAAAACTGGCTCCCTGCTGCGCGTAGAACGAATCAACCGCGATAAACATCGCGTAGCCGACCACATGCATGCCAAAACACACGCATAAACTCACGCGTCCACCAAAGCGATCAGCCATCCAGCCGATCACCCAGCGGCCAAACAAAGCGCCAATGCCCATGACGCCAATCATGCTCGCGGCGGCCTCCATCGTCTGACCCTGGTCCAACAGCATCGCGGGCAAATGGGCAGCCGGGAAGAATATGGGGATCCAAGTGCAAAAAAACGCTGCGAGGATAAGCCAGAATGCGCCGGTCGCACGCGCCTCGCGGAGCGTCCAAGATACTTCTTCCGGCGACTGCTCGAATGTTTGCTGTAGGGATACCGGATCGCCATCGGGCCGTAACCCCAACACCGCCGGGTCGCGCAGCAACCTGCTGGCGCACAACATGATAAAGCCACCCGCCAACAGTCCCAGGGTCAGCATGCCATCGCGCCAGCCAAGCCAGGGGATCAATATTGCCACCACCAGGGGGCCTACTACATGTGCCGCACTGGTGCCGCTCCCGGCAATGGCCACCGCAACGCCGCGTCGCCGTACGAACCATTTAACAACCGTGGCACTCAGCGGGATAAAAGCAGCGCTCATGCCCAAACCCGCAAACAGCGCAAGCGCCAGGTACAACTCCCACAAGGTCTCGGCGCGACTCAACCATGCATAAGCTATCGCGAGCAGAATCCCGCCCGTGGCTACAACCCAACGCGGTCCAATGCGGTCTGTCATGGGCCCCGTCATATAACTCATGACACTGTAGACGGCGATGTAGACGGAGAACGGTGCCGCAATGGTCGCGCGATCAACCGCAAGAGCAGACTCCAGGTGCGGAGCAAAAAGCCCGAAGCTGAAATGCAGGCTGTACGCGAGTGTGAGCGCAAAAAAGGCCGCGACAACAACGGTCCAGCCATAAAACCACGGGAGGCGCATGCCCGAGACCGTTAAGCGGTCAACGAGACCGTAACCTGCCCGAACGTTCCCAAATCAGAGGTAATCCTCTGTCCAGCCGCCACCGGCGTAGGCGCACCAGTCACGCCAGTGGTCACGAACTGCCCCGCCTCCAGTACGATTCCCGCATCCATCTGCGCATTTACCAGCCAGCACAAGGCGTCGCGTGGATCCCCCAACGCATCGCGACCGTGGCCTGAGGTTGCCGTTTTGTCGTCGATCAGAAGCTGGGTTTCGTGAGCGGCCAGATCGGCGTCGCGCCACGATGCCGATGTCGGCTCGCCAAGCACCATCCAATGTGCACAGGCGTTGTCGGCTACCAGCGACGGCGCCCCGGCAGCCGAGAAATCGGTGAAGCGCGAATCCGGCAACTCGAGGCCGGGATGCAGGCTCGCAACAGCATCCATGACCTCTTCGCGCGTATAAGGGACCGCGCGTGGCTGCAACGACTTGCCGAGCATGAACACAAATTCGCACTCGGCGGCGGCCATGCCGTTGTTGCGCATGCTGACGGTCGCGTCATCCCGCACCAGTCGGTCGGCAAAAATACGGCCCGCCAAGGGCGCGCTTACACCGATATGCTGCTGACCCGCGGCGCTGGTCGCGGCGATCTTCCAGCCCGCAACGGGGCGCCCGCGCGCCATCGCGGCTTGCACGGCGTATCCAGCGGCCAGCGACTCTGGTTGCTGTTTATCAGGCAACACATGGAGCTTCGAGCCGCCTTCCCAGCAGCTATGGATTGTCGCGGCGGCGGCATCGACGTCGAATGGCATCGGTCATCTCTAAAGGTTGCGGAGCCAAGTCTATGGGCACTTTAACCTGCCATGGCCCAAGGTATCCCGTTCGCGCGCGCATCGATATCATCAGCGGCACGCCAGTTCACCAGTTTGACGCCTCTGATGACACACCCTCTCAATCGCGATGCGCACCGTATGAAACTGGGCGTTATGGCTTTCAACTGTTCACGCGGCTCCACCGTGACGTTGGACGAGCGCGCCTGGCTCATGACCTGGCAGGATAATGTGCGTCTCGCCCAGATGGCTGATGAAGCCGGCTTTGAGGCGCTGTTACCGGTGGGGCGATGGAAAGGTTACGGCGGCGCCAGCAACTTCAATCATCGAACCTTCGAGAGCTTTACCTGGGCCGCCGGTATCGCGGCAAAGACAAACCAGATTGGTGTGCTGGCAACGGTACATGCCCCACTGGTACACCCCGTGACGGCGGCGAAACAAGCCGCGACTATCGACCACATCGCCGACGGACGCTTCGCACTCAATCTGGTGTGCGGATGGAATCGCCCTGAGTTTGAGATGTTTGGCGTTGAGCTGAACGACCACGCACGGCGCTACGAGTACGCAGCCGAATGGCTCACATTTGTGCGCAAGCTTTGGAATGCTGAAGACGAGTTCAACTTTGACGGCGAGTTCTTTCAGGGCCGCAACCTCTGGAGTCAACCCAAGCCCGTACAGGCCAATGTCCCGGTCATGAACGCGGGTAGCTCTGCTACCGGCCAGGCGTTCTCCGCCAAACACTGCGATATGAATTTTGTCATGTTGCGACAACAGGACCATGCAAGTGATGTCGCGCAAATCCAGCATCTCAAACAAATGGCACACACCTCAGGCCGCAAGTCGCAATGCTGGATACACGCGTACGTGGCCTGCGCCAACAGTGAACAGGCAGCGCGCGACTATCTGGACGACTACGTCCGCGAACATGGCGACTGGGATACCGCTACGCGCATGGTCGAGTTGTTCGGTCTCGAATCCAACACCCTGGCACCCGAGGTGCTGGAGGCCTTCAAGTACCACTTCATCGCCGGCCACGGCGGTTACCCGTTGGTAGGAACGCCAGACCAGATCGTGGAGGAAGTCGGCAGGCTCGCCGAGATGGGTGTGGATGGACTGCTGTTGTCCTGGCTGGACTATCTGGGAGAGTGCCAGTTGTGGATTGATGAGGTAATGCCGCGGCTTCAGGCAGCGGGGTTGCGCGTGCAGACATAATCGCTCGCGATGGGAGGCAAACCATCATGGCCCGTGACACCAAGGCAAGCGCGTAGCACCATGCTCATCATCATCCAGCGCGCTGGACGGAATTGGCAAACAAGCCGCAAACGCCACTAGTGAAACGATTCTTAAGCCTTCTTGTTGTTGTTGCTCTCATCGCGGTCGGCGTGCGCGAAGGCTTGTTCTACTACCACCATGTGCACGAGGCCAACGCACAGGTACAGGCAAACTTCACGGTCTTGTCCAGTAGCGTCAATGGCACGCTCGCGAAGGTGCACGCGCGGCGTGGCGACCCGGTCGAGCGCGGGCAGCTGCTGGCGACAATGGACAGTCGCGAGGCGGAACTCGAAATCGCTTCTCTGGAGGCAGAACTGGCACGGCAGCGGGCAGCCAAAACAGAAGTGCGCGCTGAGCTCGAGTTTTTTCTGTCGGAGCTGGACGACCGAATCGAAACCGCAAGCGCAGCGACGGCGCTGTTGGCACGCTCGTTCGAAACCGCCAACAACCGCATGGTGATCGCGCGCAAGAATGTTGAGCGTAACTCCAAGCTCGAGTCTCGCAGCGTTATCGCGCGGCAACGCGTCGATGACGCGAACGATCGACTTCTGGAGATGACCGAGCGACTGCGAGAGCTCGAGTCGGACATGAAGATGAGCGACATGAAGCTCGCCGAACTCCGCGGTCAGCGCAAACGCGAATCGGTGTACCAGTCGCGCATCGCGATGATCGACCGCGAGGTAGAGCAAACGGCTGTAAAGCTGACGCTCGCAAAAAAAAAACTGGAAGACATGAACGTGAAGAGCCCACTCACAGGTGTGTTGAATCGCGTCTATGTGAACCCGGGTACTTATGTGGAAGACGGCGAGCCGCTGCTGCTGCTCCATGATCCAACGGACTTGTGGATCGAAGCGCAGGTCGCAGAGTCCGACATCCGACTGGTATCAGTTGGGCAGACCGTGTTGATCGAACTGGATGCATATCCGTTTGAACAGTTCAGCGGCACGGTTGAAGCCATCGGTCGCGTGACTACAGGTCAGATGAGCGGACCACAAAACCGTGATGCGGACATCACGGCACAGCGCATCGCAGTGGATATTGCGATGCCCGATGTTGGCCGCCCGGTCTGGCCTGGCATGCGCGCCGCCGTCAATATTGTTGTGCGCTAAGCCGCGCCCAAGTCAATGGATCTAGCACGACTAGGCTGGCGTCCAATTCTCACCATCGCAACCTTTGCGATGCTGATTCAGCAGGCGTTTTCGTATGTATGCCAGCTGGTAATGCCGATTCTCGCCGACCGCATCGCAGAGGACTTCGGCATCTCACGTGGCTGGTTGGGTCTGTACCTGTTTATTCAGAACTCGTTTGCGATCCTTGCTGCGATGGGCTGCGGCGGGCTGATCCTGCGCTACGGCCCACTCCGTATTTCGCAGATGGTGCTGTTGTTGATGGCCACCAGCATTTTCCTGATTTCGACTGGCTACATCTGGCTGTTTCCGGTGAGCGCCGTCCTGCTCGGAATGGCGGCCGTATCGACGCCGGCGAGTTCGCAGATCCTGGCGCGCGTGTGTCCGCCGCGGCTCGCACCCCTCGTGTTTTCCGTCAAGCAAACCGGCGTGCCGGTTGGCAGCCTGATTGGCGGGTTGATGATCCCGTTCCTGTTGGGGACCGTCCTCTATAGCGCAACCGTTGGCACAACCATCCGGCTCGGCACCTATGGCGCAGCATTTGTAACAGCGGTGATCGTCGTCGCCGTTGCCCTGATGTTACAGCCCATTCGTGACTACTTCGATGCTGAACGAAAGCCTGACACCAAGTTGTCCTTCGGCGACCTGTCACAAACGATGCGCATGGTGCTGGACAATCCGCCGGTCCGCGACATCGCATTCGCGGCGTTTGCTTTTGGCGGGCTGCAATCATTATTCGCCGGTTTTTTCATTCTTTATCTCATCGATGGTCTGAACTATTCGGAAGCGCAATCAGGCTCCATTTACGCCATCGCCAGTTTCTCGGCGATCTTTGCGCGCATTGCCTGGGGCGTGGGCGGCGGCGTTATCTCGCCACGACTGATTCTGGGTCTGATAGGACTGACTGGCGCCTTGTCGGCCCTGGGACTGACTCAGATCAGCGCCAGCTGGACCGTATTCGAGGTCACAGTGATAGCGGTGTTGTACAACATGACCGCGATCAGCTGGCACGGCATATTGCTGGCAGAGATCGCGCGCCTCGCACCCAAGGAACAAGTGGGCGCCGTTACCGGTGGCGTTCTGTCATTCACCAGCGTGGCGATGATGATCTATCCCGCGATCTACGGTTTCCTGTTGGCAACCACCGGCTCTTACCGCGTCGGCTTTCTACTGGGCGCCATCCCATCGTTCGCCGCTTTTCTGATTTTCATCAGAGCGCCGGTACAGGGTCCCTGGGGCACGGCTTTAGCGTCGTCCATACGGGATCAGTTGCAGTGGCGACCGGCACTGATCGCTACGATGGTATTGACGACCGGCATGGCGATCGGCTGGATGACATACTGGAACTAGGGAATGAGGAAGTTAGAGGCCAGCCTGATGCAGCCAATGACCGAAGCATCTGGACATATCGGAGATGATGCCGCGTTGCGCGCGCTGGCAGCACGTGACGGGTACGTGCTTGTTCGCAACCTGCTGCCTCGGGACACCGTGCTGGCGGTTGCTGAGCAGCTGGGCGCGATCATGGCTGACGCCGGGTGGATCGAATCCGATGTGCCGTTGGCACACGCGCACGCCAACCTGGACAAACGCTGCGTCGAACCGCAGCCGGCCTTCATGGACGTCTTCTACCGGCAGCTGTCCTTCCGCGCTTTGCATGCGTTGAAGGCGCACACGCAACTGCTGGACACGGCCGAAGCCTTCCTCGGTGAGCCGGCCTGGTGCGTTCCGCATTGCGTGATGCGCATGGCGTTTCCACAGATGGACGCGTACGCCACGCCGCCGCACCAGGACTTTGTACATTTTGAGGGCAGTCGCAACAACTGGGCGGCCTGGATCCCGTTTACACCTATCGACGCTGACACTGGCGGCCTCGCGGTTGCGGCCGGCTCTCATCAGAACGGCCCTTATGACATGCGTCCTTGTCTCGGCGCCGGGCAAATGGAGATTGATGCGGATCTCACCAGACTCGACTGGCGATGGAGCCCCATGCAGCCGGGAGATGTGCTGTTTCACAATTGCTTGACGGTACACAAAGGGCTACCCAACCATTCGGACTCAATGCGTGTATCGGTCGACGCGCGTTATCAGCCTGTTGCCGCCCCTGTTGGCGAGAAGTACCTGGGCGTATCGCATCAAATGAAATCCTGGGAGGACCTGTACCAGGGCTGGGACGACGACGCTTACAAATATTACTGGCATGAGCTGGATCTCGATATTGAAGCGTTTACTTTCCATTGGTACGACCGCCGAGACCGGCGTGCCATTGAGATGGGTCAGGCGGGCGACCCCAACGCCGCCGTCGCGTTGGAGAACATCACACTCAAACACCGCGACGCACATATGCGTGAGGCTGCCGCAGCCGCACTCGTCAACCTGCAAGGCACCTGAGCTGAACAACGTGAGCAACGGTCGTGTGGTCCGCATCGTAAGCATTGAGTCCATGGCTGGATTCTTGATCGTTGCCGCGAGCGCAAGTGCAATTTTTCTCGGCGACGGGGCGAGTTCGGTGTGGGTGCAGGCGAGTCTCTTACTCGGTTTGTTTGTGCTTACAGCCACGCCGGCCTGTGCCGTCTGGTTGTTTTTTGGTGTAGCCGTAAAGCGGGTCTACAACAGCGACCGCGCCTGGCATTGGTTCAACGGCATCATGGGCGCGTTGTTGGCCGCATCCGTGGTGCTGATTCATATCTGAGAGGTGACAAAATCATGCAGACGCTCACAGCTGCGCAGCGAGAACAATGGTCGGTTGATGGCTACCTGCACCTGCGGGGTGTGCTATCCCCTGAGCAGGTCGAGAGCTATAGCGAAGCCTTGGACCGCGTACGCGCCGAGCCGGGTTACGAACCGTCCGACCTACCGCGCGGGCATTATGGTTGGCTGCCGCATGCCGCGGACCTGGACACCGAGGGTTTCATGGATCGCAGGCACCTGTTGCCATACGGGCAACCGTTCCTGGACCTCATCGACCATGAGCCCGTGTTTGACCTGATCGTGGACATCATGGGTCCGTATTTGTTGCTCAGCATGAGTCAGGCCATCGTGCGCCCGTCTACAACCACTTTCCCTGGCTATACGCACACGGATGGTGGCGAGGCGCTACGGCACATCCGCGTGACCGAGACGTCACGCCCCGTCGCCATGAAAGCCATGTATCTGCTCACGGACGTTGAGGGACACGACAACGGCAATTTGACGGTTTTTCCAGGCAGCCACATGCGACCGTTTCCCGAGACGGCGGACCGTTGGCCTACTCCGCATTCACCTGGCGCAGCGCAACTGGAAGGTAAAGCCGGCGATTGTTATCTGTTCCCGCACGCGTTGTGGCACGGTCCCGCCCCCAACAGGTCGGGCCAGGGTCGCAAGACCATCCTGTATAACTACTGCCAGCAGTTCCTGCGCTGCTATGACTACGATGTCACGCCAGAGCTCGCCAACCAGTGCACGCCGAGACAACGTCGCCTCTTAGGTGATCTCGGCTACGACTTCCGACCCGGTTCGTATTTCTACGCACCACGCGACCAGATTCATATCATAACGGGCGAGGACAGCGACGAGGAGAGCCTGCTTGCGGACACTCGCCCCGATGATCTGCTGCGATCCGGGGCTGCTGCTGACTAGTCGTTAGACGCGGTACCGCGTTCAGCTCAGCGCCGGCGGCTCGTGCGTCTGACAATGTGCGGATACTGTGAGCGCTGCATCCGTCACATTCTGCAGATCCGCAAACGTGATGCCTGCCACCAGTTCGCGGACTTCCATGCCGTCGCTGGTAATGTCGATGATAGCGAGGTCGGTATAGACGGACGTGACTGTACCCACCGTCGTCAGCGGATAAGAGCATCGTTCAACGAGCTTGGGTGCGCCGGTTTTGGTGCAATGGTCTGTGAAGACCAGCACCTGGCGAGCGCCAGCCCCGAGGTCCATCGCACCTCCCACTGCCGGGATGGCATCTGGTTGGTCAGTCATCCAGTTGGCCAGGTCGCCTGTGGCTGACACCTGGAAGGCGCCCAACACACAATAGTCGAGGTGTTGTCCCCGAATCATGCCAAAGCTGACGGCGCTGTCGAACAGGGAGCCGCCTGGCAACATCGTCACCGGTTTTTTGCCGGCGTTAATCAGTTCCCAGTCGATTTCGTTGTCGTTGGGCGTAGGACCCATTCCGAGGATACCGTTCTCACTGTGGAAGATGACCTCACGGTCTTCGGGCAAATAGTTGGCGACCAGTTCCGGGGCGCCGATACCCAGATTGACGTAACTGCCATCGGGAATATCCTGCGCAATGCGCCACGCAGTCTGCCCACGCGAGCGACCTTTGAGAGTTGCGTTACTCATTAGCGTTACCTTTTAGCTTTTGCCCGCGGCTTGCTCACGTTGCGCCTTGTCGGCGGCGTACATGGCATCTTCATCCAGTGGCTCCGGTACATGCACCACACGGTCGACAAAAATACCGGGCGTATCCACGGACTCCGCTTCGAACTCGCCCAGTTCGACCACGTGCTGCACCTGCACGATGGTGGTTTTGGCCGCCATAGCCATCAACGGCGCAAAGTTCTGCGCGGAACGGCGGTAGATGAGGTTACCCCAGCGGTCGGCCTTCCAGGCTTTGATGAGTGCATAGTCGGCATGAAGCGGAGACTCCAGAACCATACGCCGGCCGTCGATGACACGTTCCTCTTTGCCCTCGGCAAGCGACGTCCCTACAGATGTTGGCGTGTAGAATCCGCCAATGCCTGCACCCGCGATACGGATACGCTCAGCGAGCGTGCCCTGCGGCACCGTTTCCAGTTCGATCTTGCCGGCGCGGTACAAGGTTTCGAACACAACCGGATCGCGAGAGCGCGGGAATGAACAAACGATCTTGCGGGCCCGCTCGGCTTCCAGCAACGCGGCCAGACCCACATGCCCGTTACCGGCATTGTTGTTGATGACAGTGAGTTCGCGCGCGCCCTGGTCGATCAAGCCGTGCATCAGGTCCGTCGGATTTCCAGCATTGCCAAAGCCGCTGACCAGTACCGTGGCCCCGTCGGGTATATCGGCGAGCGCGGTTGGAATGTCCGCGACAATTTTGTTGATCATGTTGTAATGGGTGAGGTGCCAAGAGGGCTACAGTCTACTGTCCAGGCGTTCGGTTAGCGGAAGAATTCGTGTTAGGTTTCCAGCCATTGCCTGCTTGCCAGCACTAAGAAAATGACGACCACCAGACTGACCGCCGAGGAATGTGAACAGTACCAGCGCGACGGCTATGTTGTACCTGCTTTCAAACTCAGCGACGAGTGGATGGAGCGGTTGCGGGCGGCGTTGACGCATGTAGAGCAAGCACATCCGGAGGTGGGGCTCGATTTTGTCCCGAGTCCGCACGTACC
>MDTA01133703.1_pt1 | contig 11656 bp, 11 predicted proteins | sample 811151 | NCBI WGS metagenome assembly MDTA01 (sample SAMN05326648, study PRJNA326480) | marine metagenome | isolation source: seawater | place: Indian Ocean: South | collected 2010 | reverse complement strand
ATTGGATTAAGGTCAGCTTTTAGAACTGAATGAAACTCTAATCCAGCTACGCCATCATTGAGGTCAACTAATGATGCTGACCATTTTTTTTTGATTAGCTTGTTATTATTTTTAAGATAACTAAAAGTTAATTCTTTTGAATTTAAGCGTACGGGTTTGTACGTTTCTGCTACATGATCATAATAACAATCTTTACCATCAATATTTTTATAAAATTGAGTATTACCTTGGGATATCATTTTTGTAATCCATTTAGGAATATTTTTATTACCTAATTTCATTCTATCAATAGATTCAACCAAACCTATATTATCCCAAAGTTTAAAAGGTCCAACATCCCATGCAAATCCCCACTTCATGGCATTATCAATATTTACAATATCATCAGAAATTTCACCAAGTCTGTTTGCAGAATATAATAAAACTCTAGATGTGACTGACCAAATAAATTCAGCAGCAACATCATCACCATTAATTAATGAATTAAATTTATCGATAGGATTTACAGATTCTTTCGCAATACGAACAGAAGAATATCTCTTTTTATTTTGGGTAGAATACTCTAATGATTTAAAATCAATTGAGTGAATTATTCCTTTATCAATCTTTTTATAAAAACCTTGACCAGATTTTTGGCCAATCCAACCATTTTTTAGCATTTTAACAAGATATTCAGGTAATTTAAATGATTCTCTTTCTTCATCATTGGGACAGTTTTCATAAGCAGTTTTGGCCACAAATGACAATGTATCAAGTCCTACAATATCAGCAGTACGAAAAGTTGCACTTTTAGGCCTTCCTATCAACGTACCCGTCAATGAATCGACATTTTCAACACTCAAATTATAGTTTGATGCCTCTTCGAGTGTAGCCATCATACCAAAAACACCTATTCGATTAGCAATAAAATTTGGTGTATCCTTAGCATATACAACACCCTTACCAAGAGTATTTTCTAAAAAATTTGCTACAGGAGGTATGAGTGTCAGGTTAGTTTGTGAATGTACAACTATCTCTACCAATTTCATATATCTGGGTGGATTAAAAAAATGTGTTATAAAAAAACGTTTTTTTAAAGATTCATCTAACTCTTCTACGAGGTTAGAAGCTGATAAGCCTGAAGTATTTGAAGTTAAAATAGCATCACTTTTAACAAATGGAGTAATTTTTTTGTACAAATCATGTTTCAATTTGAGTTTTTCAGCAATTACTTCAATAATCCAATCACATTCCTGAAGCTTATCTAAATGTTTTTCATAATTGAATGAAGAAATTAATTCAACGTTTTTAGGGTTGTAAAATGCAGCAGGTTTAATCTCAGTTGCTGCTTTAATTCCAGATTCAGCTACCTCTTGTGTTATATCAAATGCATAAACAGGAATACTAGCATTAGTGAGATGAGCAGCAATTTGTGAACCCATAACACCTGTTCCTAATACTGCAACTTTTTTTATTTCCATACCTATAAACCTTTTAGTTGATTCGTTCTATGATGGTAGCAATACCCTGACCGCTTCCTATGCACATTGTAGCTAAGCCAGTAGAAAAATTATTTTGCTCCATAACATTCATTAAGGTAACCAATATTCTAGCTCCAGAACATCCCAATGGATGACCTAAAGCAATTGCTCCACCATTTAAGTTAATTTTATCTAAATCCCATCCGCCCTTTCTAATAACATAAAGAGACTGAGCAGCAAATGCTTCATTTAATTCAATCACATCAATATCTTTTATTGACATACCAGCAATTTTCAAAGCTTTTGCCGTGGCAGGTAATGGACCAGAGCCCATTGTTTTCCAATCAACACCAGCAATCGTACGACTAATAATTTTATACCTTGGTGATAAACCAGATGATTCAGCTAAACTATTACTTGTAATAAGTAAACTTGCTGAACCTAGAGAAATTGGACTAGAAGTTGCTGCAGTTATTGTACCTTCTGAATCAAATGCAGGTTCTAGTGTTTTAATTTTATCGATATCCGGCTCTCTTGGGCCTTCATCATTTGATACAGTTACACCATTAAACTCAATTGGTATAATTTCATTTTTAAAATTACCAGCGCCAATGGCTTTCAAAGCTTTTTCGTGTGATGATATTGCAAATTCTTCTTGATCATGTCTAGATATATCAAGTAGTTTAGCGAGATTTTCTGCTGTTTCACCCATACCTATATAATAATCTTGCTCATAAAGTTCAGGATTAAAACTAGGATTAAATCCGCCCATTGGTACACTAAACATATCCTCAACACCTGTGGCGATTCCGCATTCAATATCACCTGCATGAATAGCTTGACTGATTTGATGAGCAGCATCCATCGAAGATCCACAAAAACGATTGATTACTTTACCGCATGTTTCAATTGGAAAATCCGATAATATTGAAATGCCTTTAGCCATCAGCATTCCTTGAGGGCCTTCAGGGAAGGCACAACCAACAATTAAATCCTCTATGAGTGATTTATCTAATTTTTTTTGCCTTTTTAGCATACCTTTAATTACTATCGCACTCAAATCATCAGAACGAATTCCTAAAAGAGGGCTATTTTTTAATACTATGGGGCTTCTTACACCATCAACAATTACAGAGTATTTATCTGACATTTTTTTCCTTAATCTAAGTAATACTTTTTATGTTTAAATAAAGTTTTAATAATATTTTGTTTTAATGAAATCTTATCATGGTTGAAACTAAGCTTTTTAATCCATTTATTTAACTTTTCTATGTTTGATTGGGATTTATCAATTGAATCTAGATGTGAAAGTATATCTGTTGTATTTTTGACAACCGACTGAAATTGATCAACTACTGAATATTGTAATACTTCACGAACTTCATCTTTATGTAAACTAGCCTCTAATTGATTATATCTTTTAAATCCGGTATCTAGTATACAAAGTGAAATGACAATATCAGAAAATGGCTCTAGAAGCCACTGCTCGTTTTTAAAATCTTGACCATAGGTTAAAATTAATTGATTAAGAGTATATGCCATTGCTGAACGTGTAAACTCAATAACTTGAGACTCTTTGTAAAGATATTCGTCTTTTGAAAGATTTAATTTTGGAATCCAATTATCTTCCCTTTCTAAAATTAAATCACGAATCGGAACATCTTCTAAAACTGCTTTTTTAAGAGTGTATCCTCCTACAATCATTCTATTTATCTCATTAGTTCCTTCAAAAATACGATTAATACGTTCATCACGATACATTCCAGCCATTTCATAATCTTCAATAAATCCTGCACCACCAAAAATTTGTACTCCTTCATCTACGTTAAAAGCTAGGGCTTCTGAGCCAACAACTTTACAAACAGAGGCTTCTATTCCATGGTCTTCGACTGCTTTTTGAACGTTATCAAAATACTCAGGATGATTCTTATCTAGGTTTTCTAATTGCTTATCGATTGAACCTGCTGTCATATAATTCACCGAATCAGCTTCCCAGGATTTGACAACCATTTTAACTAATTTATTTTGAATCATTCCAAAATTAGATATACTTCTGCTGAACTGCTCTCTTTCAAATGCAAAATCTAAAGCACCATTTAAAGTATACTTAGCACCAGCTGCAGTTGTTACACCTAACTTATATCTTCCAGCATATAAGCAATTAAAAGCAATTGCACTTCCTTGTCCTACTTCACCAAGTACATTTTCTACAGGAACCTTACAATTCTCAAAATAAATTGTAACGGTTGAAGAACCTTTAATACCCATCTTATTTTCTTCAGTACCTATAACCCATCCGTCACAACTTTTATCAAGAATAAATGCAGTATATTTACCGTTAACAGCAGCAAATGTAACGCAAATTTCAGACCAGGAACCATTTGTTATATAGATTTTTTGTCCATTAAGTATATAGTATTTTGAATCTTCACTCAATACAGCTGTGGTTGTGCCAGATAAAGCGTCCGAACCAGCATTAGGTTCAGTTAAAGCATAACAGGCCATGTGTTCACCAGAAGCCATTTTTGTAAGATATTTTTCTTTTTGAAATTTATTTCCATACCATATAATAGGTAAAGTTGCTATTCCTGTATGAGCTGACATAGTTACCATTATTGAAGCACTACGACCTTCAGATAAAACATCTGCTACAATGCAAGCTGTAGTTTTGTCTAAACCTAAACCTCCACAATCTTCTGGAACATCAACACCTAAAAAACCCAGTTCTCCCATTTCTTTAAAAATTTCTAACGTCAAATCTTTGTTCAAGGTATTTAAATCTTTAGAAACGGGTAAAATTCTTTTTATCGCAAATTCTCTAGCTGCAGACTCAAACATTTTATGTTGCTCTGTAAATTTTTCTCTTGAAAAAACACTTCCCTTATCAACAGAAACTACTAAAAAACTACCACCACGTCCATCTAGACTATCAACTGTTATAGGACTTGATTTAAAAAGTTTTTCAGAATTTACTTTATCTATTACTTTTAATTCAGCTGTTTCATTCATCACAAATTTTACCTTTTAATACTATTAATAATTAATTTTGTTGAATTCTCAATGAAAGCATCAGGAGACAATTCATTTTCGCCAAAAATACAGAACCAATTTATACCATGGAAAGTTGACAAAAGAAGTAGAGAAACTGATGTAGCATCTGCATCAATAAATTCACCATTTCTAATACCTTTGTTTATCACCAATTCAAATAAATTCAATAATTTTTTATAAAGAGTTTTAGATCTACTTCTAATTTCCAAATCCTGATTTGATAAAGCTCGAAACTCTACCTCTGCAAGAAAAACGTTTTTTTTAACATGGTAAACATCAATAATAGCTTTTGCAAAATCAATCAATGTTTCTGTTGCGGATCGTAAATTTCCATTTTTACTATAAAAATCTGGAAAACTATATACTTCCCAGTGATCTATTAACGAAATAAATAAATCTTTTTTGGAGGCATAATGATGATATATCGCACCTTTACTTAATCCTGATGCTTTAACAATATCATCCATTCTTGTATTAGAATAACCTTTATTTACGAAAACCTCCATGGCAGCTTCCATAATTTGATATTGACGCTCTTCTTTTGTTTTATTTATTGCCATATATTTAAACCGACCAGTCGGTATAATTTAAATGATTATATTATTCAAACACAATAACTGATGTTATTTTATTTTAAACACTAAAGCTTTCATTCTAGTATTAAAATATTTTTTTCTTATTTGAGGATTAAGACTTGTAGTGAATGGATAGATTATATTTAAGAATCTATCAGCTCTGTCAGTTAATATCTTATCTGAAATTTTAACAATATCATCAATTTTATATACTGTATCATTTTCATACATATTATTAATCAGTCTAGTAAACAATCCTAAATCTTGTTCACCATCACCCACTAAAAAATTTATTTTATCTATTACGCCATCTTTAGAATTTGTAGCTCTATACTGCAACTCAATAAGCTGTTCTTCAATCCTGGATAAGCTTGAAATAAAGTTCATAGAAATGGATTTATTATTACTTTGATTATTTAATACTGAGGATGCTAGTAGGGATCTTCTATAATTAAACTGATTTTTTTCTATTTTGGGTATTATTTTATAAATATGAGTATACATTGCTTGAGAAAAGCTTGCATTATCTTCAAGTAATTTTAACGTATCGATTTCCATAGATTGAAACTGTGATTTTTCCAACTCGAAATCAAATTGTTTTATTTTTTTTATTTCTAATAATGTTTTTTTGAATTGGTTTAATACTTTCTCTGAAAATGGTATATCATTCTTTAAAATGATAGATATTTGATAATTATAAGGTGAGTAATTATGAAAGAATGAAGAATTACTAGAAACAATATTCAATAATTCTTCAACACTACCGTTATCATATGATTTAAAAAGATTATCTAGATGCACACTAAACTTTTGAATCTTGTTTAATTCATCATTAATTAATTTATAGTTTTGATCATTGTTAAAAAAAATATATTCAATATAATCAGAATAATTTTCAAGTAATGATACAATATCAATCGAATTATATATTTTATAACTTTTATTGAAAATTTCAGTCGATACTAAATATGGTAAATAAGATAAAGAAACTTCTTCTATTTCATTTGTTACGATAACTTGTACCCAATCATCATATTGATAAAATCGACGCTCTATTTCATTTATTAGTTCCTTATCAAAATCTTTATTTTTACTAATGCTTAGATTTAATCCATCCAAGTTAATCCATTTATCATACTGCTTTTGACTAAGATTATCAATAATGTAAAAAATTATAGTTAATAAGATTACTATAAACGAGACATTAAATATTATTTTAACTGATTTATTAAACATAAATTGATATTAAATTATAAATTATTGCATTCTTATTTAAACTATTTTTAAAACTTATCATTAGAATCATTAACTAAAACTGAGGTTTTGTTGAAAAAATATATACTTTCAATTGATGCAGGGACAACAGGTATCACGGTAATTTTGTACGATAAAAAAGCCCAAATAGTAGAAAAGGTATATTCAGAATTTAAGCAAATATATCCAAAACCTGGATGGGTAGAACACGACCCAATTGAGATATGGAATACAACATTAAGATTAATTAAAAAGATCCTCTCAACTATCAATAATAATGAAGTTTCATCAATTGGAATTACTAATCAAAGAGAAACTACTCTTCTATGGAACAAATCAACATCAAAACCTATTTATAATGCAATTGTTTGGCAGTGCAATAGAACCCTTGACTATTGTAAGGAGCTTAAAGATTCAGGTTATGAAAATTTAGTTTCATCTAAAACAGGCTTGTTAATAGATAGTTATTTTTCTGCAACTAAGATAAAATGGATTTTAGAACATGTAAATAATACTCAAAAGATGTTAGAAAATGATGAGCTCCTCTTTGGGACAATAGATTCTTGGTTAGTTTGGATGCTCACAAATGGTAGTTCGCATATTACAGATTATACAAATGCTTCAAGAACACTGATATTTAATATTGATACTAAAAAATGGGATACTGAATTATTAAATTTATTTCAAATACCTAATCAAATATTACCAAAAGTTCAATCATCATCATCATTTTTTGGAGAAACTTGTAAATCAATTTTAGGAACTTCAATCCCAATTTGTGGAATTGCTGGTGATCAACAATCAGCTCTATATGGTCAATTAGCCTTTGATTTAGGTATGAGTAAATGTACCTATGGTACAGGATGTTTTATGCTAACTAATACAGGTAAAAAAAGAGTTAACTCAAAAAATGGCTTAATTACGACACTAACTTGTGATTCATGGGGTAAACCTAATTATGCTCTGGAAGGATCTGTTTTTATCGGTGGAGCAATTATCCAATGGTTAAGAGATGAATTAAGTATTATTTCTGATGCATCAGAAACTTGTGATATTGCTAACAGTGTTGATAATTCAGGCTTATATATCGTTCCTGCTTTTACAGGGCTAGGAGCACCTCATTGGGATATGGAATCAAAGGGATTAATTACAGGTATTTCTCGAGATACAAATAAATCACATTTCGTACGAGCAGCTTTAGAAAGCATATCATATCAAGTAAATGACTTATATAAGGCAATAAAATTGGATATGAATACAGGTTTTTCTTTATTAAAGGTTGATGGAGGAGCAACAGCTAATGATTTTTTAATGCAATTTCAATCCGATATACTAAATCTAGAAATAAATAGACCTAAAAATATTGAAACAACATCTCTTGGAGCTGCACTATTAGCTGGTCTCTCATCAGAATTTTGGAAAAACCCTAAGGATTTTCAGAATATAATTGAAACTGACAGAACATTTAAACCGATTATAGATAGCAGAAAAAGGAAATCTCTTCTATCTGGTTGGGATGAAGCAATTCATAAAACAATAAGTAAAAGGAGATAATATGCCAACATTTGATATTGTAAGTAAACTAGATATGCAAGAAGTTGATAATACAATTAATATGGTAACAAGAGATATTTCTAACCGCTATGATTTTAAAGGTAGCAGTACTAAAATATCTTTAAATAAAAATGAAAAGACGATTACACTTTTAGCCGATAACGAAATGCAATTAAATGCTGTAAATGATATGCTTCAAAACCGTGCGGTTGGAAGAAAACTATCAGTAAAAATTTTCGACTATCAAAATACTGAAAATGCTTCCGGGATGAGTGTAAGACAAACTATCAATCTCAAAGAAGGAATTAATACTGAAACTGCAAAAAAAATCAATAAGTTTATCAAAGAATTAAAGCTTAAAGTTCAATCTCAAATACAGGGAGAACAAATCAGAGTAACAGGTAAAAAAATTGATGATTTACAAACAGTAATCTCAGAATTAAACAAATCTAAAATAGATTTACCACTTCAATTTATTAATATGAAATCATAATTTATTTTGAGTTAAAACATATTTAAGACTTCTTCATTAATTAAGAAGTCTTATTGAATCATTAAAACCAAGAGAACAAAATGGAGTATAAAAGGAATCTTTTATTAAGTTAATCCTAATTTATTAATTACAAATATTTTATTTATTTATTTTTTTCGATTGTATTTTTTTCGTTTCTTTTTCATTGATCGAACACTTACTATTCTGCCATTTTCTAGAGTTACAGAGACTGATGGTAACTGCTGAGAAAGTAAGTCCTTATTTACAGTGGATGCTATAATTGTCACTCCATCATAATTACTTTTTTGATATAGAATTTTAGCTAAATTATTTAGGTTGTTTCTATTTAGATGTTGCTCAATCTCATCAATAAGCAGAACCTTTGTATCTGATGCTATACCAACTGCTAAAAGAATCCATCTTAACTGGCCCGGAGAAAGTTGTCTCATTTTGCGTTCCATGAGATGTTCAAACTGCATTTTTCTTGCAATATCATCAATACTTTTTTGCACATTTGTAATATGTGAATATTTTTTAAGGGTTTTATTTAGATATTTATTAACTGATCCAAATGGTGGGCTGAATTCCTGTGGTACAACTGCTAGTTGATTGTTGAAATTTTTAGATGAATAAGATGAAATTTTATTTTGTTCAAATTCACAACTACCTTTTTTAAGATTAATTTTACGGGATAAAATATTAATCAATGCAGTTTTTCCAGAACCCATTGCACCATCAATCAAATAGACTGTACCCCTATGCATCTCAAATTTTTTTAAAGAAAGAATCTTTAAACCATTATTTTCATATATTACATTTTTCAAAGAATAAATCGGTATTGGCATACTATGCTAGCTCCTTAACTAAAGTTAAAAAATTTTTAATTATATTATGAGATGAAACTGATTTATGTACTAATGGATCATTTACGTTAGCTCCCATTTTTTGACGAACATTTACATATTTCTCCATAATTTTGTATGAAAATTCTGGATGAAACTGTACACCATAAACTTTTTTACCAAAACGATATGCTTGGTTACCCATTTTATTTTGAGCAAGGGATAAAAATTTATTAGGTAATCGGACAACAATATCTTGATGCGAATTATAAAAATAATCTTCATGGTCAATATTGTTAAATATTTCATCATTAATTATATCGATCATTTTGTACGAACCTAAGTCCCATCCTTTTTTATTTTTTTCAACAACACCGCCCATTGCTTGAGCAATTAACTGATGACCAAAACATATACCTAAAATTGGTATTTCAAGCTCAATAGCTTTTCTGATTGAATTTTCTAATTCGATAATCCATGCTTTATCTTCATAAACAGAAGATGAACTTCCTGTTAGTATCCAACCATCAATATTTGGATCAAACGGAACCTGATTTAAATATGCATCAACCGAAGTAAAATTATAAGATTTCTTATCTACTCCATTTTGAATCCAATCTATGGCATGGCCAAAATCTTTTCGTATTTCGTCTATCCCTGGCCCGCAACTTATTATTAATATATTTTTCATTCTTTCCAGATATTTTTATTATTAAAATAATCACATATTTCACTTAATTTGCAATCGTTACAAAGTGGCATCAATGCTGTACAAAATTCAGAACCAAACTTATCTATGTTAGCATATAGAAAAAAATGTCGATTTACAGGTATAAATTCAGTCATGAGTTTGTTTGTTTTGCAAAGATCGAAGTTAAAGAGAACTCCGATTCTATACAAAACCCTGGTATTAATAATATTTCCGTAAAATATATCGCTGTTGCTTAAATGCTGACTACAAAAGTCTGGGAAAGAATATTTTGGGAATTCATAATTAGAATACCACTTTTCAATAGAAGTTTGACTATTGAGGGTATTGCACTCACTTTGAAAGAATGTAATTAAAAATGTTATTTTGTCTTGTCTTACCATTCAATATGAATGGCAATAAGGTTCATTTGCTATCTAGATTTTCTAAATAATGTTCAGCGTCTAGAGCAGCCATGCAGCCACTGCCAGCAGCAGTAATTGCTTGCTTGTAAACTTTATCTTGAATATCACCAGCAGCATAAACACCAGGAATTGATGTTTTAGTTGAATCTGCTTGAGTTAAAATATATCCACTATCATCCAAATCTAGTTGATTGTTAACTAATTTTGAATTTGGTATATGTCCAATAGCTATAAAAACACCATCACATTTTTTTTCGGTAACTTCACCTGTGACAGTATCTTTCAGAATGACACCAGTCAAACCATCTTCATTTGGGTCTCCAAGCATTTCTTCAATCCCAGAATTCCAAATGACATCGATTTTGGGATTTGAAAGAGCTCTTTCCTGCATGATTTTAGAAGCTCGAAATTCATTACGTCTATGTACTATAGTAACCTTTGAAGCGAATCTTGTCAGGTATGTTGCCTCTTCCATAGCAGAGTCTCCACCACCAACCACTAATATTTCTTTATCCTTATAGAAAAAACCATCACAAGTTGCGCATGCAGAAACTCCAAATCCCATTAATTTTGATTCTGATTCAAGACCTAATAATCTAGCTGAAGCACCTGTTGCAATTATAACAGTATCAGTCTCATGAGTAGTATCACCCACGGTAACCTTAAAAGGTTTTGAAGACAGGTCTAATGAATCAACGTTTTCAAAACGCGTATCAGCACCAAAACGTTGAGCTTGTTTCCTAAAATGCTCCATTAGCTCCGGACCCATTATACCATCAGGAAACCCAGGGTAATTTTCAACATCAGTAGTAATAGTTAACTGTCCACCTGGCTGAATACCTTCAAAAACTAAAGGGCTTAAATTAGCGCGTGCTGCATAAATCGCAGCAGTTAAGCCAGCAGGACCTGAACCAATAATGATAACCTTATTTGCCATTTTACTTTCTTATATTAATTTATCTAACAATGCAGAAATATCTGCTTCGGGCACATTGCCCACAACCTGTTCTTTAACTTCACCATTCATAATAATCATAACATTTGGAATACTTCTGACATTATATTTTTTAGCAATCGAAGGATTATTATCAACATTGAGCTTTCCTACGACGGCTTTACCATCATATTTTTCTGCTATTTTATCTATTGTTGGCGCTAACATCTTACATGGACCACACCATTCAGCCCAAAAGTCAACTACAACTGGAGCTGATGAACCAAGAACTTCTGATTCAAAATTATCTTCATTAAATTCTTTAGTAAATTCTCCCATCTTAAAATCTCCTTTTGTATAGAATTTATAAAAAAACAACT
>MDTA01123317.1_pt1 | contig 11656 bp, 13 predicted proteins | sample 811151 | NCBI WGS metagenome assembly MDTA01 (sample SAMN05326648, study PRJNA326480) | marine metagenome | isolation source: seawater | place: Indian Ocean: South | collected 2010 | reverse complement strand
TTTTTCAAAATATAAAAATTTAATTTTTTTTATGGGGAAGAGTGGAAAAAAAATTTTTGAAAATTCAAAAAAAAAATGGGAAATGGAGTATATAGAAAAAAAAAGTATAACAAGTGAAGATTCATTTTTAGTAAATATTAAAAAAATAAAAAAAAAAAATTAAAAGAATTTTGAAAAATACCAAATGCAAATTATTTCTGTCATAAATCAAAAGGGTGGGGTAGGGAAAACTACTACTGTAATAAATCTTGCTGCTGGATTATCCAAACTTAATAAAAAAATTTTAGTAATCGACCTAGACCCTCAAGGTAATGCAACAACAGGCCTTGGATTATCTAATTTGGATAATTCTAGCGATACAATTTATGGAGTATTAAATGGAACAAAAGCAATAGACGGGGTAATTAAAAAAACACAGTTCAAGAATTTAGATATTATCACCTCTAATGTAGATCTGTCTGGACTTGAGGTGGAGACAGCTGATGATAGCAATAGGGCTTTCATATTAAAGGCTAAATTAACCGCATATTTAAATAATTCTAGAGGATCCTATGATTATGTCCTAATTGACTGCCCACCATCTCTGAGCCTGCTAACAGTCATGGCATTGGTATGTTCAAACTCATTACTGGTGCCTCTTCAGACGGAATTTTTTGCTTTAGAGGGGTTGACTCAACTAATGAAAACAATTGAAAGGATAAAAGTAAGTCTAAACCCAGATTTAAAAATTAGAGGGATACTTTTAACCATGTATGACAAAAGAAATAAGCTTTCATCCCAAGTTGAAAAAGAAGCAAGAGATTATTTTACTGAAAAGGTTTATTCAACAGTCATACCTAGGAATGTCAGACTGTCTGAAGCACCGTCACACGGGATGCCAGTTTTAATTTATGATAAATCTTGTCCTGGCAGTAAGTCATATTTCAGTTTTACTGATGAATTTATTAATCAAGAAAGTACAATCGGGAGTGCTGCTTAATGGACAAAATAAAAAAAGGATTAGGAAGAGGCCTGTCATCTTTGATAGGTGAAACTAGATTAGAGAATCAGAAAAATCAATTACCAATCAGTGATCTGGTGCCTAATAAATATCAGCCTAGAAAGATTTTTGATGAAAGTAATTTACAAGACTTAACAAATTCAATTATAGAAAGAGGAATGATTCAGCCTATCATTGTAAGAAAATCAAATAATGATAAATCAAAATTTGAAATAATTGCTGGCGAAAGAAGATGGCTCGCTGCACAAAGAGCAGGCCTTCATGATGTTCCAGTAGTAATAACTGAAGCTGATGATTTAAAATCTTTAGAATTTGCAATTGTTGAAAATGTTCAAAGACACGATTTAAATCCACTTGAAGAAGCTCAAGGCTATAAAAGATTAATAGATGATTTTTCTTACGATCAAGAAAAAGTTTCAAAATTTATTGGAAAGAGCAGAAGCCATATAACTAATTCTCTGAGGTTATTAACATTACCAGAAGATGTAATAAAATTAATTCAAACCCAAAAATTAACTGCTGGTCATGGTAAGATTTTAGTTGGTTTAAATAATGCAAGTTTTGTTGCTAACAAAATTCTAGAAAAAAAACTCTCTGTTAGACAAGCTGAGAATTTTGTAAAAATATTTAAAAATAGAAAAGCTAAATCAAACACAATTAAAGATGCAAACATTATTGCATTAGAATTATCCATTTCTAACAAAATTGGCTTAAATGTTGATATTCAAAATAATAAAAGAAATAAAGGAAAAATTAGTTTTGAATTTAAAGATTTAGATCAATTAAATAAAATTATAGATATAATTAAGGCTAATTATTAGTTTTGGATCTTGATTGTTCTAAAATAAAATCCGTAGTTAACTTAAGTGAATTATTAATATTTTTTTTAACAACTAATTCAACATCACGAAGTTTATAAATAGTTTCTTTAATTTTTTCTGGTGTCCAAAGCATGATTTGCTTTTTTGTTATTTCTTTATCTTTCCAAAATATTGGGGGCTTTGCGGTCGAAATAGTTAAATTTATATTTTTATTTACTTCAAATTCACTACAAAGTTTAAAAATTTTTTTTAATTTATTTAAACAAGTTCTTATTATTAAAATACTGTCTTCGTTGTTGAAATTATTTTCATTAAAAATTCTTAATATTTTATTTGTATTTTTAGCCAAGCAGTTGTCAATTAATTCTGAAATACTATAATTTTCAATTAAATTGGTAATTTTTTCTATGTCATCATGTGTAATTTTTTTCCTTGTTCGACTTAAAAGTTCAATTTTACTTAATTCATTTAATAAAATTTCTCTATCTCCATTTGATTTATTAATAATCAAATTTAAATTCGATTGTGATATTTGGATATTTATTTTTTTTAAATATGAAAAAGCTACTTTTGATAAGGTTTGCTCGTTATCAGGATAGAATGCAATAGAAACACAGTTTTTATCTTTTTCAAAAAACAACCTAAGCTTTGATCTTTTTTCTAAATTTTCAACATTAAAAATTAACAGGATATCCTCTATATTTTTGCTTAATATTTCGCTTATTATGTTTAATATTTTATCGGTAGTTCTTCTAATTATTATTATTTTTTCATTTTCAAAAAGAGATTTAGAAAATATATTTTCTAAAAAATTATTTGAATTTTCTAAAATTTCTTTCTCATCATAATTTAATATATTTTTTTTATTTTTTAATAATTCTTCTATAAATTCTTTCTTATGACCTTCGTTTTTTCCATGTAAAAGAATAAAAGGAGATTTTTTAATATCAATTTTATTGATCTCGTAAGGTTTAATTATCATTAATTAGTGAAAGTTCTGTTGTCAGCTTACTTGATATAGATGAAGCAAAAGTTTGCTTTATAGATCTTTCGTATTTTTGTTCTTCAAATTTGTCATCAATATTATTCATGTTTTTTGACTGGTTTATTACTACTTGTTTAATAATTTTGTCCCCTCTAATAATATCAAAAATGCTTTGACTTGATAACTCGTAATTAGTTATTTTTCCTGTCTTATCTTTTGATGTAGAAACTTTGCTGTATGTAGTTACAGCCTTGATATTAAATTTTTTTTTATATTTATTATTTTTGTACTGGTTTAAATTTGATTTTAAATAATTGTTTATTATTTTATCTCCTTCAAAACTTATTTCATTGATTGAAAAATTTATATTAGTTGCTTTTACAGAATGTAATGGTGAAAACCCGCAATGCTGAATAAAACCAGATACAATAATTAGTAATATAATTTTTTTAAACATTTTTTTAAATTATTATATTAACTAATTTATTTGGAATAAATATTGTATTTTTTATAGTTTTATCTTTGAAATAAGATTTAAGTTTATCATCACCTTGTACTTTTTTTAGTAACTCTTCTTTGCCCAATCCTTTATTGATATACAAAATTGCTCTTTTCTTACCATTAATTTGAACTACAAAATTGATATTGTCTTCAATTAAAATACTTTTGTTTATTTCTGGCCACCTAATTAAATCTTTCGGCTCTTTAATTTCAATAGAAGTTAGACATTCATTTGCGAAGTGTGGAATTATTGGGCACATTGTTATAAGTATTTTTTCGTAGTTTTTTTTCCAATTATTTCTATCAATCTTAATCTTTACAATCTTGTTAAGTGAAGAATATATTTCATGCAAATTAGCTACTATTTTATTGTAGCTAAAATTTTCAATATTATTTTCTACATTTTCAATGAAGCGATTGGTAATTTTCTCTAACTCATTTTCATCTGCTGAATTATGATTTTTGTTAATTTCTTCTTTAATTTTTTGATTTAATGTCCAAAATTTTTGTAAAAATTTATAAGACGATTTAATTCCTTCTTCAGACCACTGAACATCTTTCTCTGGTGGACTGTCAGATAGTATAAACAACCTCACAGAATCAGCACCATAACTTTTGATTATTTCTTCAGGGTCAATAGTATTTCTTTTTGATTTTGACATTGACTCAGATGGTCCAACTTTAACCATTTGAGTTTTATCTTTTTTTAAATACTTCTTTCCATCAATTGTAACTATTTCATCTGGGCTTATCCATTGATTATCATTATCTTTATAAGTCTCATGGCAAACCATCCCCTGAGTAAATAATCCATTGAATGGTTCTTTCAAATCAAAGTTTTTATTTTCAAAAGATAAAGCATGCATAAAAAATCTAGAATATAACAAATGAAGAATAGCATGTTCCACACCACCAATATATTGATCGACAGGCATCCAATAATTAGCTTCCTCATGGTTGAAACCATAATCATTTTTTTTTGGTGAACAAAATCTTAAAAAATACCAAGAGGAGTCGACAAATGTATCTAGCGTATCTGTTTCTTTCTTGTATTTTTTTCCATCAATACTAATTGTTTTCCATTCCTCCATTTCTTCGAGAGGATTTCCTTTTGAATTAAATTGTTTTATCTCTGGTAATTTAACAGGAAGCATACTCTTAGGAATTTTAATTGGGTTGTTATCTTCATCATACATAATAGGTATCGGACATCCCCAATATCTTTGTCTTGAAATTCCCCAATCTTTTAGCCTGAAATTAGTTTTTCGTTTTCCAATTTTATTTTTTTCCAAATGATTAATTGTTTCATTTATTGAGTCGTTAGGAACTTTAAGACCATTTAAAAAATCAGAGTTAATCAGTTCACCATCACCGACGTAAGCTTTATCTTTTATTTCAATATTATTTTGATCACTTGGTTTTACAACTGGAGTAATTTTTAATTTATATTTTATTGCAAAATCTAAATCTCTTTGGTCATGTGCGGGACATCCAAATACAGCACCCAATCCATAATCCATTAAAACAAAATTAGCAAAATAAACAGGAACCTTAATATTATTATCAAGTGGGTTTATTGCTAATAAATCTGTTTTAAAACCAATTTTCTCAGCTATGGCAATAGACTCCTCAGTTGTGCCAGTTCTTGAGCATTCATTTTTAAACTTAATAAATTCTGGATTCTTTTCGTAAAATTTTGCTATAGGATGATCGACTGATACGGCCAAAAAAGACATCCCAAATAAGGTATCTGGTCTAGTTGTATAGCATTCAATATTTTTTATATCTTTTTGACCTTCTATTTTAAAATTTATTTCACAACCAAATGATTTACCAATCCAATTCTTTTGCATTATCTTTACTTTATTTGGCCAATCAGTAAGTTTATCTAGTCCATCAAGCAATTCGTTTGAAAATTTAGAAATTTTGAAAAACCATTGATTAAGCTTTTTTCTCTCCACTGTTGCACCAGATCTCCATCCCTTTCCATCTATAACTTGTTCATTAGCCAAGACAGTTTGGTCAATTGGATCCCAATTTACATAGTTTTCTTTTCTATAAACAAGCCCTTTATCATAAAGTTCTAAAAAAAATTCTTGTTGATGTTTGTAATAATCAGGAGAACAGGTAGATATTTCTTTATCCCAGTCAATCGAAAGTCCAAGTTTTTTTAATTGATTTTTCATTGTCGAAATATTTTTTTCTGTCCATGATTTTGGATCTAAATTATTTTGTCTTGCAGCGTTTTCAGCTGGCATTCCAAAAGAGTCCCAACCCATTGGATGTAAAACATTAAAATTTTTAAGAGCTTTATATCTAGCTAAAACATCACCTATAGTATAGTTTCTGACATGACCCATATGAATTTTGCCAGATGGATAGGGAAACATTTCTAGACAATAAAATTTTTTTTTTTGATGATCTATTTTTGATGAAAAGATTTTATTGTCTTCCCAATATTCTTGCCATTTTTGTTCAATTAATTTGAAATTATATCTTTCCACAGAAATAAGTTGTTAATTATTTATTTAGGGTTGTGGTTTTATAAGGCTTAAAATTTTTGTCCTTTTTTTGTTCCTCATAAATTTTAGCAGTTTTGAGAATTTTTCTCTTAAGTTCTTTTGTTATTTCACTTTCGTTTTGAGTTTGAGTTATTGTGCACTTATTTACTTCAATACAAATCTTTTTAAAAATTTTTATATCAAGTGCATCGCTTCTTATTTCATTAGTCAAAAAACGAATAGAAATTTTTATATTTTCATTAGAATTCTGATCATTAGAGTACCAATCAGTAATTATTAAACCTCCACTATAGTTTACCGAAACTAAAGGCATAAAATCTATAGCATCTAAAGAAGCCCTCCATAATTCATTGGAACTAGCAAATTCAAAGTTTGTACCCTTTTTATCTACCATGTCCATTAATCTAAAGCCTCTGCCTTCTTCCAAATTTTTCTGCACCCTTAATTTAGGATCAGGAGGGTATTTTTTTGCATCAACTGAATTAAATGGTGCACAAGAATTAAGTAAAATGGCTCCAAAACCCAGTAAAAGAGCTAAATTTTTGGTTATTTTTGAGAACATGCAAAAAACATTAATTATTTAAATAATTTTAAACATATAATTGAAAATGCTTTAAAAATATAGAAAATTTGCATTTTATATTGTTGCAAAAATATCACATACTGAAAAAAATATGAGTTTTACCTAGCATACTTTACTAATGATATTAAAAATTCAATATAACTCACCTGTTTATTATTAATAATAACAATAAAAATAAGGAGTAATTAATATGAACAATTTAAAAAAAGTAGGGTTAACTGCATTAGCAGGTGCTTTAGTATCTGTTTCAGCTAACGCTGCAGACGTTACTATGAGTAGTGCTGCTTCAATCAGCTTTGCTGGTGAAGAGAAAACTACTGCAGGTAACGGTTGGTCAATGAATACAGGTATCACATTCTCAATGGCTGGAGAAATGGACAATGGTTGGAATGTAACTGTAACTCAAGTACTAAACGATGATGATGTATCTGCAAACCAAGTGTTTGATACTAGATCATTAAAAATCGACATGGGTGATTCTGGTACATTAACATTCACTGGTACAGGTGGAAGTGGTGTATTAAGCGCTATCGATGATGTTACACCAACTGCTGGTGAAGAATCATGGGATGACGTAACAGGTGCTGATTCAATTCCTGGTGGACCTTCTGGTGGTAACATGTTCCATTATTCAAATGGTTCTTTAATGGATGGTTTAACAGTTTCAGCTTCTTACACTCCATCAGATGGAGCTACAGAAATTGAAAGCTCAATGGACTACGGTATTAAATTTACTGGCGTAGAAAACCTAACTATTGGTTTAGCTGCTGGTGAAGATAATGGTGAAGGTTCTTCAGCTGCTGTTGATCATACTAACATGTACATCACATACACTATGGATGCGTTCTCAGTTGGTTATCAAGCAACTGAATCAGACTCGCAAACTGCTAGTGCTGACAAAGATTTCACAGCTATCGGTGTATCTTATGCGGTAAGTGATGATATGTCTGTATCATTAAACTCATCTGAAATTGATTATGAAAACACATCGCTTTCTTCTCAAGAAGCTATGGGTATTTCTGTATCATACACAATGGGTTCAATGACTATATCAGCTAACCACAACACAGTTGATAACATTGCTGGTACAGCTACGAATGACAAATCTGGTTACGCTGCAAGCGTAGCATTTGCATTCTAATTAATTTAGATCAAATTATTGAAAAGGGCCCCTTTTTAAGGGGCCTTTTTTTTATTCAAAAAAAGAAATACCTGCAAATCCAAAACAGTTAGTTAATTTAAGTAATTTTAAATTTTTTTTATTTATTCCACCAAGAGCAATAATTTTTTTATTAGAGTTTTTTGACATTAATTTAAATTTGTTTAATCCAAGGTAGTTTTTATTTTTTTTAAATATTGAGGATAAAAAAATTATTTCTACACCTTGTTTTTCTTTAATTTTAATTTGTTTAAGGTTATGTGCTGATCCTGCTAATAAAAATTTTTTTGGTTTTGAGTAAGATAAATGTTTAGTATCAAAATTAAATGATGGCAAATAAGCACCATCAAGCTTTAATTTTAAAGCTAATTTTACTTGATTTGACAATAAAAATTTAAAATTCTGTCTTTTTAAGTATTTTTTTAATTTGATAACCTCGTTTAAATTAAAATTTTCATAGTTTCGATAAATTAAAATTGTATCTTTATCTAGTTTATTTATTAAATTTGTGTGAAATTTATTAATGAAGTAATATTTTACCATTAAATTTATGTCCGATGTAATTCAAAAATATGAAGATATCATTAGTTCTATAAAATCAAAATTAGAAAATAAAGAAATAGATTTATTTCCGAAAATTATAGCTGTTAGCAAAACTTTTAAATTGGAAAAAATTCAACCACTTTTGGATTACGGCCATATTGATTTTGGAGAAAATAAAGTTCAAGAGGCAATTGAAAAATGGACTGAGGTTAAATCAAATAAGCCTGATATAAAACTTCATCTAATTGGTAAATTGCAAACTAACAAAGTTAAACTAGCCATACAATTATTCGACTATATTCATTCAATAGATAATAAAAAATTAGCAAAAAAAATTGCTGATGAGGAAATTAAACAAAACAAAAAAATCAAATTATTTATTCAAGTTAACATTGGAAAGGAAGATCAAAAATCAGGAGTAGATCCAAGCAACCTATTTGATTTATACAAATACTGCAAAGAACTAAACCTAAATGTTGTTGGTTTGATGTGTATTCCACCATTTAATGAAGAAACAGATAAATATTTCAAGGAGATGAAAAATCTTCGTGATAAACTAAGTTTAAGTGAATTAAGCATGGGTATGTCCTCTGATTATTTAAATGCAGCTTTAAATTCTTCAACTTATTTAAGAATTGGTTCAAGTATTTTTGGGACTAGAAGCTAATATTTTTATTTTCGTGTTTTTCTTAATTAATTTTATCATGATTAAAAAATCTTTTTTTTTTAAAGCAATGCAACCCTTTGTCGGTTTATAGTTTTTTGTACAGTGAAGAAAAATACAGCTTCCTCTTCCAGAAACTACTTTGTTATAATTATATTTTATTGGAATTAACAAATCATATAGATTATCTTTTCGGAATAGTTTTTCATGATGAACTTTACTTTTACTAATATTAATTAGCTTATTATAATTTTTTTTGGACTTAATATCATCACACCAACCCATATTAGGTTTGATTTCAATACAATTAATATTTGTTTTAGGTATTTTTATCCTATCTTTTCTGTAATACAGATTACCTAAATTGAAGTATCCAATTGGAGTTTTTTTATCACCTTCAATTTTTTTTTTACTAAGACCATTTTTACCTATTACACATTTAAAATAAAAATCATCAAGTTGAAGTGTGTGTTTATTTTTTAAGTAAAGTATCATATCTTTTATATGAAATGAAAAATCAAAATTTAATTATTTATAATTTTAAAGAACTATATCATATATTTAATGAATTAAGGCTAGAACTTAATTTTCATATTATTGAAATATCTAACGAAGTTTCACTAAATAAAGAGGTAGATGCTTTGAATAATTATTTAATATTAAGTAAAAGTAACAAATTAAATTTTCAAAACAAAATTTTAATTGAAAAGTTTCCAATTAGATTATTTAAATTAATTGAAAAAATAAATATAGAATTTCTTAAAATTCAATTTAGTAGCCAATCTCAAGTTAAAATAAATAAATATATCATAAATTTAAATTCAAGAGAGATGGTATTAGATCATATAAAATTAAAACTTACTGAAAAGGAAGTAAACACAATAGTATTTCTCTTTAAGGCTAAAAATCCAGTTAGCACTACTAGATTAGAAGAATCAGTATGGAAATATCAGCCAGATATTGAAACACATACTGTTGAAACTCATATTTATCGGTTAAGAAAAAAAATTTTCGATAATTTTGGTGACAATGAGTTTATAATTAGTGAAAAAAATGGTTATCAAATCAAATAAAAAAAACCCAATTATTAAAACTTTATATACTAAAAAATTTAAACCTAAAATAATAAAGCCTAAAAAAGGCAAGGGTAGTTTTAAAAGAAAAGAACGAAACTAAAATTATCGAGCATCAACGTTGAAACTAATTACAATTCTATCTTCATCAGATTCATTTCTGCCTACTTTATGAGGTAAATAACTCGGGAATAGCAGTAAATCTCCATCGCTAATATCAATAGAGGCAATATTTAAATTAAGTTCATTTTTAACATCTAATTCGGGAAACGAGTGTCTTTTTGCAATGTTAGGACACTCGACTTCAAAGTTACCGCAATTTTTATTTGTCTTTACATAATAAGCCGCACTTAAGTAGCAATTAGGGTGAGTATGCAAAACATTGAAATCATTTTTTTTATTTATTATCGCCCACATTTCAGTTACCTGAATTTTTTTATTTTCTATTTTCCATCCAAAGTTTTTAAATGCATTAAAAATGTATTTACTTAACTCCAAAGTAAATTTATTTTGAATTGAGTTTTTTTCCATCAATTTAAAGTTCTGGGAATGCCATCCACCTTTATTAGATTTTTTAACACCAATATTGTCACTATTATAAAGTTCATAAATATATTTTGATAATTCTTGATTAAATTCTTGATAATTTTCAACTTTATATTTCAAAACTGCTTCAGGGAATAGTTTTAAGACCTGTACTTGTTTCATAAAATTTTTTTATTTTATTAAAATAATAATCTTTAATTTATCAAAGAATTACAAATTTTTCCAATTTTCAAAATCAGAGTTATTCTCGCGTCATTAAATAAAGATATTTTATTATTATAATCTTGCTCCAATTTGTTGGATAATCCTTGAAGACATTTCGGTACCCTTTTTTAAACTTTCTTTAGTTGACATTTTATTTATATGGCCGTGTAAAAATCCTGCAGCAAAAAGGTCACCTGCACCTGTAAGGTCTACAATATTAAGATTTTTTATTATATCACACTCTACAACTTCTTCGCCTTTGACCGCTATGGCACCTTTATCACCCCTGGTAATTACAATTAACTTATTTATTTTTTTTGAAAAATTAATTACTTCGTTAAAATTTTTAGCATCAATTAATGAAATAATTTCCTGTTCATTAGAAAAAGTTATATCAATTTTATTTTTGACTAACTCAAAAAAATGAGATTTATGTCTATCCACACAAAACTGATCAGAAAGTGACATAGCCACTTTTTTTGCGTTTTTAATTGCTTTATCGAAAGCTTTCTTGGGTTCACCCTCATCCCATAAGTAACCTTCTAAAAATATTATATCGCTATTTTCAATTGCGTGAGTGTTGATATCATTTTCATTAATTTTTCCAGCAGTTCATAGGAAGGTACACATTGTTCTTTCAGAGTCTGGTGTAATTAAAATTAAACAGGTCCCTGTAGGCAATTCTTCTTTTTTTTTTGAATAAAAAAATTCTACATTTTCCCTATTTAAGCCTGACTCATACTCAATACCAAATTCATCATCTGAAATTTTTCCTATAAAGCCTACTTCATTTCCAAGTTGGGATAGTCCAACTATAGAATTTGCAACAGATCCTCCTGAAATAGTTTTTTCAATTTTAAGATGTTTTAACAAATTTTTAAATTCATTTTCTTCAGAAATTAATTTCATTGTACTTTTTGTAAGATTATTTTGACTAATAAAATCATCACTAACCTTACAAATTACGTCTACTATTGCATTACCTATTCCTAAAATTTTCATACTAAGCTTTTTTTGTAATAACAGGTTTTTTTCTATTTGGGTAGCAAGTAGTA
>MDTA01074708.1_pt1 | contig 11659 bp, 7 predicted proteins | sample 811151 | NCBI WGS metagenome assembly MDTA01 (sample SAMN05326648, study PRJNA326480) | marine metagenome | isolation source: seawater | place: Indian Ocean: South | collected 2010 | reverse complement strand
GCCGACGCTGATGCTGACCCTGAGCCGGAGGGCATTCTGACCTTCGCTGAGGGTCGCGTCCTCGAACCTAAGCTCGAGGGTGCCACGCTCAGCTTCAATGCAGCCGTAAACCACGCTGATGACTGCGATGTCGCAGTGGTCGCGCGCAACGGCATCGGGCAGACCTGGACCCAGCCTGACCTGCTGGGTGCACTGAGCTGGGACGGACGTGATGATCTCGACAGATACTTCGACCCAGGACCGGCGAGCCTAAGCGTGGAGATCGACTGCGGCGAAGGCGTCGTGCCCGTGTACAGCGCGACCGTGCATATCGTGCGTCTGGGTATCGGTAGCATCGACTTCCACGCCAGCGAAGAAGATGAAGACACTCACGTCCCGCTCGCGTTCCACAAGCGCAGCCTGTTCGAGACTGAAGTCAGCGCAGTCGGCGATCGCCCAGAGTACCGACGCGGTGAAGGCGGCTTGTTGGGTGCTGATCTGGACGATGACGACGGCTCCCCGCGACCGGTGGTCCCCACCTGGGCCGATCCCGATGTCCCACCCTGGGTCGACGGAGAGGTTGCCAAGCACAATGTTCCGACTGGCTACGTGGCAGGAGAGTCGATGGCCGCGACCGTAGTCCTCGGAGAATACGCCGTCTCAGCCGCACGCTCTATCCGCGTGAATGCCTGGGGTCCGCTGCCTGAGGACGCGCCTGCAGTGCGACTCCTGCTCGATGGAGAGCCTGTGTCCGAGGACCCTGTGGAACCCGGCGAGGCGGTGACCGTCCAACTCGACGAGGCCTCCACGACGATGGGCAAGGAGAGTCTCACCCTGACATGGGCCTTCGAGGCAGAGACTGACGGCACGTGGCACACCCTGCCCGGCGAGATCGAGACCACCCACACGATCTACACCTTGGCTGGACCGCCCGCACTGCTGGATGGCACCGACGTCGGAAAGGCACCCGCCATCCCCTGGATCGGTGTGCTCGAGGATACTGCTGACATCATGGAGGGGGTCGCAGCCACCGATCACGACGTCCTCGATGCCTTGAGGGACTACCTCTTTGAGCACGACTACATCACCTACGACCCAAGCGTGGGTGACTACACCGACTTCGATGGTCCGTACATCTACTGGGACACGATTACAGCCCAGATCTCGGCGTTCCTGGACAGGCGCTCTGGACTCAGTCTCTACTGCCACTCGATGAGCTGTACCCTCAGCGCGCTCGCAGGAAATCACGGTGTCTTCGCTGAGCAGCTCGTCCTCGGTGTCTACTTCGACACCAACCTGGCCCGAGCAGCAGGCACTTCATCGTGGGGTCGCTGGAGCTTCAATTCACACTCCGTCGTGAGTCCTGATGAGGGCGAGACCATCTGGGACAGCTCCATCGCCATGGACGGAGACGACGATCCGTACAACACCCCCGTCGACGAGGTCATGCCGAAGGGGATGGATGGTGAGGAGTATTTGTGGCGACTCACCTATGACGACATCGGGATTGTGAACCAGACCCTGTGCTACATCGAGTAGCATCATCTCCATGATTCCTGTCATCGCTGTATCCGCCGACCGTAGCCCTGGTACCGCTGCCAAGGGCGCGAACAGTGCGGGTAGAATCCGTCCAACCCTGGCCAAGATCCATACCTCAGAAGCCGTGGTCAGCGGACTGAGGGTGCACGGGGTTGAGCCGGTCTTGCTTCCACCCGCACCGGAGGACGTCGACGGTCTCGTGTCTTGGGTCATGGCGAACTGCCAGGGCATCGTGCTCACTGGCGGACACTTTGACATCCACCCCTCAGAGTATGGACAGAGCGTGACAGAGCGACTGGACCGCATCGACGAAGGTCGCACCGTGCTCGAGCTCGCATTGGCGCGGGCTGCCATCGCGCGAGACAAGCCAATACTCGGCATCTGCGGCGGCATGCAGGCGCTCGCGGTCGCTGGAGGAGGCACGCTGCATCAAGACATCGCTGCCTGCATCGAGAGGCCACTTGAGCACGAACAGAGCAGTGATCCAGCCACACCCTGGCATCCGATCACCATCGACACTGGGCTGGTTCGTAAGGCCTACGGGTGCAGCGTGCTGCGGGTCAATTCCACACACCACCAAGCGGTCGATAATCCAGGCTGCTTTGAGGTCACTGCGCGTGCACCAGATGGCGTCATTGAGGCCATCGAGCACCCACAGCTACGCTGCTGCGTCGGCGTCCAGTGGCACCCAGAGATCATCGATCCCGCACCCCTCAAGATGCTCGCCTGGTTCGCTGCGAACCCCGAGTAGCGGGCTCAGCGAACGTCGTCTGCGTTCCAGGTCCCCACAGGGCCGTGCTTGTATACAAAGAGCGCGCGATGCGTCGTCCGGGGGACCTTGCCCGAGAGCTTACCCGTCTGGAGCGTCATCGCCTGCCAGCCCAGCCTCATGAGTCCGAGATCCTTGGATAGATCGATCTTCACCCAGCGACGGCCAGGTGAGCTCACCGTCACCGGAATCTCCTTGAACGGGACCCACTTGACCTTGATCTCGGCTGGCGTCACACCGACAACCTTGTGGTTCACGCGAATATTGGCCCCGGGTGGATCGCTCTCAATCAATACGCGGTGAGCGCAGCCGCTCATCAAGAGCGCACAAAACACGATTTGAAGCGAGGTCCTCATGTTGCGCATTGTAGCGGACAGCCCGATCCGATACCCTCTGAAAATGAAATTTCTCACGCTCCTTGCCGCCCTTTTTCTGTCCGGCCCCATCCCGTCCGCCGATGCTGGGCCAAGGTCCGCAGAGGCCAAGGAACGAAAGAAGAAGCGCCGGGGTAACCCCAAGAAGCAAGCCAAGGAGCTGGAGCTTCTCCAGCGCTGCGCCACCCAGTACTGGGAGGGCGTTCGCTGGAATGACACCGAGCGATCGGCCTCCTTCATCGAGGACAGCAACGATCGGATGGAGTTCCAGCAGTGGCTCGAGGACCAGATCGAGGGTCAGAAGATCATGGAGTCCACGGTCATTCGCGTCGACGTCGAGCCGGTGCCGGACAAGAAGAGTCCCATCACCAGCACCGCCTACCTCTCCATTGCGATGAAGGGCTACACCATGCCCGAGCAGATCCTCAAGAAAGAAATTGTGCAGCAGGAGTGGTACCTCAATGCCAACGGCTGGTGGCTGAAGTGGGAGTCTCCCACCGTGAAGGCACGGGAGGCTGCGCGCGCTGCGGAGACCCGCGTCACTGAGCCTGACCAGTAGAGACGCCATGAGCTGGACCGATGCCATCGCGGTCGACGCGCTATCTCCCGGCTCCGCCACGGTCTTCAAGCACGGCCCGCATCAGGTGGCGCTGGTACGCACCGAGGATGGACGCGTGTACGGGATCGACAACCGCTGTCCACACGAGGGCTACCCACTTGCAGAGGGCTCGGTGACGGGCTGCGTGCTGACGTGCAACTGGCACAACTACAAATTTGACCTGCGCGACGGCAGCTGCGTCATGGGAGAGGAGGCCGTCCGTAGCTTCCCCACCCGGGAGATCGCCGGGCGCATCGAGGTCGACCTGTCGGAGCCAGACCCGGAGCAGACGAAAGCCGCCCTGTGGGACAGCCTGGATGTCGGCATGGCCGAGAACCAAATGGGACGCATCGCCCGAGACGTGGTTCGCCTTCTCGTCTTGGGAGTGGAACCCCCTGAGATCGTTGCCTATGGCGCCTGCTGGGATGCTCGCCGTGCAAAGTGGGGATCCTCTCATGCGCTACCTGTGGCCGCCGATATCATGCACTGGTGCGACGGAGCGCCTCAGGCAGAGGCGGCCATCCCCCTGTCGCAGTTCCTCGACATTGCTTCTCGGCCCCACGTGCGCCGACCAGAGCGCGACCGGCCCACCCCAAGAGATCCGGGGGCAGACCCCCAAGCCGCGAAGCTGAGATTCCTCGCTGCCGTCGAGGCCGAGGACGCCGCCGCTGCGGAGGGTCTGGTTCGCGGCGCGATCGCAAGCGGCTGGACCTGGGAACAGCTCAGACCGTGGCTTCTTGAAATCGTTGCCGCTCACCACCTCGACTTCGGGCACGCCCTCATCTACCTCTGCAAGCTCGACGAACTGCTGGACCGAGTGGGCTGGTCACACGCCGATCCTATCGTGAGCAGCTTCGTCTTTGGCGTGGTCAATGGCACGCGCGAGGATCTCCTGCCGAGCTGGCGCAAGGTGGTGACCCACTTGGCCGCTCTCGAGGTCGAGCTGGACGCTCTGTACACCGCCTGCACCACCGATGCTGACCCCAACTGGAGGGGCGAGGCTGCCGTGTACAGTGCGCTGCTGAGCGGCCGAAGAGGGGATGTACTCGATGCCATCACTGCGGCACTCCGGCAGCGCGCTCCCTTAGCGGAGCTGGTGAACATCCTGAGCGAGATCGCAAGCGAGCGAATGCTGCGCTTCGACGTCGACCACGATGCGGACGTCAGCATTCAGGACAGCTGGTTGAGCGTCACCCACACTCAGACCTACGCCGCCGCGCTGCGCGCCGCGGTCGCGACCTACGACGAGCCCTGCCTCCTCCGCTTGCTCTTCTTCGGGGCGGTGTTCTGCAATAAGGCCCGCGGTCTCGACAGAAGGGGCTACGCCTCGCCCGAGCCGTGGCCCAGCCATGACGGGCTCGATCCCCTGCTGAGCGCCGTCGTCGAGAAACGACGGACGGAAGCCGTATCGCGCATGATGGCCTGGATCGATGCGGGAGCGGACCTTGCACCGCTCCGTTCGGCCCTCATGGCCTTATCCATGAGCGACGTGGTTACCCGCCCCATCGTGGTGGCCCACGTGATCAAGAACACCATCGTGGGCTTCGATGAACACAGGGCCATGGACTCCGCGACCCCCCTCCTGGCGCTGATTGCGCTGCTGTCCTCGCCTCTGAGCGAGCGTCGAGTCCATCGCATCGCTCGGGAGGCCGTGGCTTTTGTGACCGAAGGAAAGGTCCCCCGATCCATCATGTGAGCCCGTCCGTCGCGAGGATTCGGACAGTGAATGTCCGACTCTCGGACAGCCACGGGGTCGTCAATCGACTATGACGAGGTCAATGGATCTCGAAGCGCTGAATCTTAAGCACTTTGGCCACGCCCGCTTCCGGCCGGGCCAGGCCACCGTGATCGATCACGTCATGAGCGGCAAGCCCGCATTGGTGGTCATGCCGACTGGCCACGGTAAGTCCTTGTGCTACCAGCTGCCTGCGGTCGCGCTCGGGGGAACCACCCTCGTGGTCTCACCGCTCATCGCGCTGATGAAGGACCAGGTCGATTCACTCAACGCCAAGGGCATCGCCGCAACGGCCATCAACTCGACCCTCTCCAGCGAGGAGCGCGACGCACGCATCCAGGGCATGGTCGCAGGGGACTACCAGCTGGTCTACGTCGCGCCCGAGCGCTTCAGCCCCCGCTTCATGAGCCTCTTGAAGCGCACGGACATCCGACTCCTGGCCATCGACGAGGCGCACTGCATCAGCCAATGGGGCCATGACTTTCGCCCCGACTACCTGCGACTCGGTCGCGTGCGAGCGGACCTGGGAGACATCCCCACCATCGCGCTCACCGCGACAGCCACCCCCGAGGTCGCCACCGACATCCTCGACCAGCTCGGCCTCGCGAACACGCCGCGCTTCGTCACCGGCTTTGATCGCGAGAATCTCCGCCTCGAGACGGCGACGGCGCGCTCACCGAAGGCCAAGCACACCATGCTGCCCGGTCTGCTGCGACAGCTCCCCGCCCTCGTGTACTGCGCCACACGCAAGCACGTGGAGGCGGTGACCGCCTCGCTGTGCCAGCACGGCTTCGCCGCGGAGCCCTACCACGCCGGCCTGAGTCACCCGCAGCGCAAGCAGGTCCAAGAGGACTTCATCAGCGGCAAGACCCCCGTCGTGGTCGCGACCAACGCCTTCGGTATGGGCGTCGACAAGGCCGACATCCGCACGATTGTTCACTTCGATCTGCCCGGCACGCTCGAGGCCTACTACCAAGAGATTGGACGGGCTGGCCGAGACGGCAAGCCAGCGACCGCCATCCTCTTCGATCGCGCAGCCGACCGCCAGCTCCAAGAGTTCTTCATCCAGAACGCTCACCCGCCCGCGCAAGACGTCCACCGCGTCTACGATGTCCTGCGCAGCACACGAGAGAACCCCGTCTGGCTCCGCGCGGCCGAGATCGGGGAGCAGACCGGCATCGAGGAGCGGGCTGTTCAGAGCTGCCTGAGCGTGCTTCGTCGTCACAACATGGTCGCCCGTGCCTCGAGCCGAGACCCCGTCAGCGGAGTGACCATGCACGGGGTACAGCTCCTTGATCCGGAGCGCGCACTCAGCCTGACCGAGGCCGAGATGGACACGGCACGCCACCACGCCTTCGGACAGCTCGACAAGATGGCGGCCTATCCCCGCGCAGGCTGCCAGCGACACACCCTCCTGCGCTACTTCGGGGAGACGCCCGCGTGGGACCGCTGCGGGCGCTGTACCGGCTGTGACGCCGGCCGGGCGATGGTCACCGAGGCCCGCCCCCTCGACTCGGCGGAGCTGCAGGTGGTGATCAAGATCCTGGCGTGCATGGCGCGCATGAAGCGACCCTTCTCCACCAGCATGATCGCCAAGGTCGTCACCGGCTCGCGCGACAAGGCCGTGAGGGCGTGGGACTTCGACAAGCTCAGCACCTGGGGTCTCCTCCGGGGCACACCTCAGACCCAGGTCGAGGCCATCCTCGGTGCCATGGAGTCTGCCGGGCTGATCGAGGTGAGCCTCACCTCGAAGCCCGTCCGTGGACAGACGCGGACCTGGAAGAACCTCGCGCTGACGCCGCTGGGCGGCGATGTCATGCGCGGCACCACCACCGATGTCTCCCTCGCCATGCCCGCCACGCGCTCCCCTGTGACCCGATCCTTCGACGTGACTGACGCCCACGACGGTGCCGTCGATGAGGACCTCCTCGAGCAGCTCCGGCGCGTACGCTGGCGCCTCGCGCAAGGCGATGATGTGCCGGCCTACGTGGTCGCCTCCAACCGAACCCTGATGGGCATCGCGATGGCTCGGCCCACCTCTCTGGACGCCCTCTCTGATGTTCACGGGATGGGAAAGCAGCGCATCTCCAAGTACGGCACGCCGTTCGTCGAGGCGGTTCGGAGCTGGACGGGCTGCTGATCGGCGTCGGACGCGCTACACGGTCCGGAACAGGAGCCCACGATGAACAGGGTTGAATTTGCAAAGCTCGGGGCCCTCGTGGGCCTGTACGAGGCCATCGCCATCGTGCGATGGGACTGGCTGATGGACGACATGCGCAGCTGGCGGCTCGCTGTGGGCGTCGGTCATGCCTTCATCATCCTGGCGCTCAATATCGGTCTATTCAGCCTGCTGGGTGTGGCGCTTCGGAAGAAGCTGTTCTTGGTCTGCGCCGCCTACGCCGGATTGGTCTACAGCACGCGAATCTTGGGCGAGGACCGCTATGAGTCGACGAGCCTCTGGGCGCTGGGCGCCATCTTCACCCTGTGGATGCTGCGGACCATCTGGCCGTGGGTCACTGGGCTCCTCGCCGTCGCCCTGGCGACGCCCGGTCTGTGGGGCCGTGTGCCGGTCTACACCACGCCGGTCGACGAGCAGATTCTCTTCCTCGTCCCGGGTGCTGTAGCCACGATCCTGGCTGGCATCGTCCTGGGTAGAGACGGCCCCGTGCATCGCCTCGTCGGTCCCATCCTGGGCGGCATGGCCGTCATCGGGGTCGCCGGTGCGACCGTAGCAACCATCGGTCTGCCAAGCTCCGACAGCACCGACAAGCCGAATGTGCTGTTCATCCTGGTCGATACGCTCCGACAGGATCACGTCCAGCCCTACGGGGACGCGACACCCACCCCCGGCATGGCACGCCTCAGCGCGGAAGGTACGCGCTACGCGGACGCCATCACCGTGATCCCGAAGACCACTCAGTCGGTGGCTGCGTTCCAGACCGGCCGGTACCCTGTCACCAACGGCGTGCGCATCCTCAAGGGCAGCCTGAAGGGCAGCGAGCAGACCCTGGCCGAGACCCTGGGCGACGCCGGCTACACATCCGGTGCCTTCGTCCACAACGGCTGGGTCATGCGGGGCCGAGGATTCGAGCAAGGATTCGACCAGTTCTGGTCATTCTTTGAGCTGGAGCGCGCCTGGGGACCGGCTCGCCTGACGGGCTGGCTGACCGCCATCGATACCCTCACTACTCAGCGAATCCGCGCCTTCGACGGCAACACCAACGCCGCGACGGCCACCGATCGGGTCATCGACTGGATGAAGAACGTTCCTCAGCCCTTCTACGGCTACGTGCACTACTTCGATCCTCACTGGCCCTACCGACCCCCCGGTGAGGACGGCGAGTGCATGGTGAACAACATCAAGTCCATCAAGCGAATTTCGCGGGGTCAGATGATGTTCAAGAACCCGCTCGACGACGAAGAGAACGAGCGAGCATGCGAGCTGTACCGCAAGGAAATCACCTACAACAGCGATCAAGTCGCTCGACTGCTCGACACCCTGGATGAGATGGGCATCGCCGACAACACCATCGTGGTCTTCACCGCTGACCACGGGCACTCCCTGGGTGAGCACGACTACTGGTACCACCACGGCGAGTTCCTCTACGACGCGTCGATGTCGATCCCGCTCATCATCAAGGCGCCCGGACAGCTCGAGGCTGGCGGGATCGTCGAGGATCAGGTGAGAAGCATCGACGTGATGCCGACTTTGCTGGGTCTCGCGGACATCCGCCACACGGGCCCAGAGATGGACGGCGTGGACCTGCGAACGGAGCGAGCAGGACCCGCCTTCTTGGAGACCGACATCTCCTACTTCAAGTGGAATCGACGGCGCTACATTAAGGGCGTAAAGGGCAAGCTTCGCGGCATCCGAACACCCGACTGGAAGCTCATCTACACGCCGAAGAAGGGCCCAGGCGTCTGGGAACTCTTCGATCTGAAGGCCGACCCCGAGGAACTCAAGAATCTCCTGAAGACGGGCGAGGCACCCCTGGCGGTCACTCAGGCACTCATGGCAGAGCTTCGAAAGTGGATGCCGGAGGATGAGCGCAAGGGACTCAACAAGATCGGCAACCGCTTCGACGCCATCCCTCGAAATGTGAAGGTCTCGCATGAGCCCGTCGCGGATGAGGCGGACGCAAGCAGCGATGAGGAGCTCTCGGAGACCGAGCGCAGGATGCTCCAGGCACTCGGCTACGTCGAGTAGAACCCCCGAAGGCCATGCTAAACTGACCGCAGTTAGACAACCCGAGAGGACTGCGTGCGCTGCTGTTGGCTCATCTTTGCACTGGCTGGCTGCGTAGAGACCGGCTTGGGGAAGGCCGCTGAGAGTCACGACCAGCCACCCGAGGACACGGGACCGTCGTGGCCATGGCCCACAGACAGCGGTGCAGATGAGGGAGATCCTGACGACACCGGCGGACTCATCGAGACCCCCGATGATCCAGAAGACCCCACACTCTGTGATCCGATCGAGCTCCCCGAGACGGTCGCCATCGATGATGCGTGTGTCTCCGAGCCCGTGACGGGTACCCTCGGAGCCCTCGTCGAGTGGAGCATCACGGAGTTCGAAGGCTACCCCGAGTACAGTCAGATCTTGAGCGCCCCCGTGGTCGGACAGCTCACCGATGACAACGGAGACGGAGTGGCCGGTCCGGACGATGTTCCCGACATCATCGCCAGCTTCGACGACGCCGGCACGGAAGACAGCGCCCACGGAGTCCTGCGATGGATCAGCGGAGATGGAACCGCGAACGAGCTCATTCTGGATCGGTGGGTGGATGAGTTCGGCGATCAGTTCTTTCCCTATCGGTACGCGAGCCCCGCGCTGGGCGACATCAACGGAGACGGCTTCGCCGAGATCGTGAGCCTGTTTGAGCGGGTGAGCACCGGACCCGCTGACGGCGGACCACCCGACGACGGTGGACCACCACCGGACGACGACACCGACCATCCCGTGGCTCCACCCCCTCCACCGTCGCCCGATGGCGAGGGACCTCCGCCCATTCCGTGCCACATCGGCGCGCTGCACATCGACGGCACCGTGCTGTGGATGAGCGACGAGCACATCGACTGCGGCGGCCACGCGCCGGCCCTCGCGGACCTCGAGGGTGACGGCACGGTCGAGGTCGTGGTGGGAAGCTCCGTCTTTGAGGGCAGCAGTGGAACGCAGCGCTTCAAGGGTCCGGCCGGGGCAGGCGGCTACCTCCACTACGTCGAAATCGGGCTCATCCCGGCGATCAGCGACCTCGACGGAGACGGCCAGCAGGAGATCCTCGCTGGACACACCATCTACAGCCCATCCGGTGAGGTGGTCTGCACCAACGACGTCCCGGGGTCCGACGGCTTCACCGCCGCAGCAGACCTGGACCTCGACGGACAAGGAGAGGTGGTCATCGTCGGCAACAGCGTCACCACCGTGATGGAATCCGACTGCACGGTCACCGCCAGCTGGACGCTCGATGGAGACGGCAACGGGGGACCCCCGACGGTAGCCGACTTCGATGCGGACGGAGCACCAGAAATCGGCGTGGCGACCGGAACCACCTACACGGTGTTCGAAGCGGACGGAACCGAGCTCTGGAGTGTCCCCGTCAATGACTCCTCATCCCACGCCACCGGGTCCACTGTCTTTGACTTCGAGGGCGACGGGCGCCCGGAGGTGGTCTACGGAGACGAGACACACCTGTACATCCTGGACGGCCTCACCGGCACGGTCCGCCTTGCCGACCCGAGCCACACCTCGCGAACCCTCCACGAGTACCCGATCGTGGTCGATGTCGACGGCGATGGACAGCCGGAGATCATCATCCCGAACGGCGGCGGGCACCACGGCAGCGAGCAAGTGGGTCTGTACGTCCTGGGGAGCGACGATGGGAGCTGGTTGGGCGGGCGCATGACCTGGAACCAGCACGCCTACAACATCGTCAACATCAACGACGACCTGAGCATACCCGCGACACCCGACTCCAACTGGCCCCTCCACAACAACTTCCGTTCGGGCGACCTCAACCCCGTCTACGGTCAGTACGCCCCCGACGCAGTGCCCCTCGGCGATGTGTGCATGGACGACTGCGCCATGGGCCTGATTCGTTTGGGTGTCGCCATCGGTAACCAGGGGACAGCGATGCTCCGCAACGACCTCAGCCTCAGCGTCTACCGGGCGACTGAGCCGGAGTGGACCCTGATCTCGGTGACGTCGGTCACCCCCCCGATCGCACCCGGCGAGGCCTCCTCCGTCCTCACCGTCGATGTCGAAGCGACCGGCGTCGAGGACCTCGTGATCGTGGTCGACGATGCCGGCGGCGTCGACGCGGTGCGCGAGTGTGACGAGACGAACAACGTGCTCGTCATTACCGAGGCCGTCTGCCCCTGAGACCCCGCGAGAGGCCTCAGTCTTCTGGCTCGGAGAAGAGCACGAGATCGCCCCCGTCCGAGACCGTCGACCGCACCGACACGGTGCTGCCCCATGGAGCCTCGAAGGGGGGACTGGTGACCACCGTGTCCACCTGCAAGCCCACCACGGTCTCCGGGTCCGCTGCAGACGTACTCGCTGAGAGCTGGGCGAGGTCATCCGGCTCGAGCACCATGCCGTCGGCCTCCGGCCAGCACGCCAGCGCCTCGAAGGGCTGCGGGTCATCGACCGCCCGGTTGCGCGCCCACAG
>MDTA01068463.1_pt1 | contig 11659 bp, 22 predicted proteins | sample 811151 | NCBI WGS metagenome assembly MDTA01 (sample SAMN05326648, study PRJNA326480) | marine metagenome | isolation source: seawater | place: Indian Ocean: South | collected 2010 | reverse complement strand
GCGTGGCGGACCATTGCGTGCCCACCAAAGGACCAACCCAGGTCGTTGTTGAGACTGTTGGAGCAGGGGCCAGAAAGTCAGTCTGCTTCTTTGATCTGCGCCGGTGGAGTGTCGGCTGTCATCAGCGCCTCCGATCTCGATGGCCTTACTTTCCACCCGCAGTGGCGTGTTTGGCATCAGTCGAATCGCGCATTGCCTTTTCAGCCGAAAAAGTCGAAGATCGTAATGGCGTGTCTACTCTCGGATGCGACGCCGTGCGTCAGCTCCGGTGGTATTGCAATGCCACTGGTTGTGCCTTGTGAGCTGGAACTGCAGCCCTGAACCGAAGCCAATGCGGTCAGCGCCTTGCGCACAGAAATCCCTCACGGCGGGCCTGATTGAGGTTCCATTCACCCAAAACTGGAATGGCTTCGCCCGTCGCAAAACTCCGGAATGGCCAGCCCGGCCTTGTGTCGCAGCGATCCTGGTCGCAGACGCAGATATAAGTGTTCGCATTGTTGCCATTCCGTCGCCATTCGTTGAAGATCCACGACAGCGGAACATTCCGTTGTTGAAAGGCTTTTGTGGCGGGCTCTTGTGCCTGAACGGCGGGAAGTGAGAGCCATGGAAGTGATAACACCGTTGCCAGGCTCATCACCCGTGCAGGTAACACCATCATTTTTAAGAACCCGAACAAGCCTCAATGTGCCACAGGTCTTAGGTTCCAACCGAGTCGACTGATCGAGGCCGGATCTGTTGTCGATCGGCACCAGGGTGCGGAAAAAATGATCATGCTGTTGTTGAAACAGAGTGCTGCCCAGTCGGCCGGGCATCGAAGTTATGCAAGCACCAGAGGTATTGCTGAGCCGAATCGCCGAGATTCCATCAATGGCAACCGGATCCCGACGTTTGGTGATGCTGTTAACGCAGCTGGGCGATTTCGACTCGATGGAATATGCCCAGGCGCTGGTGCCGGCATTGCCAAGTCTCGAGCAGGCCGGCATCTGTCCTCTGGCCATTGCCATTGGTGATCAAGCCGGCGCAGATCGCTTTTGCGCGTTTACGGGATTCCCTCCGGATCTGCTGCAGATCGAGCCTGATGCAGACCTCCATCAGTCACTTGGTTTGTCAGCAGGGTTGCAAGCACCCGGGGGCCCATGGCCTTCCTTGCTGTTGATGTGCGCTGGGATCGGTTCTCCTGGAACCCTGATGGAAGTGTTTCGTGGTTACTCCGGTGATCGCTCGGCTCCGCAGCGCTTCCGCGATGACGAGCAGGTCTCAACCGGAGTGCTGCCAGATTTTCCCGCAGCGTTGTTCCGTCGTGCTGGTGGGGCAGGGTTCCAGCGTCCGTTTGAACTGGCAACAGTGCGCTTGCGCAACATGAATGAGGTGCTGCGTCATTGGAGCACGTACGTGCCTGACGATCGCTTCATCACGCAGCGCGGCGGAACGTTCCTTCTCGACGACGACGATTCGCTTCTTTATGTCTATCGCGATCGAGGCATTCTCGGCTTCTCAGAGACGATGGCCCAACCTCTGGCCTTTCTCGATCCCTGGCTGAGTGATGACATCTGAGCAGGTTGGTGTAAATCCACTGCCTCCATGGAGGCCGCTGTTGCGTGGCGCTCGCCAACGAGAGGGCCGTGCTGCTGGCGCTGGCTGGCTGCAGCTTGCCACCGTGGCTTCCGATGGATCGCCCCGGGTGCGCACGTTGGTGTTTCGCGGTTGGAGCCAAGCCGGTGACCTGGAGCTCTTGACGGATGCCCGCAGCGACAAAACGGCGGAACTCCTCTATCAACCAATGGTTGAGCTGTGTTGGTTGTTTCGCAAGGCAAGAGAGCAATTCCGGCTCCGTGGGTCTGCGGGTGTGATCACTTCGGAGAAGGACCCGGTCGCTCTGGCGGATCACTGGCAGAAACTCGCACCCTCGGGTCGAAGCGTCTGGGCCTGGCCAGATCCAGGGAAGGCCTTTTCAGAGCCTGGTCCCTGGCCTCGCGAAGTGCATGACGGTGAAGCTGTTCCCCAGCATCTGCTGTTGGTGCGCATTCACTTGACTCAAGTGGAACAGCTTGATCTCAAGCCCCATCCCCACCTAAGGCGCTGCTGGGAGCGTGAGCACAACTGGCGCGAACGGCGGCTCAATCCCTGAGGGTCCAGAGCGCTAAACCACCACCGCGGCCTCGAGCTGCCAACCAGCCTTCGTTGCTTCGCTTGATCAACGCAAAAAAGGGCTCGCGTCCCTTCCCGGGGTTGGGCAGTGTTCGTTTAAGCAGCGTCAGCTGACCCAGCTTCAATTCCACCTGTTCGAACTGAAACACCAGCAGAGGTCGTCTGCCTCTCAAGTGTCCGGGCCCTTGAAACTGAAGGCAGACAGCACCCAGGTTGACGGCATTGCGCAGCCGCATTCCTTCGTCGCCAATCGCTGTGATTTCCAGGCAGGCTCCGATGCTGCGCAGAAGCCAACCATTGAAGGCATTGGTTTCACTGCGCCCCTTGGCCCAGACCGTTCTCAGTTGCCAGCATCCGAGAAGGTCTCTGACCGTGAGACCAGTGCCTTGATGACGGACCTGATCTTCAAGATCTTGCAGTGTGCGGTGATCGATGGTCACGGGTGATGGACTCCGGCGGTGATCATGCAGCGATGCTCCGAGGTTGTCATGGTTGAATTCAATCCCGCCATTGCTCTGAGCTGGTCTGAGTTGGAGGCCATGGCGCCGCCACCGGCGGAGCGTGTTGAAGGGCCTGCCAACGCTCAGGCCACGCTGCGTTTGTTTGGGCAGCCCGAATCAGCTGTGCGGGTGACGCTGTTTCGGGATCACCACGCTTGGTGCCCTTATTGCCAAAAGGTTTGGCTTTGGCTGGAGTTTCGTCGGATTCCCTACCGGATCCGCAAGGTCACCATGCGTTGTTACGGCCCGAAGGAGCCATGGTTCACAGCGATGGTTCCTTCGGGGATGCTCCCTGCTCTTGCACTGGATGGCCGTCTCATCACGGAAAGCGACCGCATTCTTGAGGCCCTCGAAAAGAGCTTCGGACCGGTGGGTGCGCCGATGGGTGATCGACGGGTGCGTGCGTTGCGCGACCTGGAACGGCTGTTGTTCCGGGCCTGGTGCATTTGGTTGTGCACCCCAGGCTTGGATGAGCGTCAGGAGCGTCAGGCCCAAGACCAATTTCAAGGTGTGGCCCGAAAAATGGAAGCAGCACTCGCTGCTGGTGGTGGGTGTTGGTTGGATCCCGACTCCGCTGAGGGACCGATGCCCGGCACGGCCGATCTTGTCTTTATTCCCTACGTGGAGCGCATGAATGCGTCATTGGCGTATTTCAAGGGTTTTGCTCTGCGCGATGAGCATCCCGGCATCGATCGCTGGCTCTCCGCGCTTGAGCAACTGGAGACATACCGCGGTACTCAAAGTGATGTGCATACCCATGCCCATGACCTCCCGCCTCAAATGGGTGGGTGCTGGTCCGATGGCAGTGAAGGGCAGAAGGGCATGGCAGCAGCTGTGGACCTTGGACAGGGGCTTGGTGCCTTGGAGACACGCTGGAGTCCGGAGGTGGCTGATGTGTCACCGCGAGAGCGTGCGCTTGAGCGTGTGCTGCGTCATCGAAACACCCTGTTGCAGCGCAATCCACTCGGCGATGCATTTGACCAGCCCTTGCGTGCAGCGCTCACCGCTCTGATGCATGACCAACCGGTGGTTCCTGAGGCTGGATCGGCATCAGCGTTGCGTTATTTGCGTGACCGAATCTCGGTGCCGCGGGATATGCCTTTGCACAGTGCTCGTTTGCTTCGGCAGGTGTTGGAGGCCACCGCTGCATTGGATGGAGATCAGCAATCGCCTCCACTTCCTTTTGAGCATCGCTTCGATCAAGACCCAAGGCCGTTTCTGTAATCAGCGCTGGAGCCCGAACCTTGCGAATCCGATCGCGGTTGCTTGATCAAGCAAGGTGGAGGCCCTTTGACATCTGCAACGCATGCCCGGTGATGGTTTCGCAACCAGGAGCGCGTCGGCTGCGAGTGGAGGTCGCAAGCGTGGCGCGGCCAAACGTAAGCCAGGGCAGTCGCATCATTGGCGCGAGCGCTGTCCCCTTGGTCGAGATCCTGGCTATGAAGCGATCTGCGCACGACAAACGTTGTCATTGCCTCTCTCAGGAAGGTTGCGTGAACAGACGGTGAAACGTGCCCACAAGCTCCTCGCCGTTCAGCATCACCCCGACAAGGGCGGTGATCCAGTGATGATGACTCGCTTGAATCAAGCGCGCGACGTGCTGCTACAGCCTGAGATGGAAGCCATTGCTGCCTCATGACAACCATCGCTCTGTTGGGCACCGGTCTCCTCGGTGACGCCATTGGTCATCGCTTGCTGGAGGTGGGCTTCACTCTCAACGTGTGGAACCGTGATCCTCATCGCTGTCGATCCTTGGTCAGCTCTGGGGCATTGCAGTGCCAACAACCTGCTGACGCTTTGCAGGATGCATGCACCGTCATCACAGTGCTGCGGGATGGTCCGGTGACGGCTCAGGTGGTTGAGAGCCTTGGCGATCTGCAGGGATGCACAGTGATGCCCATGGGCACCATGGGCATTAGTGAAAGCTTGGCTCTCGCGGAGCAGGTCAAACACCAGGACGGTCTGTATCTGGAAGCGCCAGTGCTGGGTAGTGGTCCACAAGCTCTGAGCGGGTCCCTGCTCGTGATGGCTGGTGGTGATCCGGCTGTCTTTGAGGCTCAACGTTCTTTGTTGGAGCAGCTGGCTGCTGAGCCGCGCCGCATGGGTGACGTTGGTACGGGTGCTGCCGCGAAGTTGGCACTGAACCAGCTCATTGCCAGCCTCACCCATGGCTATTCCCTAGCCCTAAGGCTTGTGCAGGAGTCAGGTCTTGAGGTGGAGCGGTTCATGGAGGTGCTGCGCCCGTCAGCTCTATATGCCCCCACCGTCGACAAGAAACTGACGCGGATGCTGTCGGAGCATTACGACGATCCAAATTTCACCACAAGCCTGTTGCGAAAGGATCTGAACTTGTTTTTGCGCGAAGCAAAGTTGGCGGGAGTTGACGCTTCCGCATTGGAGGGCTTGGCCGCGCTGCTGCAGCGCGCGGAGGGCACGGATCTTGATACGGGTGATTACTCGGCGCTACACGCGCTCACCAAGATCAGCTCAGATACCAGCGAATGAGCCCCATCACCTGACCAGCCGGACCGTGTCCAGTGATTAGTTCGCCGATCACGGCGGCTGCGAAACCGACCATGGCCGTGCGGCCGTTGAGTCGTTCTACGAATTCCAGAGCAGAGGTGTTCCAAGGGCGCCGGGTGGTGAGGCTCTCTCCAAAAGCCTCGATCGGTTCGTAGTGGTAGTGCGGCTCAGGCATGGGAGCAGGGAACATCCGGGCAGTGGAGCTTATGCAACAGCGCTGGTGATCTGAATAACGTTTTGATCTCAGGATCTTTCCATGCCGTGAACGCTGACCGTCTACGAACCCTGTTCACCAAGCCCTATGGCATGGCCGCTCCAACCGAAGCGCAGTGGCGTGAGCTTTATGACGACAACGTTCATTTCCAAGACCCCACCCAGGAACGCTCTGGAATTAAGGCCTACATCGAGGCACAGGAAGGGTTAATCAAGCGCTGTGACGACGTCTACTTAATACCCAGCTCGATCGCGATTGAAGGCGATACGGCCTTCATCGAATGGGAGATGGGACTCAAGATTCAAGGGATTGAATTCATCTACCCGGGAACGAGCCGCCTGCACATCAATGCTCAGGGGAAGGTCTGCGACCATCGCGACTATTTCGATTTTGTTGGCCCCACCTTTGAACCCGTTCCGGTGATTGGTGGATTTGTGCGCTGGCTCTACAAGCGATTTGTGGATTGACTGCGGCTGAATTTCCAGAACGCCAGGCTGGTGGCAGCAGCGCCGAAACCCAAGAACAAAGTGATGAGAACCTCGCTTGTCATGTCAAGAAATCTTTACCTAATTTCATTATGGCGGTGAGCGTCCACTGCCGTGGGCGCGGTCATGCCTAGGTAGTTGTGCTCATCTTGGGGCGCTGCGCCCCCGCTTGCTCGCGGAAAGGTGCAGGAGGCCCTTAATTTTTCGACATTAAAGTTTTTTGTCGTGCTGAGAGCATTTCTTTCCAAGCCCTTTCTCGCTGATGTCGGGCTGCTCGTTCTTCGGGTGTTTACGGGGGTTCTGCTGATCCATCACGGTTACGAGAAACTGGCCAATATTGAAAACTTTGCTGATGCCTTCGTCAGGCCTCTGCACCTTCCATTTCCAATCACTCTCTCTTACATCGCAGCGTTTTCCGAGATCGGAGGCAGTTGGCTGCTAATCACTGGTTTGCTCACGCGCTTCGGAGCCCTGGCCATTTTCGGAACCATTTCCGTGGCCATCTATCACGCCATCATCACGTCTGGATTCAACATCTATCTGCTTGAACTTCTCGGTCTTTACGTCGGATCTGCAATTGCGATCCTCGCGATCGGCCCAGGACGTTTCGCTATCGATGAGCTGATCATCCGCCGATTCGATCCAGATGTTCGCTCCCAGGCCGATCGCCTCGAAGCCGCTTTCGCTTCAACAGAGCGTGCCACCTCCGATTCAAGTGCTGCCGTTGTCCCCGACGGTGTGAGCTGAATTCACTGACGCACCTGCTTCAGTAGACCGACTGAGGCAGGGTGAAGCCACTTTGCATGTGTTCGAAATCAAGCATTACCCAGGTCAGCCAAATCACCACCGCAAGCACTCCAGAAACTGCCGCAAAACGTGCGGCATTGCGTGCAATCAGTTCCAGTGGGCTGATCTCCTTCATGGAGTGTTGGCGTCGGTCTTCATTTTGCTCGATTTTGAGAGTTGCTGATGGGTTTTGACTTCAACGCTCCCACAATCAGCCTTTTGCTTTTCGGCGTTGCCTTTGCAGCCCTGCAGGTGTGGTGGATCGGATCACTCATGGTGCGCAATCGTCGCCATCAAGGTGAACGTCCTCTCAGCAGCGCAGAGTTCCGGCGTGATCTCGAACGTATCTTTCGTCAGGAGTCCTAAAAGCACGCTGCCTTATGTGCGGTCGGTTCGCCTTGTCCATCTCTGTCAGCGATCTGCCGCATCCCCTGCGAAAGCAAATGGGGGCAGAGCATCAGCGCCGCTATGCCCCGCGCCAACTGATTTCGCCAGGTGAGCCGGTTCTGGCTCTGCGTCGTGATCAAGCAGGTCCTGAGTCGGCCCTGATGCTTTGGGGTTTGATTCCGAGCTGGAGCAAAGATCCCACCCAGGGGCCAAGACCAATCAACGCCCGCTCGGAGACGGTGGCAGAAAAACCCACCTTTCGAGGTGCATGGCAACATCGCCGATGTCTGATCCCTGCCAGTGCCTTTTTTGAGAAGGGCCGCATGATTCGTCGTGTGGATGGCCAGCCGTTCTGGTTGGCGGGGCTTTGGGAGCGGTGGCTTGGAAGCGATGGCAGCGAAGTAGACACCTGCGCGATCCTCACGACTACTCCGAATGCATTGCTGAAGCCCCTGCATCCCCGCATGCCAGTGCTGATTCCCCAAGGTCTGGAAGAAGCCTGGATGGCTCCTGCCGATGGGCATCAGCTGCGTGCGCTGGAGCCATTGCTCAATCCCTGGGACCCACGCGGATGGCAACTGGTGGAGCAGGAATCCCTTGGTAAGCTGTCGCTGCTGGGACCGCTCGGCCTTTGATCTTCAACGCAAGTCGTCGTTGAACAACGCTCGCCAATGTTGCTCTAGCTCACGTGCTCCATCCGTTCCCTCTTTAGGGAAGCTGGCGATGAAGTCTTTGTCGAGGCTGGGCTGGTAGGGACCTTGCTTGATTTCGAAGATCACGCAGTTGGGATCCAGTGCCACCAGTGTGTGGAACTGATTTTCTGCCAGTTCGATTCCTTTCACAGGACCGTTGGCGCTGAGGATTTCCTTCTCCAGCAGCGTTCCATCCTCCTCCAGCACCAGCAGGCCGATCGAGCCCTGCAGCACAAGAAAGCATTCAAAGCCTGCTCCCTCCTGCTTGCGACAGTGGCGATGTGGTCGCACATAGGTGCCTGGCTGCAGCACATTCAGAAAGCGCTGGACCACATCCGCGTCTTGATGCAGGTTGTGGTTGCAACGCAGGCGATCGCGCTGCCGGGATTGTTCAGCCACGTTGTTGAACAACGTTTGATCCAGACGTTTCAGATCAACCATGGCTGTCACCAGCGTTGTTCTCTTAGGCGGCGCATGGTGTTTCTAGGCATCATGCGGTTGTTGCGCAAAGTCGGCATCGTGAGCTCCGACTGACGTGCTCGCGGGTGATAACTCAGCATCACCATGCCAATCAGCAACAGCAGAATGACAGCCCCAGCCCGGAGAGCCTGAAACATCAGCTCAGCGCGTCGGTCGAAGGGAGTTCAGAACGGATGACACCTTGCTCGAGCGGCAGCAGTTCGTCATCGTCGGCAGCACGGCTGCGCACGGGAGCGTTGAATCCTCGGGCCCGAGGATTCTTCACTTCGAAAGGGCCAGGAGTGCCTGTGGGAATGGCGAGGCGTAAGGCAAAAGGATGGTCTCCTGGTTCAACATCACCAATGGACCCCACACGTGTGCGGTTTTGCAGCACGGGTTCACCGCTCCGGTCAAGGATGCGTGCGTAGACGTCTGTATCGACGATCGGATTGCGCCCGGGATTGTGCACGGTGCCACTGAGCACGTAACAGCTTGCTCCCTCTGGGCTGGTGATGTTGGTGCGGCGGCTGAGACTGCTTCTGCTGGGTTGGGCTCCAGGGTCTGACGCATCGCATGGCACTAAGGCCACGGCATCGAGACGGAGTTCGGCAGCCCAGGCTGGTGAAGCGAACAGAAGAAGCGCAGCGATCAGCAAAGAGACCAGGCTTCGCACAACAGCACCAGGGCGTGTTTTTGGACGCTATCAGGGTTTGGTCGGACCATGCAGCAGTGTCGCTTCTTGGTCGCTAGAAGGAGTCAACAATCAGCGCTTAGCTCTTCTTCCGCATGCAGAGTCCTTCGTCGATGCGATCGGTCAACCCGGGTGGACCCGACGGGGGCCTCGTCGCCATCGTCGCCACTGCGTTGGCGGTCCTCCTGCTTCTGGGGCAAGCCCTATTTGTCGTCCCAGCAGGCGAGGTGGCTGTCATCACCACGTTGGGGAAGGTGAGTGGGGCCCCGCGACAGCCTGGTCTCAACGCCAAGCTCCCCCTTGTTCAACAGGTTTGGCCCTTCAGCATTCGCACGCAGGTCAAGCCTGAGAATTTCGCCACCCTCACCAAGGATCTTCAGGTCATTCAAGCCACTGCAACGATCAAATACGCCCTGCGACCTGACGAAGCTGGGCGGGTTTACAGCACCATTGCAAGCAGTGACCGCGACGTCTATCCGCGCATTATTCAGCCATCTCTGTTGAAGGCTCTCAAGTCCGTGTTTTCCCAATACGAACTTGTGACTATCGCCTCGGAGTGGAATGACATCTCCGCGTTGGTGGCGTCCACCGTTGCCGAGGAACTCGATCAGTTCGATTACGTGAAAGTGGTTGGTCTGGATCTCACCGGCCTGGAAATCGCAGAGGAATATCGCGCCGCGATTGAGCAAAAACAGATTGCGGAGCAACAACTCCTAAGGGCTCAGACCGAGGTGAAAATTGCTGAGCAGGAAGCGCTTCGTTACGACACGCTCAACAAGAGTCTTGATGACCAAGTGCTCTACAAGCTTTTCCTCGACAAATGGGATGGGCAGACCCAGGTGGTCCCTGGTCTCCCGGGTGTGGCAGGCAGCACACCACCCGTGATCGTCGGCAGACGATGACGATGGCGAGGATGTGGTCATGAATGGGCGAGCCGCCACGGGCCTCGTTCTTGTGCTGCTCATGGGATTGATCACGCATTGTGCGGCTCAGATGCGCGTGAGGGTTCGCTATCGCGTTCTGCCTCAGCGGGGGCCTGGGCTTCTCAATCCACCGCCAAGGCAACCATCCCCGAGTCCAAGGGGAGTTCTGATTTGAATCAACAAACTGCCGGGAAGAAAAACCGATGGATTTCCCTGTCCCGGTCCGTTGTGGTTACCCGTGGAGAAACCCCTCTGGAGGTTCTTCATGTCCATGAAACAGCTGGAGTCATTCCTGGCAAGAGCCAATGGCAATGACGACATCCGCCGCGAAGTGGAGCAATGCGCAGGTGACACCGCCTGCGTTGCCAAAGTTGGTTTGCGCCATGGCCACAAGTTCTCGGCAGCGAATTACACCCGCTGGCAACGAGAGCACAAATGATTCATTGGCCGCCTCCTGTTTTTCGGAGGCGGCCATCGTGTAACGGCACGTTCACGCAGCTCACGGCTGAAGGAGTGAAGTCTCTAAAACCGATGAGTCTTGAGATGCGAACGGTTCATGCAGAACAGCTTCAGCAGGGAATTGGCTCATTCACTGGCTGTGATGCTTTTGGAGATGCAGGCTGAACTCGAAGAGTTTGCTTATCAGATGGATCAGGCAACGTATGGGAGTGAATCAATGACCCCCTGTGCCTTGGAATCTTCAGCTCAAGCTTGATCAGGGTCGAGCGGCAGGCCTCTCAATCCCAGCGCAATTTGTCGAGCGGCCAGGAGCCCTGGATAGAGAAGGTTGGCTCTTCGCGGGTTTCGGAACATCCCATGCAAAAACTGGAGCAACGGATCGCTTGGGGTGAGGTGCTGGCAAAGCACAGCGATGGCTTCGCTTCCATGCCAGATCCGCTCTCCATCCATCAACACAGCACCATTGCTGAGATTGAATCCCCGGCGTCTCAAAAACTGCCGCAGCTCATGATCACTGCGTCCATCTCGGATCATTAGATCAGGCAGACCACCCAGTAGTTCACTGCGGCGGGCGAAATGACGGCAGAAGGGGCAGCCGCCGTCGTAGACGAGTGTGAATGCCATCGCGTCATCCTGACTGTTGGATGGCTGTTCTGTGGAGGGCCCTCAGCTGCACCCCAAACGGTAGGTTGATGCGATTGACCTATCCGATCGCATCGGCTCGAATGGCAGACAAGGAACTCCTCAGAGAGGTGGCGCTTGAGCTCTGGGGCTCCGTCAAGAAATTGCGTCCAGGACTGCCCAGAGAGTCCCGACTGGAACTCACCCTCAAGGCACTGATGGTGATCGGTGATCTCCAGGACCAAGTGCAGGCGGCCGTCGTCGTGGGTGTGATCGCCGAGCAGGAGCCGCCTGAATCCGAGCCTCAGGGTCAGGATGTGACCAAAACTGATGATTCCGCTTCTGAGGTTGAGCAGACTCCAGATGGCAGACGTGTGGTGCGTCGTCGCTCACGCGCCGCAGGCTGAGCTCACGCTGATCGAACACTGGCTAGGAGGGATTCACCACGGCGGTGAATCTCCCTGGCGAAGTCGGTCCAAAGCCCTTGTCCCCAATAACGAAAACAGCTGGTCTCAAGCACCAGCAGATGGAGCAGTGCATCTCTGTAGCTTTCCGTTGCTGTGATATCCGAGTGATCCGATCCATGTGGATCGAACACCTGATGGAAGGTTGCACTGAGCTTTTGCATGGGCTCGAGCACATTTTCATAGCCCCTTACCCAACTCAGATCGTTGGTCCATGAGGCTCCTTCCATCGCTAGGGACTGGTCTTTCGCCTGCAGTTCGGCAATGGCGTCGCTGACAGTGCCTGAGTGGTGTGCATCAGCCAGAT
>MDTA01197403.1_pt1 | contig 11661 bp, 8 predicted proteins | sample 811151 | NCBI WGS metagenome assembly MDTA01 (sample SAMN05326648, study PRJNA326480) | marine metagenome | isolation source: seawater | place: Indian Ocean: South | collected 2010 | reverse complement strand
CGCCCTGCCCATCTACCACCCTAGGCTGAAACTTGAAGCGCGTGGCAGCCCTTATAGATGATCTATCGAATATACTCGCCGGCTCAGCGTCCACGACAGTGATGGTGTCTTCGACAACATTACCCATACCGTCCACAGTAAATGATACAAGGCACCATCCCTGGATGCCGCGCTGCGCGGCTCGTGTAGGATACTGAGGAGCTATGGCTACCAGTGGCAGATAGTCTCCGTCCGTGGCAGAGATCGAAGCATTGTCAAGTGACAGATTGGTGTCGATATCAACAGACGCTCGCTCGATATTCAGAGAAGGGCCTGAATCTAGGGTGATCTGCTTTTCCGGTGTATCAGGCGTGTCCTGAACAACCTCATCGATCAATTCAGGTTTGTCGATTTCCTCAATAACTTCCAACTCTATGTCCGGCATCGTGGCGTCAACAATTTTGACCACGTTGACCCGCTGATCAAAACGCTCACCAGTCGCGATCAGGGCTTGCATAAAATAAAACAAACCAAGCGTAATGCCGGTGGCCATTGCCATTGAAACCAACCATCTTGCAAAGATCATGTTAAGCCTCCGCCGAGATACTGACATCCTCGATATTGGCCTCTCGTGCCGCTTCGAGTATCAGCATCACCTGTTCATTGTTCGCGTTCTGGTCAGCCTGAATTATCACTGAAGAATTAGGCGCGTCAGCCAGCCTCAGCTCAAAACGAGACCGAATAAACCTGGGGTCTATCTGGTCTCCATCGATCCATATATCACCTGCCTGCCCGACAGCGATGAGGATCATATCCCCCGACGTGTCGTCAGCAGTAGACGCTTCAGGCTTGCTTACTTCAATCCCAGCCTCAGTTACGAATACAGAAGTAACGATGAAAAAAATCAAAAGAATAAAGACCACGTCCAGCATCGGAGTGAGATCAATCTCACCCGCTTCTTCCTGATCTTTCTTCTTCATTAAACCTGATTTCATGTTGTTGACCTATGCCCGTCTGAATAATTTACTGGTTAATCGGAAGGAAGTCTTCCAGTAACTCAAGATCCCTGTCGATGGTAGATTTCAGATAATTGAAGGCAAATATGCCGGAAATGGCACCAACCATTCCGGCCATCGTTGGTATGGTGGCCTTAGAAACTCCCCCGGCCATGGATTTCGCATCTCCTCCTCCACTAAAAGACATAACAAAGAAGACTTCTATCATGCCTGTCACTGTTCCGATCAATCCTAGTAAAGGACAGATCGTGACTAGAACTTCGATAATCGGAAGGGTGTTCCGAACATCAAGCGAAATTCTGGATATCATCATGTTGCGAATCTGATGGGCACTCCAGGAAGACTTGTCAGCACGCGAATTCCACTCTGCCAACGTATTTTTGACGTTCTTCTTATGTATCGTATTAATATACCAAATGCGCTCAAAAACTAGAGACCATTTGATCAGAAGCAGACCCATGATGATCGTCAGCACGGGCCCACCTCTGTTCATGAACGCTTCAATCGCATCCAGTATATCCAGTATTGCCAGGTACATAGAATGTCCTCTGCTTGACCGGGATGTTAAGAACCGCCTGCTGCACGTTCGGCTTTCTGCGCAATCATGCCTGTGGCCTGCTCCTCAAGGATATGAATGATGTTGTCACTTCGGCTCTTAACGACCGTGTGCATAAAGATTGTTGGGATAGCAACCACAATACCGAGCACTGTTGTCATGAGCGCTTGCGAAATACCGCCGGCCATGATGGTAGGGTCACCCGCACCGTAAACGGTAATTTGCTGGAATACCTGAATCATACCGGTAACCGTTCCCAACAACCCTCCCAGCGGGGCAATCGTAGCAATCATCTTGATCAGCGTGAGCAAGCTCTCCAGGGAAGGTGTTTCCTTCAATATCGCCTCACCGAGTTTCAGTTCCAAGGTTTCTGTATCCGCATTTGGATTCGACTCAGCTACCATCAGAACGCGCCCTAGCGGGTTGTTATTAGACGCCCTATCGCTCTTTAACTGCGAACGGACTTTGACGGAAACTAGGGTCAGCATCAGCAAACGGAAGAATCCTAAAATGATGCCTATAACGCCCACTCCAATGATAATGAACCCAATGACACCGGCATTTGCCTCTACTTGTTCCGATGCACTTGGGAAGTTCACCAAGTTAGCCATGACCTGACCGCCAACTCCACCGGTGGGATCGATACCGGCCCTGGTAAAGCCGCTCGTGGAAGCAGTCAGGTCATTGGCTGCACTCAGCACATCAGAACCTGGCTGGCGCGGCAAAACCTGCAAATGACCGACCTCTCCTTGATAGCTCAGATACTCACCGTCTGAAATCGCGTTGAATAAACCAATACGAGTCACCGAGCGATTGGACGTTTCACCGCTTGGCAGGGCCACTTCCCCGTTGTAGGTTACGACACGGCCTGATTCGGTTACTTCTTGGTGCATGAAGTACCAGAAGCGCTCCATCTCAGAGATGTTGAGCTGCTCAATTGAGCTGCCAGCGCGCTCGATAATGACCTCTAGCTCATCGGTTCTGCCCGGATACTGTGCACTGATCAGCGAGTCCTGAAAATTACTCAGAAAATCACCGGCAACGCCTTGAAGGGTTCCGAACAATTCGTTCAAATCGCCTCGTCGATTTCTGAGGATCTCACGCTTATCCGCAATGACCACCTCGTTAGCTTCAAACTGGTCGCTAAGCTGTACTTGCACGGACTCCTGTTCGGTTATTCTGCCTTCGGTGATTTCAAGGATTTCTGTCTGCCGTGCAGTGTTCTGCTCGAATTCACTAAGCCGCTGCTGATATTCCTCAGACTCGGCAACTCGATCGTTTTCGACCGCATTCAGCAGTTCGCTCAACGAACCCTGTGCATAGCCTGCGGGAGAGCTTACGACCGTCAAAATTGATGCGGCAATCAGGCCTGTAACTTTAATCAACATTTTCATTACTGAGCCTCCGGTGCAGAAACTGGAAGGAAGAGAATACTTGGCGCGTCAAGATTGGAGACCACTCTGGACGCCTGTTGCACTTCTTGTCGAAAACCACCCGCGGGTAACTCTACCCACTGGCGGGCATTGTTGTCCCAGGCGCCAGTAACTTGCCGATCGGTGGTTTGATACATTAACGATACTCGGCCTATGCGGACGACATTTACGTCCCGCTCTACACCACCTATCTCGATTGTGTCTGGGTAGGTTTCATTGGTGCGACCGAAGGCGGCTTCGGTCTGATACATAACGAGAACCTGACGGAATTTCTCGGCGATAGAAACATCCGGGTTGTCTATGGCGTCACGCGCGAATTGGAGTCGCGCCATCCGCTCTTCCATTCGAAATGGATAATCGAGGGATATGAACTGATCCAGCGCCGACAGCATCTTCTCCATCAGCAACGGAATTTCTCTGGTCACTTCCTCCACACTAGCAATAGATTCATCCAGTGTCGCTATCTGCTCTTCCTGGGCGGCAATTTGGCGCCGATAGCCTGCGTTCAAAACCAGCAAAGACTCAAGGTTGTCGTTAGCCCGCTTAAATTCTTCAAAAGTTGTGCTCGCCTCATTGGCAAGACGGGTAATCTCTTCCTGGGCTGCTGCGGATTCAGCGTATTTATTACCGATCACGTCCATAGCCTGATCGAGAATACTGCTGTCGACCAAAATATCCTGGGCTTGCGCAACTCCAACGAGGCTAGACGCGAGTAGTACCAAACCAGACATACTCAATCGGTTAGTGTGACGGTTTTTCATGTGCCATCCTATTATTTGTAATTTTAGCTTTGTGTCGAAGCAGGTATACGGGTAGATGCTGCATGAAGCGTATCTGTTCAGACACAGAAACTATTGTTTTTCGTCCTTTCCTTCCTAATTGAACCGCAAGAGATCTCCACGAGCATTCGCATCTCTCCTAGTGCAGTCCTCCTTGAAAATAACCCGGGCAGGATACTAAATTTCTCGATCTGATTTTTCAAATTGAGAAGTATGGTAACCGTCGCGTCGGACAGGCTCTTCAAGATCTGAGCAGACCCTTTCTCATGTCTGATCGTCCCTGAAATGCAGGGCGTTACCCCTGGTCTCGCAGAAAGACTATCACACTAGCCTGCGAATTTAGAACCTTTTACCGGATAAAATTATTGACTAGAAATGTCGCCCAAAGATGCCGGATCTACCCACAATCCGACCCAAGTCAATGGGCCGTCCACCCGGTAATCTCAGAAAGCCCAGAACCAATATCAGCAAGGCTTCGCACGGTTTTCACACCCGCGTCATTAAGGGCGGCAAATTTCTCATCGGCTGTCCCTTTACCTCCCGAAATGATCGCACCGGCGTGCCCCATCCGTTTCCCCGGCGGCGCTGTAACACCTGCAATATAAGCGACCACTGGCTTGCTGACGTGCTGCTTGATGAATGCGGCTGCTTCTTCTTCTGCCGTGCCACCTATTTCTCCAATCATCACGATTGCTTCCGTCGCCAGATCCGACTCGAACATCCCCAAAATGTCTATAAAATTTGAACCCGGTATGGGATCCCCACCGATGCCAACGCAGGAAGACTGACCAAAACCATGATCTGTCGTCTGCTTAACAGCTTCATAAGTCAATGTCCCCGATCGGGAGACGATCCCTACCTTCCCTGGCAGATGAATATGACCGGGCATGATGCCGATCTTACACTCACCCGGCGTGATCACCCCCGGACAGTTCGGACCAATAAGCCGTATGCCTAGCTGGTCACATTTTTCCTTGACAACAAGCATGTCCAGCGTGGGAATACCCTCCGTGATACACACTATTAGCTTAATACCAGCATCGGCTGCTTCTAGTATTGAATCTTTACAAAAAGGAGCCGGCACATAAATAACAGAGGCATCGGCTTCCGTCGCTTCAAATGCCTCTTGAACCGTGTTGAAAACCGGGAGAGCCAGATGCGTCTGACCGCCCTTCCCAGGGGTTACACCTCCGACCAGTTTAGTGCCATAGGCGATCGCTTGCTCCGAATGAAAAGTACCCTGAGAGCCGGTAAAGCCTTGGCACAAGACTCTTGTATCCTTGTTTACCAGGATGCTCATTTGGAATCTCCTGATGCTGCGGCGACCACTTTCTCAGCAGCGCTCGACAGCGAATCCGCCGCGATAATATTTAATCCACTGTTGGCCAAAACCTCCCGCCCAAGTTCAGCATTGTTACCCTCAAGGCGAACAACCACAGGCACTTGAACTCCGACCTCTTCAACGGCGCCGATGACTCCCTCAGCGATAAGATCACATCGCACAATGCCGCCAAAGATATTGACTAGCACGGCTGCGACGTTCTCATCCGAAAGGATAATTTTAAATGCTTCTGAAACCCTTTCACGGGTCGCGCCGCCACCAACATCAAGGAAATTGGCCGGTCTGCCGCCGTGCAGCTGCACAATATCCATGGTACCCATAGCAAGCCCAGCACCGTTGACCATACATCCGATGTTGCCATCCAGCGCGACATAATTAAGCTCCCATTTAGCAGCCTGAGCTTCGCGCTCGTCTTCCTGAGAAGGGTCATGCATAGCCTGGAGTTTTGGCTGCCGATAGAGCGCATTACTGTCGATGTTGATTTTGCCATCCAGGCAGTGCAGATTTCCTTCGCTAGTTATGACCAGAGGGTTTATCTCAAGAAGGGCCAGGTCAAGATCCTGGAACAGGGCAGCGAGCCCCATAAAAAGATGGGTAAACTGCTTAATCTGCTCACCCTGCAATCCCAAACGGAAGGCTAGATCACGCCCCTGATAGGTTTGCGCACCTGTTAGGGGATCAATGCTGGCCTTAAGGATTTTTTCAGGTGTTTCTTCCGCAACTTTTTCAATCTCAACCCCACCCTCAGTCGACGCCATGAATACCACCCGCCGTGTAGCGCGATCCAGAACCGCTCCTAAGTAGAGTTCCTGATCAATATCTGTACACGATTCAACAAGAATCTTGCTGACCGGCTGACCACCCGCGTCCGTTTGGTAGGTCACCAGATTCCTGCCAAGCCACTGCTTCGCGAACGCCGCCGCCTCCTCGGCGGAATTTACCAGTTTGACACCTCCGGCTTTACCCCGCCCGCCCGCATGCACCTGCGCTTTCACTACCCATCGGTCCCCGCCAATATCTGCCGCCGCAGCGGCAGCCTGTTCAGGGGAGTCAACCGCCTGTCCTTTTGACACAGGAAGACCGTATTCAGCGAAAAGCGCTTTCGCCTGATATTCGTGTAGGTTCATCGAATCTCCATACTTGAACTCGCTTCTTCTAGGCTCGGCGCCTTCGATTTCCAATGTGTATCGCGTGACCGAGAGACGCAAGAGCCGCCTCGTGTACCGCTTCTGAAAGCGTGGGATGAGAAAACATCGTCAAACCGAGATCTTCAGCGCTTGCACTGAACTCCATTGCGATCACAACCTGCTGCATCAAATCAGCAGCGCTAGGGCCGATAATATGACAGCCCAGAATTCTGTCCGTCGCCGCATCGGCAATGATTTTTACCATGCCTTCCGAATCGTCAGCTGCAAGCGCTCGGCCGCTGGCGGAAAACGGGAAGACACTCACGTTATAGTCGACGCCGGCCGACTTAAGCTCCTCCTCATTTTTGCCCACCCAGGCAATTTCAGGATGCGTGTAGATTACAGAAGGAACCAATTCATAGTTGACCTGAGCTTTCTTCCCGGCGAGACGCTCAGCAACCATTATCCCCTCCTCCATGCCCTTATGGGCCAGCATAGGACCTCTCACCACATCCCCACAGGCGTAAATCGAGGGGATGGATGTAGCGCACTGATCGTCGACCCGAATGAATCCGCGCTCGTCGAGTTCGATACCGAGCGACGATTTAAAAAGATCCTGTGTATACGGTTTTCTTCCGACAGCAACGATGAGCTTGTCAAAAGTTGCTCTTTGCTTCCCACCACCATCTGTATATTCAACAGTTACCGATTTTTTGGCTTTCCCCCCGCTGAGCTTACTAGCCGTAACCCGGGCGCCCATCTTGATCTGGAGGCCCTGCTTGGTAAAAATCTTCGCAGCTTCTTTGGCAATTTGACGATCGACTGCCGGCAGAAAATCCTCCATCGCCTCAAGAACCACCACGTCAGCGCCGAGGCGGGCCCACACACTACCAAGCTCCAGACCAATAACCCCAGCGCCAATCACGCCGAGTCTTTTCGGCACTTCCTGAAACTCAAGAGCGCCGGTACTATCAACGATCGTGTTCTGATCGATTGGTGCTGGCGGAATCTCAATGGGGACCGACCCAGCAGCAATGATAATGTGCTTGGCTTTCAGTTCCAGCGTTTCACCCCCCGGACCACTCACTTCAATTGTCTCTGGTGAGGTCACCTTTCCCGCGCCGCTGTAGGTGTCGACCTTGTTGCCTGAGAGCAAGCCGGCAACACCTGATGTTAGTTGCGTGACCACCTGATCTTTCCGGTCAAGCATTGCAGGCACATCAATTTTTACCGCAGGAACTTTAATCCCGTGAGCCTCAAAATCCTGCCGCGCTTCCATGTATTTGTGAGAGGTGTCCAACAGCGCTTTTGAGGGAATGCAACCAACGTTGAGGCAAGTCCCGCCAAATACAGTTTTCTTATCCTTGTTTTGCCATTTTTCGATACACGCTGTACTGAATCCGAGCTGCCCGCAACGGATAGCTGCATGATAGCCTGCAGGCCCAGATCCAATGACAACCACATCATATTCTTTGGTCATAATTTTTCCTGCTTCCCTGCTAATCAAATTTCCAAAATAAGTCTGGTAGGATCTTCGAGTAAATCCTTCACGGTTACCAGAAACTGAACCGCTTCTTTCCCATCGATCATGCGGTGATCATAAGACAGCGCAAGATACATCATCGGCAGCACCCTGACCTCCCCGCTCACAGCCATCGGCCTATCCTGGATTTTATGCATTCCCAAAATCGCAGTTTGGGGCGGATTCAAAATCGGAGTAGATAACAACGATCCGAACACTCCACCATTGGAAACAGTGAAGGTGCCACCTGTCATTTCTTCGATTGCTAGCTTGCCGTCTCTTGCCTTCTCACCGAAGCTTCGTATCTCTTTCTCAATCCCAGCCAGACCCATATTGTCAGCATTCCGCAACACGGGAACCACAAGACCCCGAGGGGAAGACACGGCGACACCGATATCCTGATAACCATGATAAACAATATCGTTACCGTCGATAGAGGCGTTGACCGCAGGAAAACGTTTAAGGGCCTCAATGGAAGCTCGTACGAAAAACGACATAAATCCGAGTCGCACCCCATCATGAGCTTTCTCAAACTCGTCTTTGTATCTTGCACGAATATCCATTACTGGCTGCATATTCACTTCATTGAAGGTGGTGAGCATAGCCGTAGATTGGGTTGCCGTCAGCAAGCGTTCGGCCACCTTCGCCCTCAGCCTGCTCATAGGTACACGTTCTTCGATCCGACCTTCCGAGCTGATTGAAAGCTGTTGTGCTGGCTCGTTTTCACTAGGCTTATCAGCCGGCGAGCTATGAGCAGAAATGTGATTCAGAACGTCTTCCTTAGTGATGCGACCGTCTTTCCCAGTCCCGGATATTTCACTTACCGCAAGATTATTTTCATCGATTAGCTTTCGTGCAGCTGGAGATAGCGCAGCACTTTCAACACCCTTCGAAGCGCTCACAATTTCATTTGAGCCAATATCAACCTTCGCGGGAGCGTTGACGCTGTCTTCGCTTTTGGTTCCGACCTCAAATTTGGCGATAGACTCGTTACTGGTGATTGTCTCACCAGACACTTTCAGAATCTCTGCCAGGACACCGTCGTCTGGCGCAACAACTTCAATTACGACTTTGTCTGTCTCGATATCCACAAGCAGATCATCCCGTGAAACATTCTCACCAACATTTTTGTACCAGGTGGCGATCGTACCGTCTGGCACTGATTCTGGAAGCTGCGGGGCTTTTATCTCGGTTGTCATGATATTTCCTAACTGAGGGGCTACAGGCCCATTACACTGATTTCAGATGCCAACACTCTAGCTCAAGGCGTCATTGATAAACTTCTCTTGCTGACTTAAATGCAGAGCCGGGTAGCCTGCCGCAGCAGCAGCAGAAGCTTCTCGCCCCGCATACTCAAGACAAATTTTAGGGAATAAGTTATGAATCGCTCGCCTTAAGTGATGCTGGCTAGAATACCAGGCGCCCTGATTCATCGGCTCTTCCTGACACCATGTTATTTCTTTGATGTTCTTATATTCCAAGAGACAGCTCTCGAAGTCTTCATGCGGAAAGGGATACAACTGCTCCAAGCGAATTATTGCGATATCCTTAATTTCTCGCTTTCGCCGCTCGCTTCTTAGATCGTAGTAAACCTTACCACTGCAGAAGATCAGCTTTCTGACGCTCGCTTTGTCGAGTTCATCAGTTTCATTAATGACAACCTGAAAGCTACCCTCAGCAAGCTCTTCAAGTGTACAGACGGTCTCTTTGTGCCGAAGCAGACTCTTGGGGGACATGACAACCAGTGGCTTCCGAAGCGGACACAAAACTTGCTTGCGCAGCATGTGAAAGACCTGCGACGCCGTAGTTGGTAGGCAGACTTGAATATTGTGTTCTGCCGATAGCTGCAAAAAGCGCTCGAGGCGCGCCGAACTGTGTTCCGGCCCCTGTCCTTCGTATCCATGCGGCAACAACAGGGTCAAACCGCACAGCCTGTTCCATTTCTGCTCCCCGCTGGTAATAAACTGATCAATGACAACCTGTGCCGAATTCGCAAAGTCTCCGAACTGCGCCTCCCAGATTACCAACGCATTTGGCGTGGTGGTTGAATATCCATATTCAAACGCCAGTACCGCCTCTTCAGAGAGCAAGGAATCATAAATCGCAAAGTCGTTCTGGCCTTTCGCAAGCTCTTCAAGAGGGATGTAAGCATTTCCAGTTTTGGTATCATGTATTACTGCATGCCGATGAGAGAACGTACCACGACCCACATCTTGTCCGGTGATCCTCACTTCATTGCCACTAGTCAAGACACTCGCGTAAGCGAGGGTTTCAGCAAATCCCCAATCGACGGCTGCATCACCGGCGGCCATAGCTGAGCGATCCTGGTATACCTTCTGAACCTGCTTTTGCAGTGATAAGTCCGTAGGAAGCTCAACCAATTTCTTCGCCAGAGCGCGCAGTTGCGCGACTGGCATAGACGTGTTGTAGTGAGGACTCCAGTCGTGACCAAGATAAGGGCTCCAGTCGACAAATAGCTCAACAGAAGGCTCTTTGACTAGACTCTTCACGACGTGCTGCCCGGTATCGAGTTCTTTTCGGAAATTCGCGCTCAGTGCGTTTGCTTCGCTTTCAGAGAGTATTCCCTGAGCAATAAGACTTTCTGCATACAAGGCCCGAGTGGAACGGTGCTGTTTGATCGCCGCATACATGAGTGGCTGCGTACCGGAAGGCTCGTCTGTTTCATTGTGCCCCCGCCTTCGATAGCACACCAAATCTATCACCACATCTTTCTTAAAGGTGTAACGAAAATCTAGCGCCAGCTGCGTTACGAACAGGACGGCCTCCGGATCATCCGCATTGACGTGGAATATCGGAGCTTGAACCATTTTCGCCACATCGGTAGCGTATTCTGTCGAGCGTGCATCATCCTGACGACTGGTCGTAAACCCGACCTGGTTATTCACAATGATGTGCACCGTACCGCCGGTAGAGTAAGCGCGTGTATTGGACATCTGGAAAGTTTCCATTACCACACCCTGCCCCGCGAACGCAGCATCTCCATGGCAGATTACGGGAACCACCAGATCGCCGGAGTAATCATTCCTTCTGGACTGTCGGGCTCTTACTGAGCCTTCTACGACAGGTGCCACAATTTCCAGATGGGAAGGGTTGAATGCCATCGCCATGTGGAGCTCGCCACCCGCCGTCATAATGTTGGACGAAATGCCCTGATGATATTTCACATCACCGGAGCTCTGATATACAGCTCGACCCTCAAATTCATCAAACAGATCCGCTGGATTCTTCCCAAGGATGTTCACCAACACGTTCAGACGACCACGATGGGCCATACCCAGCACGATCTCCTTCGCACCGTATTTTCCCGAACGCTGGACCAGCTCATCCAGAGCAGGAATCAGGCTCTCACCGCCCTCCAGACCGAAACGCTTAGTGCCTGGGTACTTGGAGTCAAGATGCTTTTCAAGGCCTTCTGCTGCTGTCAGACGCTCAAGCAGGTGCCGTTTAACTTCGTTTTCAAAGGTCGGATAGCCGTCATTGCTCTCGATTCTTTGCTGGACCCACTGCTTTTCCTCAAGATTGACGATATGCATGAACTCATAGCCAACTGAACCGCAGTAAATCCTCTCCAGCGTATCCACCATCTCTCTCAGAGTTGCCTTTTGCTTGCTGACAAACAGCGAACCGGTCTGGAAAACGGTGGAGAAATCGACTGGCGAGAGATCGTGAAATTCAAGCTCAAGATCAGGCACTCTCTCTCGGTGCATGATCCCAAGCGGGTCTAGTTTGGCTTTTTGATGCCCTCTGACTCGGTATGAACTGATCAGCTGCAGAACGTGAACCTGTTTGCTTTCGTGATCCGAATTGACGACCGCTTCATTACTAAGAACCGGCGCATACCGGCTGACTTTACTGAGCGCTTGAAAGTCTCGCCGGATGCTCGCGT
>MDTA01074734.1_pt1 | contig 11661 bp, 16 predicted proteins | sample 811151 | NCBI WGS metagenome assembly MDTA01 (sample SAMN05326648, study PRJNA326480) | marine metagenome | isolation source: seawater | place: Indian Ocean: South | collected 2010 | reverse complement strand
GTTGATGTTGGCCGAGCCTGACGGGCTGCGTTGATCGATCACGCTTCAGGTGATTCGGACAACGCCATTCAAAGGCCCTTCAGGCTGAATCGGCACTGAGGGGTGGCGTGATCTGGTGAAAAGGGACTTCAAACACCGGAGATCCCTGGGATGTGAGCGGCCACTCGCGCACCCAGCAGCGGTCGTGATCGTCGTCGATCCCGATCACCTGATAAACCCCCGCGTTGGTTCTCAGACGGATGCAATCACCTTGATGAAGCCTCATGCAGGATCGGTGGCCCGACTGAACGCAGCGTTGCCCTTGCAGAACTGAGAGTTCGTTCGACATGAACGGTTTGGATCATGGATCTGCGAATGCAGACCTCATCTGTGATGGTTCTTATGACTCTGCCGCATGCAAGGGGGGCATTGCCAGGTGGCGGCTTGTCGATGTGTGTCCGATCACAACCCCTGGGGTCCTGATCAGAAGCAGCCGAGGTGGGCGGCCAGGGTCCGCACTTCCGGCAATGCCGCAATGGCCTGAAGGGCGTTTTGCATGGCGCCATTGCCCACCTCATGAGTAATGACGACGATTTCAGCGCCTTGGTCGCTGGCGTCGAATTGAACGATGGATTGAATCGAGACGCCTCGCTCCCCAAAGCAGCTGCCGATGCGACCAATCACGCCAGGAGCGTCTTCTGTGTGGAAACGCACGTAATTGCGTTGGCGAATCTGGCTGCCGTCCACGAGATGGCAAGACCGCCAGCTGCTGGCGGCCAGCAATGGATCGAGGCCGCCATCGCTGCTCTTCAGTTGGCGGATGCCCGCAATGTTGAGAATATCGGCGACCACAGCAGAAGCCGTGGGCCCAGACCCTGCTCCTGGGCCGTAGAACATCACCCGTCCAATGGGGTCGCCTTCAACGAGGATCGCGTTGTTGACGCCATTGACCCCGGCAAGGGGGTGATCGTTGGGAACCAAGGTTGGCTGAACCCGAACGGCCAAGGGCAGAGATCCTCCCGGCTCCCCGTCGCTTTCCAGTCGCTCTGCAATCGCCAGCAGTTTCACGCCATAGCCCAGCTGCGTGGCGTAATCCACGTCCCGACCTTGAAGGTTGCTGATGCCGTTGGTCGGAATACCGCCGCGCTCAATGGGGCCGCCGAAGGCCAGTCCCGACAGGATGGCGATTTTGTCGGCGGCGTCGTGACCCTCCACGTCAGCGGCGGGGTCTGCTTCGGCGTAGCCCAGATCCTGGGCTTCCTTGAGAACCGCGTGATAGTCAGCACCCTCATCGGCCATGCGGCTGAGGATGTAGTTGGTGGTCCCGTTGATGATGCCGCTGACCCGATCAATACGGTTGCTTCCAAGGGACTGCTTGAGTGGCTCAATGATCGGAATACCTCCTCCCACAGCAGCTTCGATCAGAACGTAAACGCCTGCCGCCGCCGCCGCTGCAGCGATCTCTTCGCCGTGACGCGCAATCACAGCTTTGTTGGCTGTCACCACGGATTTCCCAGCGGCAATCGCTCGCATGATCAAGGTGCGGGCTGGCTCAATGCCACCGATCACCTCGACAACCACATCCACGTTGGGGTCGTCCACCACCTCCTCAGGGTTGGTCGTGAAGCACTCCTGGGGAATGGAGACCGGCCGAGCTCGCTGCAGATCGCGGACGGCAACACGCACCAGATCGAGATCGGCAATCAAGGGATGGCGGCCGTCGGGGCTGCTCAGGATGCTTGCAACGCCCGCGCCGACGGTTCCGAGGCCGAGCAGGCCGATGCCGATCCTTGTCGCCATGGGCGGGTCCGTGGGTTTCGCTGAGCCGTCGACTTTAGGCAGCAGCCGGTTCAGGCCTGCCTGTCGCTGCGCTTCAGTCGGCTTGTTTCAGAATTCGCGCCTGCTCTTGCATGGTGCGCAGGATGTTGAGGAATCCGTTTGCTCGCGATGGCGTGAGGCTGGCCTGTAGCCCCGTGGCGGCGATGAAGCCTGGATCCACAGCCATCACCTGATCTGGCGTCAGGTCGGAAAGTCCTTTGATCAACAGAGCCAAAAGTCCCTTGGTGATCAATGCGTCGGAATCGCCCTGCCAGCACATCCGGCCACCCACCAGCTTGGAGGCGATGAACACTTGAGAGACGCATCCCTTCACCTTGCGGTCGTCGGTCTGCAGCTCCGCCGGCATGGCGGGCAGTTTCTTCGCCAACCAGAGGACGTATTCGTAGCGCTTGCGCGGATCAGCCGTGCCGTTGAGCCGTTCGGCTAGCTGATCCAGGGCCTGGCTGCCGTATTGGGATGTGGAGCTGCCTGCTTCAGCCATGGCTGGATCAGCGTCGCTGCATTCAGCTGCGCACCCTAACCATCAGGCTTACGGTGCCGACCATGGCTGGCGCCACGGCCCAGGGGAAGGCATCGAAGGGGAGAGGGGCGCGCACCACGTCGTCCAAATTCACCCGTCCCTGCTCAAGCGGCAGGGTCAGATAATCCCGGTGACCCGGCCCCCCATCCACCTGTAAATCCACCTGGCCGTCGCTCAGATCAGGCAGGTTCACCTGCAGACGACCAGAGGCGTCGATCCGACCGAGCTCCGCTCCTGCCGTGCCGTCGGCCTCCAGTATCCGCACCACAGCACCTTCCACAGGCTCGCCGGTGGAAAAGCTGCTGTTCAGTTCCAGTTGCCCGTCGAGGTAACGCAAGGTGCTTTCGACGCCGTGGGCGCTGACGCTCTGCACCTGCCCGAGCCCTATCGCCAGGGCGGTCATGCTCATCAGGGCAAAGCGGGGAAGGGCTGGCATGGAGGTTGAAGCGCCTGGATGCCCATCCTGCGGGCCACGGGGGGTGGGCGCCAGTCGGATCGGCAAGCACTCAGCAACCACTGCTGCGTTCCCTCCTGAGTTGACAGCCCGTTTCTGTGATCCAGCCATCGAAGGGTTGGTCCCAGTCATTCACGGGGAGGGGTTCGGGGCTGACGCAGGCTTCTGGCACCACCACGAGTGCCAGCCGCTGCTTCCAAGTCGTCTGGCAACGCAGACGGTCGTAGTAGCCGCCGCCATACCCCAAGCGCATGCCGTGCTGATCCACTGCGAGAGCTGGTACCAGTAGCAGCGCTAGTTGTTCGGGGCTTAAAGCCGGCTGATCGAGGGGAGCGGCGATGCCGCAGCCATCGGGTGCGAGAGGGGCGTCGTTCCATGGGTGGTACTGCAGAGAACCATCGCCGTCCGCTGCTGGTAGGGCCGTGGACAGGCCCAGCTTGTGTTGGAAGACATCGCGTAAAGGCCGCAGGTCGGCTTCCCCTTGCAGTGGCCAGTACAACCCCACGAAGCCTTGCAAGCTGCCGCTGTGATGGCGGCAGTGAATTTCGCGTTCAACCTGATGTCGGATCTGAATGTGCAGGTTGTGCTGTTGCTGGAAACAACGCTGGCGCTCCGAGCGGTAGAGCCGACGCAACGCTGGTTTGTTCCATTCACGACGTGGCATGGTCATGGCGCAAGCCCCCAGCGGCCCATCAGCGGTAGCTGCAGTTGCAGTGTGTCCGACTCCGAAGGCCAGATCGTCCTGAGTTCGACGGCGAGTGCAGGCAGGAGCAAGTCGTGTTGCCGGTCCAACTCCAGACTCTGCTCAATGCGCCGCATGGCTGACCAGGTGCTGATGAAGGACAGAAGCTCGACCTGGGTCCATTGCACGTTGATCACGAACCCTTCAGGAATGGCTCGGCTGGGAAGTGGAAAGTCGAGATCGGTGTAGTGCCGGTCCACATGCATGCGTTGGGGAGGCCAGAAGCTCCGCAGCCGTTGGTGATACAGATCCTCCAGCCAGTTCTGCAGGACCATCGGTGCCCCCTCAATGGGCTGATAACCCAGCCAGACGAGCAGGCCTTTCGGCTTCAGCACCCGCAGGGTTTCACGGTTGAAGCCATCCACATCCAGCCAGTGAATGGCCGCGGCAATGAGCACTGCATCTGTGCTGCAGTCGTGTAGGTGGGAGCGCTCTGCAGCCCCCACGCTGTAAGTCACGCCAGGATGCGGTTGGGCAGCTTCAATCTGTTCAGGGCTCAGATCCGTGGCCGTTACATGGTCAAACCAGCGAGCCAAGCCAACAGAGGCCTGCCCGTTGCCGCAGGCCGCATCCCAACAGTGGCTTCGGGCAGGAGCCCGTTCGGCCATCCATTGAAAAATTGCATCGGGATAGCGGGGACGAAACCGGGAGTAGTCCTGGGCGACAGCACCGAACCAGCCGTTGTTGGGGGTGTTGCTCATCGCCTGCTGAATCGGATCGATAAGCCCAGCCGATGAACAGGGATGGATTCACTCATCTCACTTGCCCGTCACTGCGGTTGTTGCATAACTTCGCCCCGAGAGAACTGCGTCGAGCCTTCGCCCCGCGAGGGCTCTTTTTTTGATTGCAGCGCTTGGAAGGTTTCAGCTGTCCTGAAAGTTGCATTCCAGAAGTGCTGCGGTCAGGAGTGTCTTCATCTCCTGTAGATCGTCTTGTTCTGCGGGATCTCCACCCGGCCAGCGCTCGAGCTCATGGCTCACGGAGTTCAAGAGCAGTCTCAGGCCCGCAGCATTCAGCGTGAGATCAACGGTGCTTTCGGTTCGGTCCATCTCAGCACCCAAGTCCGGCTGCGCCATTCTGATACCAGGCCCCGGTCATCGCTGGAACCAACCGGTCAGGGCCACAGCAAGGGCATCGGCGGCGTCATCGGGTCGTGGGGGTGAGTCCAAGGTGAGTTCACGCATCACCGCTTCAAGGACTTCGTCTTTGTCGGCATGGCCATGGCCTGTGAGGGCCTGTTTGATCTGCATCGGAGGGAATTCGACCACCGGCAGTCCAAACCGGCTCAGGGTCATGATCACAACCCCACGGGCCTGCACCACCGCGATGGTGTTGCTCGAGCGATAGAAAAAGAATTTCTCGACCGCCGCCAGCTCCGGGCGCCAAACCCGGATGAGCTGACGGAGATCCCTTGCAATTTCTACCATCCGCTCCCCTTCTGTTCGGCCGGGGTCCGTGCGGATGATCCCGCAGTCGAGCATGGTCTGCTCACCCCCGCTGGTGTCGATCACGCCGTAGCCCACGCGGGCGAGACCGGGGTCGATACCGAGGATGCGCAAAGGAGTGGCCTCCCGTGCTTAAGCGGCCAAAGCCAGCTCGAACTCAGCTCGATCGCTGCTTTCGCTTCGTTCAAACACCTTGCAGAACACCTTGACCACGCGATCGCCCGAATCGATCTGCTCCAGTGGGTCTTTGCGCAGGCGGTGCCTTAAGCAACAAGACGCCACCCGGGCAACATCGTCTTCGGTCACTTCGGTGCGACCCTCAAAGGCCGCGAGGGCGCGTGCGGCCCGGTTGGTGACGATGTCGCCACGGAGGCCATCCACATCGAGTTCTCCGCACACCGCTGAGATGCGCAGACGCAGATCGTCGTCGATCTGAACCTGGTCGAGACGCTGCTGAGCCTCCACCACGCGTTGCTGCAGAGCTTGCTGGCCAGCTTCAACGGCTGCACTGAATTGATCAGGGTCTGTGTCGAAGGCCGTGCGCTGATCCACCACCTGCACGCGCAGCTCGGGGTCACGCACGGTGCGCACTTCCACGCTCATGCCGAAGCGGTCGAGCAGCTGAGGACGCAGCTCACCTTCCTCAGGGTTGCCAGAACCGATCAGCACAAAACGGGCCGGGTGGCGCACCGACACGCCCTCGCGTTCCACAGTGTTCCAGCCGGAAGCGGCTGAGTCCAGCAAAACGTCCACCAGGTGGTCGTCCAGCAGATTCACCTCATCGACGTAGAGCAAGCCTCGGTTGGCTTTGGCTAGCAGGCCCGGTTCGAAGGCTCGAACGCCGTCACTGAGTGCCTTCTCGATATCAATGGTTCCGCACAGGCGGTCTTCTGTGGCCCCGAGCGGCAGGTCGACCATCGGCACCTGGCGTTCCTCTGTCCCAAGGGTTTCACCATGTTCGAGACGCTGAACGACGTCACTGCTTTGCAGATCCGGATCCGTGGGCGAGCTGTTGTAAGGGTCGCCGGCCACCACTTCAATCCCGGGCAGTAAATCAGCCAGAGCCCTGATGGTGGTTGATTTTCCTGTGCCCCGATCTCCCATGATCATCACCCCTCCGATGCGGGGATCAATCACGTTCAGCAGGAGAGCAAGCTTCATCTCCTCCTGCCCGATCACAGCGGTGAAGGGGAAGACTCTGCGCTTGCGCGGTGAACTCACGGACGATCGTCTTGTGCTGGAGAGGATTGTTTCACAGGTCGGAGGCTCAGCACCTGTGGTGGTGTGGCATCCGCTGGGTAAATCAGGCGCACGCGCACCCGCCGGCTTTCACCGGGGCCCAGCGACACCTGGCCAAGCTCGGGGCCTTCCTGACCCCGACGCAGGACAAGGTGAAACCGCTGAGTTGCACTGAGTTTCCCGTCATATCCGTCCAGCCCTGTCACCTCGATCGGCCCGCGGAACATCACCGGTTCCCGATCGCTGCGGCTGAAGATGAGTTGTTGGTTCGTGCTGCGATTTTTAAAGGGCGATTCCAGGGCGATTGCCACGGTTCGCGTCTCGGTGCTGGTGTTGCGCAGGGGAAGCGTGAGGTCGTACTCCACTCCGTAGTTGCCGTGGGCTGCCCAGGCGGTGCCGGGGTCGAATGCCTCGAGCTCCGCGGTCTGAATCTGCCCGGTTCGTAGATCGCCGTTAACAAGGCTGCTGATCGGCCAGGAAACTGCGGTTTCACTTAAGTCGAGATGGCTTGACCCGGGGTCGGAAAGCTCTGCTTGCCAGGTGCTGCCGATTTGGACGCCACTGACGCGGGAGTAGATGATGCGCCCCCTGGTGCCACGTGGTGTCGGTTCGTGTTCTTTCGGACTCTGTTTGCCGGCGTCGAGAAGCCGCTGCCAGTAAGCGGCGTTGGGAGCCTGACGGTTGTCGCCGAAAGCGGCGAGGGTGGCAAGGTGCACCGGCCCTGAGCTGTGCAGACGCATCTGCAGATTGCGACCGTTCAGCAGGGGGTCCAGCCCGGCCACGGGAATGGGGAGCGCCACAAGTAATGACGGTGACCCTGGCTGGATCGTCCATTGCCGGGGGAGTTCGGCAGCCGAGTCTCCGCGGAGCAGATCGCCGGCCACGCGACTGCCCGGGCCTGAAGAAATAACGGTTCCGCTTTCCTCCATCAAGGCAGGCAGGGGCAGAAAGGGCGATGCGGTTTGCTCTTCGCTGACAGCCTGGGAGAGTGCGGTGCTACCACCTAGCAGTTCCAGTGAAACCGCTTGATCAGTTGCCGGCTGAGCAATGACGGCAAGCCAGAGCGTGGAGTCGAGACGATCAGGTGTTCCGGCATAGACGTGATGGCTGAACAGGTCGAAACGCCCGTTCAAGGCCAGATTCAGTCCAGGGCTCTGCGGGAAGGTGGACACCAGAATCCCTTCCCCGATGATCAGTTCCGGATTGTTGTCGTTGACGATGAGCACCTGGTCAAGACCGCCGGGCAGGCTGCGCACCTCCTGGCGTCGGATCAGCGGACCGTCGTCTGCAGCCGCTTGGCTGGTGGATGTCTGAACTTGCGCCCATGCCATCGATGGAGCAACGGACAGGCTTGCAGCGGAGGCCACCAATGAGGCCAGCGTGACCAGCATCGGAATCCGAGTGAGGCGTTTCATCACGGGTTGTTGCTGGGTTCAGAGACGGCCGCGCTCACAGCCAGTTTGGGTTTGAGCGCCGGAGCCATAGCAGCTGTGAGCTTGCGGATCATTTCCGTTGAGCGTGGGTCGTTAAAAGGACCTTTCACGAGGAAGGCGGCAACGGCTCGACTGCCATCAGGGAGTTCGATTAACCCGGCATCGGCATAGGCAATACCGATGTCGCCGGTTTTGTTCAAAACTCGATAGCCCTTGATCATCAGACTTTGATCAGGTTTGCCTTGCTGACCGCCGAGCCCACGCATCAGCCCACGGGGAATCAGGGTGTTGGTAATGGATGTGCCCATCACCTGACGGAACAGATCCCGGCTGCGAATCGATAGGGCTTCGCCGGTGTCGACCAGGGCAATCGAGTAGGCCAGATCTCGAGCGCTTGTCGTGTTGGTTCCCTCAAGATCTGGTAGCCAGTTGTTCACGGTTGTGGCGCTCAGCCCCAGGGCGTTGAAGCGGAGATTGAGTGCTTCCTTGCCGCCGAGTCGATCGATCAGCAGGTTGGTGGCTGTGTTGTCGCTCACACGAATCATCTCCGTGGCGACTTCATGCGTGGGGAAGCGGGTGCCGATGGGTTTGGAGGCCATCCAGCCGGCCCCTCCTCCCACCACGGTTTTGGTCAGGGTGAGTGGCTCATTCCAGACCAAGCGTCCAGCATCCAGCTCCTCCAGGGTCACCAGCAAAATCGGTGTCTTGATCGAACTCGCTGCGGGTAGCGCGGTGTCCGGCTCGAGCTGGGCGTAGCGACCGTCATCCAGCACGAGCATGAAAGCACTCACCTTCAGGTCTGCTTGCGTGGCGGCCAGTTCTTTCCAGCGTTGACTCAGGGCTGTGAGTTCATTGCGCGTTTCAAAGCGACCGAGGTTGTCGTTGCCGTTGGAGCGCAGGCTATTGCTGCCCGTTGCCGTTGGTGCTGGCGGGTCTTCCGGTGCCGTTTCTGTTGAGACCAGCCAGCTAGGAATGGGCCAGTCACCCCGTTGGGCCCCTGTGCCAGCAAGCTTTAAAACAGATCCAGTGATCACCCCCAACCCCACGCCCATCAGCACGAGGCGCAACAACAGACGCAGTGGTCGTCCCCAGCCTGGGGTTTGGCGACTGGATCGACTGGTGGCCAAAGAGCGGTGTGTGAAAGCCAGAGATTACGGGCGGTTGCAACGAATCGCCCAACGAAGTTGGCGCACCATGCCACGCAGCAGTGCCACTTCCTCAGGTCGCGCCAAGGCCCTCTGCAGCAGAGCTCTCACCTTGGCCATCCGTGCCTTAGCCGTGTGGTCGAGCAGAAAACCCGCTTCCAGCAACAAATTTTCTGCATCGTTGAGGCAGGCATCCAGCTGGGGAGGCAGTGCGGCCTCGCCCCCCTGAAGTGGTTCCAGGGGATGTGGATTGGGTTGCCTGCGGGTGCGTTCCAGCTCGTGCAGAAGTACAGCCACCGCGTGGGACAGATTGAGCGATGGGTAGGCATCGCCCGAGTGCAGCCGCACCACACGCTGACTGAGCAGCAACTCTTCGTTGCTGAGTCCACGGTCTTCCCGTCCGAAGACCAAAGCGACGCGGGCGTTGGTCTCGAGCCCCTGATGGATCCAGGGCATGGCCTGTTCGGGTGCCTGCAGTGGGATTTCTCCGTGGTCCAATCGTCCGCAACTGGCCACGACCCGATGGCAATCGGACAGGGCGTCCAGCAGGGATGGACAGTGCCTTGCCTTGTGCAAGACGTTTTGGCCATGCACGGCCATGCGCAGGGCTTCAGGGTCTTTGGGGTCGCAGCGTGGGTTGACCAGCCGCAGCTCATCCACCGCGAAGTTGGCGCAAAGGCGGGCAACACTGCCCACGTTGAGCGGTCCGGCAGGCTCCACCAGCACGACAACAAGAGTCAAAGGCCGATTAGTCGAGGGTGTGCAGGTAGCTCAGCAGGTCGGCCATCCCTTCCGGTTCAATTTCGAAACGGGGCATCGGTGGAGTCTCACCGCTCACGATCTGGTGGATCACAGCGCGGTCAGATCGGCGCACACTGATGCCCTGGAGGCTGGGACCTACCAAACCCTGGGCGGCGATGCCGTGGCAGCCAGCGCAATTGATTCTGAAGATCTGACCACCGTGCTGGATGTCACCGGTCAGGGCCAATGTCGCCTTGCTGTAAGGGTCGAGACGAGCTCCTGCGTAAAGCCATCCCACCAGCACCAGGGCGGTAATCACAGCCACTGCGACCAGCGCTGGCACCAACCCACGCCTGCGCTCAGAAGCTGCAGCAGTTGATGACGATGAGGTCACAGATGTATCACATGCATGGAACAATTGTGGTTAATCCTTCCATCCGGCGTGACGCCATGATCGAACCCCTACTTTGCGGAATAGTTTTGGGCTTGATCCCCGTTACGCTTTTGGGTCTGTTTGTGGCTGCTTGGAACCAGTATCGCCGGGGTAGTGCCCTGGGGGGCTGAGGATCAGCAGGCTGCTGGTTCCATAACGCCGTCGCTCCCTTTCAATCCAGGGTGATGGAGCTTCAAGCTGAATGTTGCTGGCGTATTCGCAAATCACCAATCCCTCGGGCTGCACCCACCTACCACGATGGAGCAGATCGAGGGTTTCGTTGTAAATCCTCGCTGCATAGGGTGGATCGAAGTACACCATTGAAAAGGCGGGTTCATCGGCAGGACGTCCGCTCTTCAGCCAACTGAGCAGATCCCTTCGAATCACGCTCACCCGGGCTCGCTCTGTGTGCGCTGACGCCACAGTCTCGAGATTTTCGCGGCAGATGGCTGCTGTCCGCGGGTTGTTCTCGATGGCGACCACGCGTTCTGCACCATGCTGCAGAGCCTCACATCCCATCACGCCACTGCCGCTGCAGAGGTCAAGCCAGTGGCACCCCTGCAGTTCCGCCTGAAACATGTTCATCAACGCTTCTCGGACGCGAGACGTGGTCGGTCTCGTGCTCTGACCAGCAGGGCTGCGCAACCGACGCCCCCCGATCAATCGCAGCTGCCCGCCGCTCACGTGGGATCAGCTGCATCGTGCTGAAGCCATTTCAGCCAGCGCTGCAGCAGCTGTGATCCAGCGACGGATGACTTCTCTGGGTGGAATTGGCAGGCTCCTGTGCGTCCTTTCCAGACCATCGCGGTGGCGTTCCCATGGCCAAAGGGGACTGTGGCGGCCAGATCGGCTTCTAAGGCCGGGGCCGCGGCGAAGGAGGGCACGAAATAGACCCAGGGTTCGTCAGCTTCCTCTGGAAGCAGTGGACAAGCGTTGTGGCGTTTCAGCTGTCCCCAGCCCATGTGGGGGATCCGTTCACCTTGGCCGCTGGGCAGTTTGTGGACGCCACCTTTGAGAAGGCCAAGTCCTTCAGCACTGCCCTCATCACTACGCTCAAACAACAATTGGAGACCCAGGCAGATGCCGAGCAGGGGACGAGCTTCGGCATGCCACTTCTGCAGGGGGGCAACCAGACCCGATGCATGCAGCTTGTGCATCGCTGGGTCAAAGGCACCAACGCCAGGAAGCACTAGGGCATCGCAGGGTTCCAGATCCTCTGGATGCTGCACTGCGGTTAACGGTTGTCCTAACCGTTCGAAGCAGGTCTGGACGGAATGAAGGTTGCCCATGCCGTAATCAATCAGACCGATCCTCTGGATCGGTCTTGTCACGGGTTGGGATGAAGCGTCTGCGGTCGAGGTCAGTGTTGGCCTCAGAGGTATTTGGCAATCGTGCCAGACAGCGTTGCCTTTGGAACAGCACCAACAACGGTGTCAACCTTCTGGCCACCCTTGAAGACCATCAGGGTCGGGATGCTGCGAATGCCGAACTGGCTAGCCACGTTGGGATTCTCATCGGTATTCAGTTTGAACACCTTGATCTTGCCCTCGAATTCCTTTGCAATCTCATCGACGATGGGAGCCACCATGCGGCAGGGGCCGCACCAAGGCGCCCAGAAATCCACCAGCACGGGAACGTCACTCTGAAGCACGTCCTGTTCGAAGGAGGCGTCGGTAACAGCAGCAGCGCTG
>MDTA01217370.1_pt1 | contig 11662 bp, 15 predicted proteins | sample 811151 | NCBI WGS metagenome assembly MDTA01 (sample SAMN05326648, study PRJNA326480) | marine metagenome | isolation source: seawater | place: Indian Ocean: South | collected 2010 | reverse complement strand
TTCTGTTTCGTGATGATGATTTGAGCCCCGTCACTGTTGATATTACGATCAGATATTAAACCAGGTTGGTGTCACGCAGTTGCCACCATCAATGCCTTCCAATTCTTCTTCGGAGAGGGATGATTGTGTTGCCACACAATCAGCTTCAATCGTGAAACCAGCCTTTCGGGCCAGTGTGATCACCTCCTCGCTCTTCGTGGCTGCTTTGAGTGCGTTTTGAAGATTTGGATCATATTTTGCTGCTTGAAGGAATGCTTGGAATTGTTCGTCAGGCATGCTGCGTGGCGATCACTCCATGCATTGCTAGCAGTGATGCGCTCGTTTGTCATTTTCAAGGGATTCACGACCTATTGCTGCTTGAGCTTGGCATCGATGTGGATTCTCAGTGTGCGGTTTTTCTGTTGCGAATGGAACTGAGATCCAGTTTTGATGCAGAAGGGTGATGCACCATTCCTCCTGTGGAGGATCGCTGATTCATAGAGCGCAAACATGCACAACTTGTCGGCATGCTTGGCTCATGTTGGGTTTGTGGATCCAATGGTCCGCTCCGTGGGAGGTCGCAGGGTCATCGGTGTGTTCTCCCCGGCCGCGCCTTGAACAAACAGGAAGGGTTGGGCTTGTCTCCCCTATGGCTGAAGCGCCGACTGCAGGTTGGCTGAGCCAGGCTGATAGGCCTGGCCGCGTTCCGGGGATCTCAGGGCTTTCAGCAAGGTCGTTTCTGCCGCGCGGTATTGGCTGTCTTTGCTGGTGCCGAGCTGTTCAAGGGTGAGCGTGCGGATTTCCCTTTCGCTCAGTTCGACGGGCACATCCGGGAGGATGCCGTTCTTGTGAATATCGGTGCCCTTGGGGGTCAAATACTGCGCGATGGTCACGGTCAGGCCGGAGCCATCGGAAAGCCCACGCACGGATTGCACGAGTCCCTTGCCAAAGGTCTTCTGACCCACCAGCACGGCGCGCTCATTGTCCTGCAGGGCCCCGGACAGGATCTCACTGGCACTGGCTGACCCTTCATTCACCAGCACCACAACGGGGCGATCCGTCAGTGCACTGCCCGTGGCCCGGCGCACATCCTGAATGCCATCGCGCGTTTTGGTGCTGACGATGGTGCCCTCATTTAGCCACTGGCGCGCGATGTCGATGCTGGCTTCCAGCAGTCCTCCAGGGTTGCTGCGCAGGTCGAGCACATAGCCCTGAGCACCTTCGGCCTCGAGTTCGCGGATGGCCATCCGCATCTCTCTGGAGGCATTGGCGTTGAACTGCTTCAGCCGGATGTAACCGATCTTGAAGCCGTTCTTGGACGTGTTTAGTCGACTGTCAACAGCCTGGATCTCAATCCGCGCCCGCTCGAGGGGCACGTTCACCACTTCCCCCTTGCGGCGTAGACCGAGGATCACCTCGGTGCCTTCCTGGCCCCGGATCAACTTCACTGCATCCTCGGTGGTCATCCCTCTGGTGGACTCACCATCGATCGTGACGATCACATCCTTGGGCTGAACGCCAGCCCTCGACGCCGGCGTGCCTTCAATCGGCGACACCACCAGAATTTCCTTGGTGTCTTCGTCAAGGGAGATTTGTATGCCGACACCGCTGAGTTCTCCAGAGGTGTCGATCTGCATCTCCTTGAACTCTTTCGGGTCGAGGAAACGGGTGTAAGGGTCATCGAGGCTGGCGAGCATGCCTCGGATCGCTTCATAGGATTCATCCGGTCCGGCATAGCTCCTGGAGAGCAGGTCCTTGCGCAGACGGGTCCAGCTCTCGACGGAATATTTGCCGGTTGAATCGAGGTAATCGCGGTAAACGATTTGCCAAACCTGATCAATCACCTCCTTGGGACTGTTGGTGATCGACGAATTGGAGGTGCTGGGCAACCCAAGACCAGGGGCTGCCACGGCCACGGCTGCCGTCAGTCCTCCAGCCCCAAGGATCATCAGCAGCCCCCGATGACGGGAACGTCCAGAGCGGGGGGTGACGGTGGGCATGGATGGCCTTCAGGACCGATGTCTCAGATTAACGAGATCAGGCGGGGTCCACCCAGCGTCCGTCGTCCTTAATCAGCTGAACCAAGGCGTTGACCCCTTCGGCTTCAGGCACTTTGCGAATCTCTTCCCGACCTCGGTAAAGAGCGATGGTCCCAGGGCCCTTGCCCACGTAACCGTAGTCGGCGTCAGCCATTTCGCCGGGGCCGTTGACGATGCAGCCCATCACGGCGATGTCCAAACCGGAGAGATGCGAGGTGGCGTTTCGAACCTGATTCAACACCTCCTCAAGATTAAACAAAGTGCGACCGCAGCTCGGACAGGCCACGTATTCGACCATCGTCTTACGCAGGCCGATGGCCTGAAGGATCGAATAACAGACGGGGATCTCCTTCTCTGGTGCCTCTGTCAGCGACACGCGGATGGTGTCGCCCAACCCTTCGGCGAGCAGGGTGGCGATGCCTGCGGTGCTTTTGATGCGGCCATAGTCACCGTCGCCAGCTTCCGTCACGCCGAGGTGCAGCGGATAGTTGAATCCCTCCTTGTCGAGAGTGTCGGCCATGAGGCGATAGGCCGCCAGCATCACGGGTGCCCTGGAGGCTTTCATCGAGATCACGATGTTGTGGAAGTCGAGTTCATCGCAGATGCGCACGAACTCCATGGCCGATTCGACCATCCCCTCGGGCGTGTCGCCATAAGTGAACAGCATCCGCTCGGCCAGCGACCCGTGATTCACGCCGATGCGTAGGGCCTTGTTTTCCCGCTTGAGGGCTTCCACCAGCGGGGCGAACGTTTCCTTGATGCGTTCGCCGATGGCGTCGAACTCCTCCTTGCTGAAATCCTGGCGGTTGGGATCAGCGGTTTCGAAGACGAACAGGCCGGGATTGATCCGCACCTTGTCGACATGCTTGACCACCTCCAGCGCGATCTTGATGCCGTTGTGGTGCACGTCGGCCACGAGCGGCACGGTGCACCCCTGCTCGCGCAAGCTGGATCGGATCTTGCCCATGGCCTTGGCGTGGGCCATCGAAGGCGTCGTCACCCGCACGATCTCGCAGCCGGCGTCCACCAGCCTGCGAATCCCCGCAACCGACCCTTCGATGTCGAGGGTGTCCTCATTGATCATCGACTGCACCACCACCGGATGCTCGCTGCCGATCGGCACATCACCCACCATCACCGTGCGCGTCTGACGACGGTGAATCACCGTGTCGTAACGGGAGTTGCTGGCAACGTCACTGCCGGTCTCGGTCGTGCTGGCCAGGGTGCCGGTCATGGATCGCTTGGAATCTCAGCCAAACCCTCGCATAGCCGTCACCGCAGTGACGGACGTTCGCGGCATAGACGACGCCTGGCTTCCTTGAGGTCCTGCAGGGTGAGGTCCTGGGGACTGCCGGGCTCGCGGGAGCGGAAACGCAGTAAATAGGAGGGATGGAACACCGGCATGAAGGCCCGTTGGTCCTGGTCATGCCATTGCCCACGACGTTGACTGATGCCACTGCGGATCCCCAGCATCGCCCGAAGAGCCGTGGCACCGGCCAGCAGCACCAGCGGCGGTTTGATCAATGTCATTTGCTGCTCAAGCCAAGGCCGGCACTGGTCGATTTCCTGCGCCGTCGGTTTGCGATTTCCCGGCGGCCGGCACTTGATCACATTGCAGATGTAGAGGTCCTGTTCTTCATCCAGTCCGGCTTCAGCGATGAGGCCGCTGAGCAGCTGCCCTGACCGTCCCACGAAGGGCAGGCCGCGGGCGTCCTCCTCAGCCCCCGGGGCTTCACCGATCAGCATCAGGCGTGCCTCGGGATTACCGCGACCCACCACCACCTGTTGGCGTTTCTCTGCCAGCCCGCAGTGGCGGCACTCGGCGCAGCTCAGCTCCAAGGCCTGGAGTTCAGCGGAGATCGGCGATGTCATGGCTTGTCGTGTGTGCCGGGTCGACTGGGAAGCACCAGCAGCAGAAACCGCTGCCCTTCGGGATCCTCCATCCAGCACTCGGCGCCAAACGGCTCCCGCCGCGGAGATTCCGTGCTTCGTCCTCCCAGCGCCATCACCTGCTCCTGCCAGCGGGTCAAGGCCGCCAGCGGATCGGCATCCACTTGTCGCTGCAAACATGGCGCCAGCACGGAGCCTGACGTTGGCCAGGGGCGGCTGCGGGAAGGGGTATAGATCTGCAGAGTGCCGCTTGGCTTCAGCGGCACGATCCAGTGATGGTCGGCCAGTCCCGAGCGAACGCTGGTGTTCAGCAGCTCGGCATAAAACCCGGCCAGTTGGCGTGGCTGTCGGGACGCCAGGATCCAGCTCAGCGACGTCACCTCAGCAGCCATCACACTTCGTTCGTCGGGTTGCATTGTCTCGAAGCCCAAGGTCTCGCTGCGCTCTTGGTGGTCTGGGACACCACATCAGGCAGGATGTTGAGGCTCGTATTTGCGCACCCACCGGAGGGTTGCCGCGCCGATGTCCCGCCCGCCATCCCTGTCCAGCCGAGCAGAAGCCCTGCAGCCTTCGCTCACGCTGGCCATCAGTGCCCGGGCCAAGGCTCTGAAACTGGACGGTCGGGACATCTGCAGTCTGAGTGCCGGTGAGCCTGATTTCGGGACCCCTCACTTCATTGTTGAGGCTTCCATTCAGGCCTTGCGCGACGGCCTCACCCGTTACGGACCCGCTGCCGGAGACCCTGAACTGCGGGAGGCCATTGCCCGCAAGCTCAGCGCTGAGAACGGCATTCCCACCACGGCCGCCGAGGTGATGGTGACCAACGGTGGCAAGCAGGCCATCTACAACCTTTTCCAGATTCTCCTCAACCCAGGCGATGAGGTGATCATTCCTTCGCCCTACTGGCTGAGTTACCCCGAGATGGCACGGCTGGCGCAAGCCCGACCCGTGCCGGTGCCCTCTTCGGCTGAAAGCGGCTTCGCCTTGGATCTTGAAGCCCTTGAAGCGGCGATCACCCCGGCCAGCCGTCTTTTGGTGATCAATTCACCGGGCAACCCCACCGGCAGGGTGCTCACCCTCGAGGAACTGAAAGCCCTCGCCGAGCTGGTGCGTCGTCATCCGCGCCTGCTGGTGATGGCCGATGAGATCTACGAATACCTCTTGGATGATCGTGTGACCCACCACAGTTTTGCTGCGGTGGCACCTGATCTGAAGGATCGCTGTTTTCTGGTCAATGGTTTTGCCAAGGGCTGGGCCATGACGGGCTGGCGGCTTGGTTACCTCAGCGGCCATGCATCGGTGATCCAGGCGGCGTCGGCTCTGCAGAGTCAGAGCACCAGCAACGTGTGCAGCTTCGCCCAGCGCGGCGCCCTCGCGGCGATCGAGGGTTCACGGACCTGTGTGCAGGAGATGGCGGCGAGTTACAACGCCCGCCGGCGTCTGCTCACTGAGGGCCTGCAGGCCATGCCCGGGATCACGCTGACTCCGCCCAGTGGGGCGTTTTATGCCTTCCCCCAGCTGCCCGAAGGCTGCCCGGATTCGATGACGTTCTGCCAAACCGCTTTGGAGCAGGAGGGTCTGGCGATTGTTCCGGGTGGAGCTTTCGGCGATGACCGCTGCGTTCGGCTGTCCTGTGCTGTCTCGCGTGAGACGATCACAGATGGATTGGCTCGACTCGCACGCCTGTTACCTGCCGGCTGAGCGGGCGATCCGTTTTCATTCCTCTTGATTTGCTAGTCGATGCCGACACGAGAACGTCGGGCCGTTGCCCTGCTGGCTGTTTTGCTTTGCCAAGGGGTAACGGTCCTTCCCGTGGTTGCTCAACCCACTTTCAAGGTGGGAGCCATCCCTGATCAAAACCCCGAGCGTCTGAATCGTCTGTATGGCCAGCTGGCCGATGAGTTGAGCGAACGCCTCGACGTCAAGGTGCGTTACGTGCCCGTCAGCAACTACCCGGCGGCCGTGAGTGCCTTCCGCAGCGGTGGTTTGGACCTGGCCTGGTTCGGAGGCCTTACCGGCGTGCAGGCGCGTCTGCAGACACCCGGCGCTCAGGTGCTGGCCCAGCGCGACATCGACGCCCGTTTCCGAAGTGTTTTCATCGCCAACACCAATTCTGGTCTGCAGCCCATCACCTCCATCAATGGCCTGACCAGCCTGCGCGGCAAGCGTTTCTCTTTTGGTTCGGAGAGTTCCACCTCAGGCCGGCTGATGCCGCAACATTTTTTGGCCAAAGCGGGGGTGACCCCCAGTCAGTTCAGTGGTGGCCGGGCTGGATTCAGCGGCAGTCACGACGCCACCATCGCCGTGGTGCAGAGCGGTGCCTATGAAGCTGGCGCCCTCAATGAGCAGGTGTGGACCTCGGCGGTGAACGACGGCCGGGTCAACACCAAGAAGGTGGAGGTGATCTGGCGCACCCCGGAATACGTCGATTACCACTGGGTGGTGCGTCCCAATCTGGACCAACGTTTTGGGGCTGGCTTCACCGGTCGCCTGCGTCAGGCGATCCTGGCGATTCAACCCACCACGCCCCGCCAAACCACGATCTTGGAGCTCTTCGCCGCCAAGCGTTTCATCCCTGCGGAGGCCAGCCAGTACGAACCGATCGAACGGGTGGGCCGCGAACTGGGCAAGATCCGGTGACATCGCTTTTGGAGCTGGAGCAGGTTCAGCTCGCCGGACCCCACGGGGATCGGCTGAGGTCCATGTCTCTCCAGCTCCAGGCTGGAGACCGGGTCGCCCTGCTCGGTCGCAGTGGTGCGGGCAAGAGTTCCCTGCTATCCGTGATCAACGGCAGCCTGAGGCCTCAGACCGGTCAGGTGCGCTTCAGGGGAGTGCCGTTGCCAAGTCTGACCCGTCGCCAACGGGCTGAGATCGGCACGCTCTGGCAGGACCTGCGTCTGATCGATGAACTCAGCATTGGTCAGAACGTCAACGCCGGTGCCTTGGCACGTCATCGCCTGGGCTGGGCTCTGGCCAATCTGCTGTTTCGAATTGGCACCGATGCCAGCCGTCACTGCCTGCGGCAGGCCGGACTGGAGGAGGCTCTGCTGGGGGATCAGGCCCTGGATCGTCCTGTGCGGCAGCTCTCGGGTGGTCAACGTCAACGGGTGGCGTTGGCACGTCTGTTCCGCCAACAGCCGGCGTTGATGCTCGCGGATGAACCATTGGCCAGCCTGGATCCGGCCATTGCCGCTGAAGTGCTTGAACGGTTGCTGGCGTGCGACCTGGATGGAGGGCTGTGCAGCGGCGCTGAGGCCGTCGTGGTGTCGTTGCATCGCCCTGAGCTGATCGACCGGTTTGATCGTGTGCTCGGACTCCGCGATGGAGCCCTTGTGATCGATGCATCGGCCGCGATGGTGTCGACCGAAGACCTCAAAGCCCTGTACGCCTCATGATCCGGGCGCTTCGGCCGACGGCCCCGGCGCTGGCCCTGTTGCCGGCTCTGGCGCTGGTTCCGGTGCTGATCGTTGTGCTTCAGGCCGTTCATGGCGGCGGTGGCGAGATCTGGGCAGCCTTCTTGATCGGTGCCGTCCGGCCCTCCCTGGATCCAGTCCTGATTGGGTCTTTGCTTAGGGCACTGCAGGTGACCTTGGCCACGGCGCTCACAGGCTGGGGCTGCAGTCTGCTGATCGGCGTGGTTCTGGGGTGCTTGAGTTCAGAGCGTCTCTGGCTCACGTTCCGCTGGCCGGGCTTGCCAGCAGTGCTGTTAAGGCGGCTCCTGGCATTGCCGCGTTCGGTGCATGAACTGATCTGGGGGTTGCTGCTGCTGCAGGTGTTTGGACTGCATCCCTGGGTGGCCGTCGCCGCGATCACCATTCCCTATGCCGCCCTCGTGGCGCGCGTCTGGCGCGATCAGTTGCAGAGCCTGGATTCTTCCAAACTGGAGGCTCTGCTTCAGGCTGGTGCGTCGCCACTCTCGGCCTGTTTCACCGCCTTTGCTCCGGCCATGGGTGGCGTGTTGATGAGCTACGGCGGCTACCGGTTGGAGTGTGCCCTGCGCAGCGCCACGCTGCTGGGGGTGTTTGGTCTTGGTGGACTCGGAACCGATCTTGAGCTCAGTCTCAAATCACTGCGTTTTCAAGAGCTCTGGACGGGGCTCTGGCTGCTGGCCCTGGTGAGCATTGCCCTCGAGCAGGGATTGCGCCTGTGGCGACTGCACAGCGGTCAGGCGCGATTGGCGCAGCGGCAGGGGCTGGGTTTTGTTGCGCTGGTGTTGATGGCTGTGATGGTCGGTGGCCTCTGGTTGGCGCACCTGTTCCCTGAGGCCGGCCCTCTCCTCTGGATGCCGGTGATCTGGCCGGATGGCCGCGCTCTGCTGGAGGCCGCACAGGAGCTGCCTTGGATGCCGATGATCTGGGAAACGCTGTTGCTCACCGTGCTGGCGGCCGGTATCGCCATCGGTTTGCCGCCGCTGGTGCTGCTGCTGTCGACCAGTCGGCTGTGGCGGTCTTGCCTGGGGGCGCTCTGGAGTCTTCTGCGCTTGATCCCACCGCCGCTCACTGTGCTGCTTCTGCTGCTGAGCAACCGCCCGACGCTGGCCATCGGTGCCCTGGCCCTGGGCCTGCACAACGCCGGGGTGATGGGGCGATTGCTGCAGGAGGGATTGGATCAGCAGGACGATGCCGCTCGCATCGCCATGCGCAGCAGCGGTGCATCAACACGGGTCAGTTGGCTGTATGGCGTGCTCAGCCCACGCAGTCCGTCCCACCTCGCCTACGGGGCCTATCGCAGTGATGTGATCCTGCGCGAAACCGTCGTGGTTGGTCTCATCGGTGGCAGTGGACTGGGATGGCAGCTGCTCGAGTCGCTCAGCTCCTTCCATTGGGCTGCCGTCTTACTGCTGCTGGTCAGTTACGCCCTGATCACCCTGTTCGGTGAAGTGCTCAGTGATGGTTCCCGGCAGCACTGGCTGCAAAGCTGAGCCCATCCCTTTAGAGCAGCGACACATCGATGCGGGCTCCCCGGCAACTGGTAGTGATCGGCGACAGCGGGGTTGTCGGCTGGGGGGATCGCGAAGGCGGTGGTTGGTGCGAACGGCTGCGTCGGCACTGGATGGAGCTTCCTGATGCTCCGCTGATCTATGGCCTCGGCGTGCGCGGTGATGGCCTCGAGGCGGTGTCAGCACGCTGGGAGCGGGAATGGGCGTGTCGTGGTGAACTGCGGCGTCAACAACCGGAAGCGATCCTGCTGGCGGTGGGTCTCAACGACACCGCGCGAGTCGGTCGTCCCGATGGCCGTCAACCTTTGGATGCTGAGGCGTTTCGCTTCGGGTTTGAACAGCTCCTGCGGGCGATTCAGCCGCGGGCTTCGGTGTTTGTGCTGGGACTGACGCCAGTGGATGAACAGGCCATGCCCTTTGCGGGTTGCCTCTGGTACGGCAACCAGGACGTGGCGGTGCACGAAGCCCAGATTGAGGACGCCTGCCTGGAGGTGGACGTGCCTTTCCTGGCTCTGCATGGTGCGATGCGGGCGGATCCCGACTGTCTGCAGTGGATAGAACCCGATGGCATTCATCTCAATGGTTTCGGCCACGCCTGGATTGAACAGCGTGTGCGTGCCTGGGATGCATTGCAACGCTGGGCTGGATTGGAAACACGCACGCAACCCACACCCTGGTGATGGTCGCCAGACTCTGGAGAACTGCTGCTGAACCATGCACCATCCGCTTCGGCTTGTGTTGGCTGCCCTTTTGCTGGCCTGGCTGCTGCCTGCTCGGGCTGAGCAGGGTCTGGTGAATTGCGAAGCCTTCTCCAGTGGATTCACCACGCCGGATGGTTGCATCGATGGATCGCAGCCCAGTTCTGGTCCGATTCCCACGGATCAGCCTGTGGTGGAGGGCATCGCCGATGACTGGCCTGATGGCGAGATCGGTCCTGAGGCCGGCATTGAATTCTGAGCGAAAGGCTTTGTCCTGCCTGCGATCAGCTGGGATTCGCTTAGTTGGTTGATCCTTCCGGGTTGCTGCGTGAGTTGTTGAGGGTGCTGGTCAACGTTCCTAAGGGCCAGCCCAGGTTGCGCAGGTGCCTCACCAGGCTGCGAGAGGCCTGATAGAAGCCCTCTCCATAGTGATGGCCAAAGCCGATTTCTTTGAGGGTGAGCAGGAGCAGTCGATGCTCTCGCTTGGTGCCCTCGCGGGCTTCCATGAGCTGGAAACCACGCTCCCGAAGTTCCTTGCGGGCTTGGAGGGTGAGGTCGTCGTGGAAGCCCAGTTGCAGCACGTGGTCGACTTCCCTGTAAGCGGTGAAAACCCTGGCGCCGCGGTGGTTTTCCAGAAATTGATAGCGCTCGGTGACGGCGATCACGGCATCCATGCAGGGCGCCAGCAAAGCTTGTTCGATGTTGGCGGGATCCAGCTGATCCAGCTGCGCGCTGTTGAGGGTCATGGTGCAACGTTGGCGGCGGCCAGGCGTTCTTCGCAGGCCCGTTCGTAACTGGTCACAGCGCTGGCAGGGATGGAACCGTTGCTCTTCAGCTGCCGGACGGACAGCTCCACGCATTGGAGAACAACGCTGGTGAGTTCGCGTCCCTCACATTGAGCCCAGCTGCGCAGCAGCACGTGCAGGCTCGGGGGGACCGAAACCGTCAGCTTCACCTGGTTTTCCCGCGCAGGGGCCATTCGGAGCGTTTGCTGTCGGATTGAATCTAGCTTGAAGTGTCTTCAAAGTCACTGTGCAGTATCTGTTGGGTTACTGCGGGGTTGCTCCACGCCGATTGGGTTGGATTTGTGCTGCGCTGTTCGCGGTGTCGGTCATCAGCGCCTCCAGGTGATCATGCGGTTGTTGGCGGGGAGCAAGGCGATCTCGCACAGCGTCAGACCCACGGTCGTTGCGCGCTCGATCACGGTCGTTTGGTCCCGCACGCCCCAACGGGAGTCGCGTTGCTGCAACGACGAGTCGAAACTGCGGTTGCTCTCGCTGACGTGGGCGCCATCCACGCAGAAGGGTCCGTACACGCTGAGGGTGTTGCCTGGTTGCAGCAGCTCTGCGGCGTTCTTCAGCAGCGCAAGGGTGCACTCCCAGGGAGCGATGTGCAGCAAGTTGATGCACACGATGGCCTGGGGTGCAGCGCTCAGGTGCTGGCGCCAGTGGTCGTCACGCACGTCGAGGGCCAGTGCAGCGGGCATCGTGTCGTTGAGCCCCTCATGGCGGATCCAGCTGTTAATGCTGCGGCAGTGCTCTGGATCGGGGTCACTGCATTGCCAGGTCAGCGCGGGAAAGCGCTGCTGAAAGGTCACGCCATGCTCCCCCGAGCCGCTGGCCAGTTCCAGCACCAACCCCTGGCTGGGCAAGTGGCGTTCCAGTGCGTCTCCGATGGGAATGCGGTTGCGCTGCGTGGCGGGAAACAGCAAGCGTTGGTCGGCGGCTCCGCCTTTCATCGTTCAGTCGTCACAGCAGCTGCTGCGTCTTTGGCAGCTGTCGGTGAGTCCTTGCAGCCACTGCTGCAGCGCTTGCAGGGCTTCCGGACGGAGCCGGTAATAGACCCAGCGACCGCTTTGGCGATCACTGATCAGGCCAGCTTCTCTGAGCACCTTGAGGTGGAAGGAGAGTCGCGACTGGGACAGCTGCAGGTTGGTGGTGAGATCGCAGACGCAGCGCTCGCCGGCACCCAGCTGCTCAATCACGTTCAGACGGATCGGGTCCGACAGCCCCTTGAGCATGCCTTGGGCCTGGTGGGCATCCAGTTGCGAAGCTGTTTCCACCGTCGTTGACATGGTCTGTGCTCAGTCAGGTTTCAGCCTAGGGGTGCTGGGCTGG
>MDTA01172774.1_pt1 | contig 11666 bp, 11 predicted proteins | sample 811151 | NCBI WGS metagenome assembly MDTA01 (sample SAMN05326648, study PRJNA326480) | marine metagenome | isolation source: seawater | place: Indian Ocean: South | collected 2010 | reverse complement strand
TTTTACACAATGCTTGAACTATTTTTTGAGTTACAAAAGTCTCACCTCTCCTCGGGCTTTCATGATTAAAAAGAATACCGTTACATGCAAAAATATTATAAGCTTGTCTATAGTTGATTGTAATCCAGTGAGCATAAAGTTTTGCAACACCATATGGACTAGCAGGATGAAAAAGTGACTTTTCATTTTGAGGTGTCTTTTCATTAAGGCCATAAAGTTCAGAAGTTCCTGCTTGATAAAATTTAGTTTTTTTTTCAAGTTTATTAAATCTTATTGCTTCTAAAATCCTCAATGCTCCCAATGCATCTGCATTTGCAGTATACTCAGGTGATTCGAAAGAAACTTGAACATGAGATTGTGCTGCTAAGTTATAAATTTCGTTAGGCTTTATTTCTTTTATGAGTCTCGTTACTGATAAAGAATCAGTTATGTCGCCGTAGTGTAAAATTAAAGTTCTATTTTCTGCATGTGGCTCCTGGTAAATATGATCTAATCTTCCAGTATTAATAGAGGAAGATCTTCTTTTTACTCCATGGACTATATATTTTTTTTTTAATAGAAATTCGGTTAGATATGATCCATCTTGACCAGTAATACCAAAAATTAACGCTTTTTTTTTCATTAAATTAGAATTCAATCTTTCTTTTTAAAAAAATATTTAACAATTTCAAGAAGTATAAGCAATCCATCTTTTAATGGGTTCACTTTTTTTTTCCCACCTATTCTCTCTCTTTCATAAGATGGTAAACATACATAATGTAATCTATTAAATTTTGCTTTAATAGGAAGTTCCACACAAATTCTAAAATCCCCATTTTTCAAATCAAGTTTTTTAAGAGACTCGGTTTTAGCAAGTATGTATGTATATAGAATATCACTGATATTTAGACTATACAAAATATTTCCTAGAAAAGTAAAAAAGAAATTACCTATTGAAGTAACAAAATCATCATCATCACTTCCACCACCTGGCTTCATATACCTAGAACCAAATACTAAGTCTTTATTTTTACAAGTGGATAGCATTGTTTTTAAATATTTAGGATCCATTGAACCATCAGCATTAATTATACAACAATAATTGGTTTTAACATTATTAATACCTTCAATTAAAGCGTTTCCATAACCATTATTTTTTTGCTCGATAATTTCAATGTTTTCAAATTTTTTAATTGAAACTTTTGTCTCTATATCTTCTTTTTGTAAAACTATAAGCTTCTTATAGTCTAATTTTTCAATCTCTTTCAAAAAAATAGGAAGAGATTCTGCCTCTTTTTTAGTTGGAATTATCAAAGTTAAATCATTCATTTTAATAAAAATTATTTTTATAAATATATTCTAAAGTCTTTCTAAAAAACATCTTACTTTTTAAAACTTTTGTAAAATTTTTATTTTTCAAATGTTTGTCGACTTGTAAAAAGGTATAATCCTTTTTTAACATATTATGAAAGTGATGTTCAAAATATATATATTTGACATTTTTAATTATTTCTCCAAGCCCCTTAATAACATGAAAATCATAACCCTCAGTATCGATTTTAATTAAATCTATGTTTGTAATGTTTTCTTTTTGAAGAATATTATCTATTCTTTCAATTTCGACTTTCGATTTTGAATAAATTTCTTTATTTTTTTTTACAAAATTAAGGTAAAAATTTTTTTTTTTGAAGTAATTTGAGTTTTCATCAATTTCAACAATTGTTGATGACTCGGAATCGTAGTGTTGTTTAAAATCTATTAGTCCAGATTTTTCGCCTAAGGCAATATTAAAAATTTTTAAACCTTTTATATTTTTTGTTTTATTTTTTAAAACTTCGAAATTTTTTTTACTTGGTTCAAATGCAAAAATTTTATCGATTTTGAAATTTTTGCTAAATATTTTTATACTTTCGCCGTGATGTGCTCCAACATCTAATAATACTGAAATTTTATTTCCATTTTCTCTTTTTATAAAATTTAATACTTTTTTTTTTTTTAATGAGTCAAAAAAACTTAAAAAAACTTTAGCAATAGGATAATACATAATTAATTATTTCATAATGTCGAAATTTATATTAATATCTAGCAATTTTAATATCAAAATATGTCATTAGTAAGTGTAATTATACCTTATTATAGAAAAATAAATCATATAAATGAAACTTTAAATTCAGTTTTAAATCAGACTTATAAGAACTTTGAAATCATATTGATATATGATGATACTGATAATAATGATTTAGAAATAATTAATAATAATTTTAAAGATAATAACAAAATTAAGATCATTAAAAATTCTGAAAATCACGGAGCGGGTATATCAAGAAATATCGGTTTAAAAAATTCATTAGGTGAGATTATTGCTTTTTTAGATGCTGACGATATTTGGTTGCCTAATAGGCTGGAAAATCAGATAAATTTTATGAAAAAGAATAATTATGATTTTACTTTTTGTAATTATAAAAAAAAAATTTCTAAAAATAACCTTATTAAAGTTGAGTGTAGGAAAAATAAAATTTCCTATCAGGACTTGATTTATGATTGTGAAATTGGATTATCCACCGTAATTTTGAATAAAAAAGTAATTAAAAACGATCTATTCCCATCTCTCAAAACAAAAGAGGATTACGTTGCATGGCTAAAAATTACAAGGAATAATATTATCGCTTACAATTTTTCTGAAAGTTTAGTGATATGGAATTATTCTAAAAATTCGCTTTCCTCAAGTTTATTTCAGAAATTGCTCGATGGATTTAGAGTTTATTATAGATATGAAAAATTTAATTTTTTGAAATCCTTTTTACATTTAATAATTTTAAGTTTTAAATCACTTACTAGAAAGTTTTAATTTTATTAAAATACTAAATACAAAAATATAAATTATTACATTAATGAATAATATTGTTATTAAAATTGTTGAGTCATAAATGAATTTTAGAGAAAATAAAAATGAAATTAAATTAAATATATTAATACAAAGGGATGAACAAAAATGTGTCATTAACGGATTTATCAATTTAAATTTTTTATCAATAAGAGTGAAGACTAATTGATGTAAATGATTTGTGTCAGGTTTATAAGTTTTATTATTTTTAAAAAGTCTTCTCAAAATAGAGAACAATAATTCAAAACATGGATACCATAATAAAATAATTATAAAATAGGGAGAGATAGCAGGATTGTTAAATGCCACATCTATTAAAAATATGCCAGTTAAAATTGATATCAAATAAGCGCCCGAGTCCCCCAAATATATAAATCCAAATAAATTAAATAATAATAAAATCGATAATATTGCTATTAAATATTTTATAAATTGATGATCAATTGTGAATTGTTGAAAAAAAATAAAAATAATTAAATAGACAATTAAATAGTATTTTAGTGTTAAACCATTTATACCATCCATAAAATTTGTTCCATTTACTAAAACCATTAGACAAAATGTAACAAAAATTACGTTTAAAAAGCGATATTTTAACAAATAATCAAAAAGTGGTAATTTTGTACTATTAATTTCTATATTCAATAAGTTTGTAAAAAAAATTATTATGATGATTTGTAAAAAAAATCTTAAACTTACGCTATTTAATTTTTTTAAGTCAGAAAATAACCCAACTAAAAATATTGAAGTTAAGAATATAAAAAATAAAAAATTATTAAAAAAAAAGGCTGAATAAAATAAAATAAAAGATATTAATAAGACTCCACCAACTGAATAGCTTTTTAAATTAAAGGTATATTTCTTATGTTTTTCTTTTTTGTTATCAATTAAAAAATTATATTTTCTAGAAAAAATTACCAAAATTAAGGAAAAAACTAAGAAAAAAATTATAAAGTTGATATACATTTAAAACAAAATAAAAACATATTTTTAATTAATAAATATATATTAAATCTACTAATTTATGAAAACAAATTTTAAAAAAAAAACTATTCCATTTAAATTTTACCAAAAACAATATTTTGATCAACGTGGATATTTCCAGGAAATATTTTTAAAGAAAAAACTCAAATTAAATATAAAATTTACTGCTCTTTCTAAATCTAAAAGGGGAGTAATTAGAGGATTGCACTTTCAATTAAAAAATCAACAGACTAAACTAATACATGTGGTTGAAGGAAAAATTCTTGATGTAATTATAAATCTTAAAAAAAGTTCTAAAAATTTTGGAAAGGTTTCAGTATATAACTTAAAAGAAGGAGATATTCTTTTTATTCCAAAACATTACGCACATGGTTTTGAATGTTTAAGTAAATCATGTACTATATTATATCATTTAGAAAAATATAGAGACCCAAACAATGAAAAAGGTATTAAGTTTAATGACATTAAAATAATAAAAAAGTGGATTACAAAAAAACCTATTTTATCTAGTAGAGACAAATCTCTTATCAGTTTTTCTGAATTTAAAAAAAAATTCAAAACTTTATAATGCAAGTTATAAAATTCACAAATCTTTACAAACTTATTAAGGAAAAAGGTAAAATAATTAAAAAAATAAATTTTTTAATAAAAAATTCAAAATTTATTGGTGGAAATGAAGTCATGGAATTTGAAAATAATTTTAAAAAATTCGTTAATTCTAAATATTGTGTTTCCGTTGGTAATGGAACAGATGCACTTGAAATTGCAATAGCATCACTTAATTTAAAAAGAGGCTCTGAAATTATTTTACCAGTAAATACATGGATTTCTACAGCTGAGTCCATAATAACAAGTGGGTGTAAACCAATATTTTGTGATATCAATTTAGATGACTATTCAATCTGTTTGGAAGATCTTAAAAAAAAAATTTCAAAAAAAACTAAAGCAATTATAATTGTTCATCTTTATGGGAATCCATCAAATATAACTGGAATAAAAAAAATTTTAAAAAAGCGAAATATAAAAATTATTGAAGATTGCGCACAAGCTCATGGTTCAAAATTTCGTAAAAAACATGTTGGAAATTTCGGTGATGTTGGAACCTTTAGTTTTTTTCCAGGAAAAAATTTAGGAGGTTTCGGAGATGGAGGTGCAATAGTTACTAATTCTAAAAAAATTTTCGATTATTCATTGAGAGCTAGAAATCACGGAGCATTAAATAAATATGACCACAAATTTTCTGGAAGAAATTCAAGATTAGACGCAATAAATGCTGCGGTACTAAATATTAAATTAAAAAGTTATAACAACGTGGTAAAAAAGAGAAATTATTTATCAAAAATTTATTTTAAAGGTTTGAAAAATATTAGTCAAATTCATTTATTTAAATTAAATAAAAAAAATACGCACTCTTTTCACCAGTTTGTAATTAGAACAAATCAACGTGATAAACTTGCTGCATATTTAAAAAGTAAAAATATTCAAACAATGATACATTATCCGTATATGCTGAACGAACTTAAATTTTTTGGAAGATGTAATTTAAAAAAAGCAAATAACCTCGGGAAAAAAATTTTAAGTTTGCCTATATCCGAGGAACATACATTAAAGGAAATTAATTTCGTTGTAAAAAATATAAATTCATTTTTTCAACGTTATGTTTAAATCATACTAAATGAAAAAAAAAATTTTAATTACAGGGTCAAATAGTAGATTTTGTAAACTTTTAAAAAAGAAATTTTTTGGTAAAAATATTATTTACACATCAAGCAATCAATTAAATATTCTTAAAATTAGATCTATTGAAAAGAATATAAAAAAAATAAGACCTGACATAATTATTCATGTGGCAGGCTTGTCTAGACCAATGAATACACATGAAAGGGATATAAGTCAGAGCATTGATAAAAATATAATTGGAACATGTAATATTGTTAAAATTTCATCTAAGTATAAAATCAAATTAGTTTATTTTTCAACTAATTACGTCTATCCTGGAAGAAAAGGAAATTATAAGGAAATTGATCCTGTCTTGCCTGTAAATAATTATGCATGGTCCAAACTTGGGGGAGAGTGTGCAGTTCAAATGTACAAAAATTCTCTTATACTTAGACTGTGTATTACTGAAAAGCCTTTTATTCATAAATATGCATTTAAAGATGCGATAACAAGTTTTTTATTTACAGACGAATTTATACCAAATTTAAAAAAATTAATTACTAGAAAAGGTATAATTAATGTTGGTGGAAAAAGAAATAGCATTTACAATTTTGCAAAAAAGACATCTCCAAAAGTAAGACCCGCAATGGTAAGTAAAAATTTCCCAAAGGATTCATCAATTAATATAAATAAATACAAAAAAATAATTAAAGGATTCTAATAATTTAAAACTTTTTTAAGTATACTTTTGACCATTTTATCAATTTATTAAGGCCAATATCAATTTCGGTAAACTTTTTGAAACCGGTAATTTTTTTTATTTTTTGGTTTGATCCGTGAGTTTTAAACACTTCTATTTTTAATTTCTTTTTATAAGCTATTTTTGGTTTTCCAAACAATTTATTAATTTTTTTCAAAATTAAGTCTACTCTTAAGGGATTGTTTGAACAAATATTAACGATTTCATGTCTCTTTTTTAATTTTGAAAAAATTAATTTATCTAAAATATCAATAACATCATCAATGTATGTGAAATCTCTATAATGATTTCCTTTATTATTAAGTACGAAAACAGTATTTTCAATTTTGGCTTTCATATATTTCATCATTAACATATCGGGTCGACCCCATTCTCCATATACAGTAAAAAAACGTAATCCAATTGAATTTAGATTGTAATGTTTGGAATATATTTCTGCAATTTCTTCATTGGTCCTCTTTGATAAAGAATAAATATTTTTTGGAAATAATTTCTCATTTTCGTTGACTGGAAACTTTTTCTGTTCTCCATAAACAGAACTAGATGATGCATAAAAACATTTTTTTATCTTGTATTTTTTGGAAAGATCTAAAATGTTTGAAAATCCTTGTATGTTAGTTGATATATATTCTAAAGGATTAATAACCGAATACCTCACTCCAGCTTGAGCGGCTAAATTTATAACAATATCGAATTTATGTTTTTTAAATACTTTCTGAAGTTTTGTATAATTTGAAATATCAAATTTATAAAATTTAAAATTTTTATTTTTTTTTAAAATATTTAATCTTAAATTTTTCAATTTTTTTGAATAATAATTATTTATACTATCTATTCCATATAACTTGATATTTCTTTTCTTAATTAAAGATTTTGATAAGTGAAAGCCTATAAAACCTGCGCATCCTGTAATTAAAATATTCATTTTATAATTTTTTTAAAATGTTTAAAGAATTTAAAAAATGCAATAATAGTTAACAAAACTAAACTTTGTCCATTATTATATCTAATTTTTAATTCTTCAAAAAATAACTTTCTATATGGTATTTTGCTGGAAAAACCACCTCTTCTAAATACTCCAACTACTTCATTTTTTTTAGTTGCAATCCCATGCATCTTTTTTTTAACTATCATTCTATAAAAATAGTCATAATCTGCGTGATACTTGTAGTTTAAATTATAAAAACCAATTTTTTTTGCTGAAGTATTTTTTAAATAAAATCCAGTTGAATGACTTGAATAAAAACCCCAACTATATTTAATTTTATTTGGGTAATATCCATGCAGTATGCCCCAGTGTTTCTTTACACTCCCAAATATAAAATCAAGCTCAGGATGTTTAACGATATATTTATTTACTATCTCAAGTGCTCTCTTTTTTAAAATATCATCTGAGTTTACTATACAAATATAATTTCCTTTACAAAGTTTCATGCCTTTGTTAAATGCATCGTAGATTCCTTTATCTTTTTTGCTTTTCCACTTTGTAATTTTATTATTGTACTTTTTAATTATATTAATTGTGTTGTCTGTTGATCCTCCATCTAAAACAATGTACTCAAAGTTTTTATAGCTTTGACTAATAACACTTTTTATTGTCTCCTCTAAATATTTATCTCCATTTAATACAACAGTGATTATAGAAAACATTGGAGTTTTACGGCTAAATTTTATTTTTTTATTGATCATTTAAGGTCATAACATTAACTTATTTTAAATCTATATATCTAAATTTGTGAAAATACTCTACAAATCTATGGAACTTTTTGGTCAGCCTGGCAGTGGGAAGACGTATTTAAGAGATAAAATTAAAACCAAGCTTGAAAATTTAGGATTTAAAGTTTTTGATACAAGAGAATTAATAATAAATTATATTTGCAATTATACACAAGTAAATTTGTTTAAAAAAACATTTTTTTTGTTTTTTAGATTCTTGCTTTTTTTTGGAATAAAAACTACTTTATGGAACAAAGTCTTATCAGATACATGTAAAGCATTTCTTAAAACAGAGATTAAAAAAAAATATTTTATTAATAAAGTAAATTTAATCCTTAAAGGTGCATTGAATGAAAATAAACTTTATAAATTATGGATCGATGAATTAATTGTAGCATCTTTACTTTTTAAAAAAATAAGGAAAAACAATAAGAAAATTTTTTTCTTTCCAGATGAAGGTTTTTTACAAAGAGTATTTTTGATTTATTTTGATAAGCATAACGTTTCAAAAAAAAGGATAGACAAATTTTTAAAAAGTAAAATTTTTTGTGATATGGTGGTAAATGTAAACGTTTCAAATCATAAAATAATCAAAATAAATAAAAATTTTGCAATGCATACAAAAAAAATAGAAAATAAAATTTTAAAAAACAAAAAGATTAAATTTCAAAAACTAAAAAATTATAAAGAAATTAATAGTCAAATTCATAAAATTTTATTGATAAATAAATAGAAAATATCTGTTAATTTGAATTTTCTTGAATTTGAAAATATTTGAAAGTAAGTAAAGTTATGTGCGGTATTGCTGGATTTTATAGTAAAAACTCAAATAGTGAAAATATAAATTTGATAATTGATCAAATGAATAATTTACAGTCTCATAGAGGACCTAATAGTTCAGGCAAATTTATTAATGATGAAAATACTTTTGGTTTTAAAATGTGTAGACTATCAATTTTGGATTTAGAGTTAGGTATTCAACCTATGTATTCTTTAGATAAAAGATACGTAATTATATTTAATGGAACTATTCTTAATGCTCCAGAATTAAGAAAAGAACTTGAAGTATTAAATATTAAATTTATTACCAAAAACTCAGATACCGAAGTTTTGCTAAATGTTTTAATTAAATTTGGAATTGATGGTATTGTAAAACTAAATGGTTCTTTTGCATTTGCATTTTATGATAAAAAAGAAAATAATCTTATTTGTGGTAGAGATAGATTTGGTTTGGCACCCTTTTATTATTTATATAAAAATGGAAATTTTCAATTTGCATCAGAATTAAAATCTATTTTATACACCGGTTTTTCTTCTAAAGAGATTGATAAGCAAAACCTATTTCATTACTTAAGCTTATTGTGGTCACCAGGACCTGACACTATCATTAAGGATATAAAAAAATTACAACCAGGAAATTATTTAGAGATTAATTTCAAAAAAAATAGTTTTAAAATTCAAAAATGGTTCCAATTAAAGTTCGAACCAGATAATAAATTGAAAATTAATGATTGGAAATTATTAATCCAAGACAATTTAAAAAAATCTGTAATTAGATCTACGTTGTCTGATGTACCATTATCTTGCGGGCTGTCAGGTGGACTTGATTCACAATCAATTACTGGAATACTGTCAAATATAGATAAAAAACTTAATACTTTTTCTTTAGCGTTTGAGGGTTTTAATAAAGGTCCTTTAAATGAACTAAGTGAAGCTAGAATTGCAGCAGACCAATTTAAAACTAATCATACTGAAATAATAATTAACCAAAAAAATTATTTAGATGAGCTTGATAAAATGGTTTACCACTTAGACGAGCCGTATGCAGGCGCTTTGCCTCTTTGGCATGTATTTAAAGAAGCAGGTAAAGATTTTGGAGTAATCCTAACAGGGCTAGGTGGAGACGAGTTATTTGGTAACTTTGGAAGATGGACCTTATTAGAAAAAACTTTTTATGATGTTTTTGATAACTATTTCCAATTCAAATTTTTATTTTTTGATCGAAAGTACTTTTTCTCAGATGAATTTAAAAATAAATTAATTTTAAAAGACACTGGCAATTTTCAAAATACTTGCGAGTTTTTGCATAATAAAATTTCTGATAATAAAATCAAAAATATTAGGGATAAAGTTTGTTTTTTAGACATGACGGCAACACTTCCTGATGAATACTGCAATATGGTAAATAAATTTTCTATGGCTAATCAAATTGAAGCTAGAGCACCTTTTTTAGATAATAATTTAACCAATTTAATGCTGAAGGTCCCTTCTAAAATTAGAACAGATAAAAATGACTTTAAATATCTTTTAAGAGGCTCTGTCGAAAATATTATACCAAAAAAAAATCTTGCAAATAGAAAAAGAGGTTTCGTGGGTTTAGAATCCCAAAAAATAAGTCATAATTTTGATATCTTAATCAATGAAACTTTTGAAAAAAATAAAATAATGAGACAAGGTATATTTCAAGAGAAATCTTTAAAAAAATTTTTAGTCTCGTTTAAAAATAGTGGGAAATTTACTGAAACAATAAATTTTGGATATAAAAAAACTTATAACGAAAAGTCATTATGGGCCATAATCATGTTTCAAAAATGGTATGATATTTTTATAAAATGACTATACAAGAAAATAAAATAAAAATATTACACGTTGTTGGAAATCGAAGAAACTCTGGAGTTTTTAAAGGCGCTTTTATTCTACATGAGGCATTGTTAGAGCTAAAAATAAATTCAAAAATTCTTAACGATGAAGAAATAGAGAAAATAGATGAAAGGAAATATAAAAATTTAATTTATTTTGATCAAAATATTTTTTCAAAATTTTTAAAAAAGATAATTATCGCTTTTGAAAAAATCTTAAAATCAATTTTTTTGCATAGCCCACGAGAAACATTCACCTTAAATTTTTTTGGTTTTGATCTAACTAAAATTAAAGAGTACAAAGAGGCAGATATAATTCATATTCATTGGCTAGGTGAAGGTTTCATAAATTTAGGATCTTTATCTAAAATTAAAAAACCTGTGGTATGGACAATTAGAGATATGTGGCCATTTACAAGTGGAGCTCATTATACAATGGATTTTGAAAATTTTGAGAAAAGTCTTTTAGCAAAATTAATAAAGAGGTTTAAAAAAAAATGTTATAAAGAAAATATACGATTTGTAGCACCCAGTAAATGGATAAAAAATATAGCCGAACAGAGCGATATTTTGAAAAATAAAAAAATAATACAAATAGATAACAATGTTGATTTAAAACACTTCACCCATATCCCAAAAGATAAAGCTAGAAATGTTTTAAACATAAAAACAAAAAAAAAAATTATTTTATATGGAGCACACAATCCACAAAGCAAAAGAAAAGGTTGGGATTTAATGCTTGATGCTCTAAAAAAAATAAATAAACAAGAATATTTTCTTATTATATTTGGAAGTTTTTGGTCTCATAAAATCTTAGATAAAATCGGAATAGAATATAAATCTATGGGGTTTATAAAAGAAATAAATTTTCTAAACCTAGTTTACTCTTGTGCGGATTTATTTGTTGCCTCATCGATTCAAGATGCATGGCCTAAGACATTTGCTGAAGCAATGTATTGTGGAACTCCAGTTGTATGTTTTAAAAATACAAGTATATCTGAGGTGGTAGATCATAAAAAGAATGGATATATTGTAAATGATTTTA
>MDTA01145738.1_pt1 | contig 11667 bp, 10 predicted proteins | sample 811151 | NCBI WGS metagenome assembly MDTA01 (sample SAMN05326648, study PRJNA326480) | marine metagenome | isolation source: seawater | place: Indian Ocean: South | collected 2010 | reverse complement strand
GCCGAACATCACGCAGTTTTTCACAATGGCAATAATTAGAATGCAAAAAAGCCGCCTCAAATCTGAGGCGGCTATATGTCTGATATAACGACGTATTTATTGGTTGCGGGGGCGCGCAACCGCCGTTACTTGCATCTGAATTTTGCGAGTGTTTAGATTCGTTTTGATCGCATCAGTACGATTGACTAAAGGTTGAGCACTCACTCGATATCGATAGTCACGCTGTATTTTGTTAGCATGAATAACATCCCGCTTATGAGGTGTTATAATACCGCAAATTGAGTGGCGCTTCGAGGCGGGGGGAGCCTTGTTGCAAGGGAAAGTCCCGCGATTCGCGAGCCGCGAAACTCAGAGCTTTGTTACCACCAAAGGTCAATTTTCGTAAGGTATTGAAGCAACTCTTCAGTCGCGCAGACGCAGCAACCGCTCTCTGAGAGTTTCAGGCCGTCAGCCCGAGAACCTGCCTCGCCTGCGCCGGGGTTGCGACCGGCCGCCCATGGCGTTCGCAGATCGCGACCACGCGTTCCACCAGCGCGGCGTTTGACGGCGCCAGCGTCTCGCGATTCATGCGGATATTGTCTTCAAGACCGGTGCGGGCATGTCCGCCTGCGGCAACGCACCATTCATTGACCTCGATCTGATGGCGGCCAATGCCGGCGGCGCACCATTCGCTTCCCGGCAACAGCCGTTCGACAGTCCTGATATAATAGTCGAACACATCGCGGTCAGCCGGCATCGCGTTTTTTACCCCCATCACAAACTGCATATAGGCCGGCCCCTTCAGCCGTCCATCAGCCTGCATGGCGGCAGCCTGGTGAATATGTGACAGATCAAAGGCCTCGACCTCTGGCTTGATGCCATAGGCCAGCATTTCCGCTGCCAGCCAGTCGACAAGATCTGGCGGGTTTTCATAGACGCGGGTCGGGAAATTGTTCGATCCCACGGTCAGCGAGGCCATGTCGGGCCGCAGCGGCAGCATGCCGCCGCGTTCCTTGCCGGCTCCTGAGCGGCCACCGGTGGAAAACTGGATGATCATGCCGGGGCAGTGCTTCTCCAGCCCCTCTTTCAGGCGGGCGAATTTTTCAGGATCGCTGGATGGCGTTTGGTCATCATTGCGGACATGCGCGTGGCAGATGGTGGCCCCGGCCTCAAAGGCGGCCTGGGTGCTCTCCACCTGCTCATCCACCGTAATAGGCACCGCCGGGTTCATCTCCTTGCGCGGCAGCGATCCGGTGATGGCAACGCAGATGATACAGGGCTTTGTCATGGCCTATCCTTTTGGCGCCAGAACGAAGTCAAATTCGACATCCCAGTAGAAATCACCATCAAGTCCGACCTCGGCGATGCGGGCGGGGTCATCGACGCGGTTGAAGTCGGCAATCAGGCTTTCCTTCACGCCGAACACCGCATCGCTGTCGATAAAGGGATCATCGGGGTCGAACACGTGGGTGGTGACCTCGTCAAACCCGTCCTTTGAAATGATATAATGGAGATGCGCCGGACGGTTCGGATGACGCCCGAGACTCTCAAGAAGCTTGCCAACCGGCCCATCGGTCGGAATGGCGTAGTGCTTTGGCCTGACCGCCTTGAACCAGTAGCTGCCGTCCGCGCCTGTGCGGAACACCCCGCGAAGGTTGAAATCAGGCTGGATGCCCTTCTGCTGGACGTCATAAAAGCCGTCATCATTGGCCTGCCAGACGTCGATCTTCACGCCTTCAAGTGGGTTGCCGTCGATGTCCAGGATGCGCCCGCGGACCACCATGTCCTCGCCCTTGCCGTCGAGGCAGATATTGGTCCCCATCTCATATTCAGGCGTGCCGCCAATATGGAACGGTCCCAGAACCGTATTCTCCGATGCGCCGGCCGGACGTCGCGAGTTGATGGCATCCACCAGCATCGAGACGCCAAGCACATCCGACAGCAGGATATATTCCTGGCGCCAGTCATCGCATTTATGCCCGGTGGCGGTCAGGAACTGGATGGCCTGCATCCATTCTTCCTGCGTCGGCTCGATTTCCTTCACCGCCGCATGCAGATGCCGGATCACCACATCCATCACCTCGCGAAGACGCTCATCCTTGGCATCCACATTCTGGCCGGTGACAATATCGGCGGAATTACGTTCGTTGAAATGGGCTGTTGCCATCATCGGCTCCTAACGAGCAAGAATTGTTTTAAGCACACGTCTGAGTTCACCCTCTGGGTCGGAGGTCATATCAGCCGCGCGCCAACCGACATGCTGATCCGGCCGGATAAGAAGACAACCGGTGTCCGAGATCTCCGAAGCGCGGGCCCAGTCACCGACATGGTCGACATGGGGCTGACGTGGCCCGATGACATGCGCCACAATCTCAAGACCCATTTCCGCACCAACAGCCGCCGCCGCGTCAATCCATGCTTCCCCGCCGATGCCGGTGAGCACCGTAAACAAACCCTTGCCGCAAAGGTCGAGGGAAGACACTTCTGCGCCACTGTCACGATCGAACACCCATACATGCGGCAGACGCGCGCCCGGCCATGTTGTCGGCTGGTAATGCAGTTCTGCATCAAGGTCGAAAGCGGGTTCCATCTGGTCATCCGTGACCACGGCGGCAGATTTGTAGCGCTGGTTCATTTCCACGCCATGCGCATCGAATTCATATTTCTTGAAGGCGATGGCGTCGCGGATCGCGGCACGCTGCTTTTCGCCATCAGCCCCGGCATTGGTGCGGGCATCCATGCTGGCCTTGATTTTCTCGATATCCTCGCCGCCGGTCATGCCGAGCGCCTCAAAGATCGGGCCGAATTCACCGATGGACTGGTTGGCGCGGGTCACGATCTGCTTGGCGATCGGCGCGCGTTCTACCGAATAGCTGTCGAGAAGCGCGTCTCCGGCCTGGCCCTTCAGCACTGCTGCCAGCTTCCATGAGAGGTTGAAGGCATCCTGAATAGAGGTATTTGAGCCAAGGCCGTTTGACGGCGGGTGCCGGTGGGCGGCATCTCCCATGATGAAGACGCGGCCCTTTTGCATATGCGTCGCATAGGCGTCATTCACTGTCCAGACATTCGCCGACAGCAATTCAATCTCCAGCTCAGGATCGCCGACAAGCTGCCGCGCCACACCGGTTGCGAACTCCTCGTCAACCTCGGGCGCCGGCTCATTGATGTCATACCCCCAAACAATAAGCCATTCGTTCCAGGGCCGGATCATGCGGACAAGACCCATGCCGATCCCGCCAACATCCGCACCGGGCTGCATCACCCAGTAAAGAACACTTGGCCGATGCGCGACATATTTCGACAGGTCGGCGCGAAACAGGATGTTCATCGACCCGCCAACGCCCATCTTGCCCTCGATCGGGGTGCCGATATGCTCTGCCACGAGCGAATTGCCACCATCGGCGCCTACCAGATATTTCGAGCGCACCTCGAACTCCCGGCCAGACAACCGGTCACAAAGCGTTGTTGTGACCCCGTTGGCATCCTGTTTGTGGCTGACATATTCGGTCGACATACGACCCTGTGCCCCACGTTTACAGGCGGTTGAATACAGCAGCGGTTCCATGAAAGTCTGTGGCAGATCGTTCATATGACTTGGCGATGACAGCTGGTGTTCGGCGCGTGAAAGCGGGTGTTTGCCCCAGCTCTTCATGCGGCCTATTTCTTCACCGGCAAGGCTCTCGCAGAACACGTTCTCACCCATCAGATCCTGCTCCGTAGCATGGAGATAGGCTTCAGCCTCGACCTCTTTGCCAAGGTCGCGAAGGACCTCCATCGTGCGCTGGTTGGTGATGTGCGCCCGTGGTGTGTTGGCGAGCCAGCGATAGCGGTTCACCACCATGGTTTCGATGCCATAGCTCGACAACAGCGCTGCTGTGGCGGAGCCCGCCGGGCCGGTACCAATTACAAGAACATCAGTGGTAATTTCAGCCATTGCATATCTCCTTTTTAGAGCTGCTAACAGTTTCCAGCCTTCGCCTGACGGGGAAGAACTGTATCCCGGTTCGCTCGGTAAACAAGCCCCACAGGCCACGCGGGGCGAACAACATGATGAAGACGCCAATAAGGCCAAGTGCCATCAAATACCAACTGCCATAGTCGGCAAGGGTCGATTGCAGCAGGAAAAATACGATAACGCCGATGATCGGACCCTCGATGGTGCCGATTCCCCCGATCACAACGATGAAGATGATATATGCCGTCCAGTCGAGAACGCTGAATGCCGCATCTGGCGAAATTCGCGCCTTTTGCAGATAGATCAGCCCGCCGACAAGTCCCGTACCAAAGGCGGAAACAAGATAGACCGCCCATTTGATGGCGTTAGCGTCCACCCCGACAGAACTGGCGGCGTTGGCGTTGTCACGAACGGCGGACAGCGCCAGCCCGCGGCGTGTTCGCAACAGCCAGTAGATCGCAGCGATCGTCAGTACCGCCAGGGCCAGCGCCAGCCAGTAGGCGAGGATGTCGCGCGCCGCCGATGTTTTGACTTCAAGAAGCGCCTTGATGGCGTCGACAAACCACATGTCCTTTGTCGCCGTGCGTGGAAGCGATGTGCCGGTTCCGCCGCCCACCTGTTTCCACTGCGCAACGACGAGCCGCACCACCTCGGCTACAACCCAGGTGCCGATGGCGAAATATGCGCCTTGCAGCCGGAACGCGAAAAACGCCGTGGGCACAGCCAGAACCAGTGCCGCAACGCCTGCAATCAGGATTGATGGCACCGGATCCAGCCCATACAGAATCACAGCGCCAAACATGGCGTAGGCACCGATCCCAACAAAGGCCTGCTGCCCGACTGAGACAAGACCGCCATAACCTGCCAGCAGGTTCCACCATTGCGCCAGCGCCAGCATCGTTAGGATGAAGAACATGTCCTGAACCAGCGCCCGCCCGGCAAAGGTCGGCAGCAGGATGGCGACGACCAGAGCGCCAAGCGCCGCCATGCCTGCAATGCGCGAGGCGCGCGTGGATGTTTCGACGCGATATCCCATCAGTCCACAGCCCTTGGCAACAGCCCGCGCGGACGCAGCACCAGCACCACAAGAAAGGCGACATGGCCGGCGAGGATCTGCCATTCAGGATTGATTGCCGCACCAACAGTCTGCGCCACGCCGATAATCACGCCGCCAAGAAGCGTCCCCCAGAGTGAGCCAAGCCCGCCGATGATCACCGCTTCGAAGGCATAGATCAGGCGGGCGGGCCCGATCGTCGGGTCGAAATTCGCCCGCATGCCAAGATAGAGCGCGGCGATTGTCACCACGATCATGGCAATGCCGGTGGCGGTGGCGAAGACACTGGCAGGTTTGATCCCCATAAGGCTTGCCGTGACCGGGTCATCGGAGGTGGCGCGGAAGGCGCGACCAAGAGCGGTCCTGTAGAACAGTCTGTTTAGCACGAAAATCACGAGCACCGCTGACAGGAATGTCAGAAGCGGCATCAGGCCGATATTGACCCCTCCAAGGCTGAGCGAACTTGTTTCGAGGGCCCCGGCGCCAAGCCGACGGCTGTCGGCTGAAAACCCTTCGAGAAGCGCGTTCTGCACCACAATCGACAGCCCGAATGTCACCAGTAGAGGCGGCAGAATGTCGTCGCCAAGGGTGCGGTTCAGCACGAATTTCTGAAGCCCCCATCCAAGTGCGAACATCAGCGGCGCGGCGATGGCCGTGGCCAGAAACGGATCAAGGTTCAGAAGCGATACGAGCAGCAGGATCATATAGGCGCTGAATACAATTAGGTCGCCATGCGCAAGATTGACAAGACGCATGATCCCGAAGACCAGTGACAACCCGGCCGCAAAAAGCGCATAGAGCCCGCCAAGCAAAACTCCCTGGATGATGGTATCAACCCAGATCATGCCGCCGCCCCACCGAAATAGGCCTCGTGGATGGCATCGCGTGTCAGATCGGCAGGGCGGCCCTGAAGGGTGATCCGGCCTTCCATCATGCAATAGACATGATCGGCTACCGCCAGCGCCTGTGAGATGTTTTGCTCGACAATGATGATGGAGGCGCCGGAGTCTCTGATGTGTGGCATGGCTGCATAGATATCGCGGATCACGACAGGGGCGAGCCCAAGGCTAATCTCATCGCAAAGCAGAACACGCGGGTTGGACATCAGAGCGCGGCCGATGGCCACCATCTGCTGCTGCCCACCTGACAGGGCGGTACCCGGGTTGGATCGCCGTTCGGCGAGTACTGGAAAAAGCTCATAGACGCGGTCGAGCGACCAGTATCCGTGTCCGGCGCGCCGGTGTGCCCCGATCAGTAGATTCTCCTCGACGCTGAGCGAAGGGAAAAGCTTGCGGCCTTCTGGCACCATCGCAATACCGCGGCTTAGCACATCATCAGCTTCAAGATGGCCGACCGGCTGACCGTCGAACTGGATGGCCGCGCCCGGCGATGCCAGAACACCGGAAATGGCGCGAAGAAGCGTTGTCTTGCCGGCCCCATTCGCCCCGATAATGGCAACGGTCGCTCCCGCACCAAGAGTGATGTCGACGCCAAACAGAGCCTGGAAATCGCCATAAAATGCCGTCAGTCCATGTGTCTCGAGAAGGGCCATCACGCTTCCATCCCAAGATAGATTTCACGGACCTCATCCATCATCATAACCTTGTTCGGCGCGCCGCTTGCGATGATCCGCCCAAAATCCAGAACAACCAACCGTTCGACGACGGATGTCAGGGCGTGAAGCACATGCTCGATCCAGACAATCGTCACTCCGCGGGCATGGATGTCTCTGATCGTTCCGACAAGGGACTGGCATTCCGCCTCGGTCAGCCCGCCGGCGATTTCGTCGAGAAGAAGGAGTTTGGGCCTTGTGGCGAGCGCCCGCGACAGTTCGAGGCGCTTGCGCTCCAGAAGCGAGAGTTTGCCGGCCGGCAGGTTGGCCTGGGTGAGCAACCCGGTCTTTTCAAGGATTTCCGCGCATTCATCGACCAGCTGGGCTTCAGGCCGGTCCTGGCCAAAGGCGGCGGCGGCCAGAAGATTCTCGAAGACCGTCATATTTTCAAAGGGCTGAGGAATTTGGAAAGTACGTCCAATCCCGGCCTTCGTGCGTTGCATTGTCGGGGTCGATGTCACATCGGCGCCATTAAATTCGATGCTGCCTGAATCCGAGGAAATATTTCCGGCAATCAGGTTGAACAAGGTCGATTTACCAGCGCCGTTCGGACCGATAATGCCCAGCGCTTCGTCTCTCATCACATCCATTGTCACACTGTCTGCGACAACCAGTGCGCCAAAAGACTTGTTCAGATTTACAAGGCGAAGAACAGACATGAGTAAAATGATGATACCAGCCCGACAGGTGCCGGGCCGGTATATTGTCTCCCGGTAATCAGGAAATGGGTTCCATCTTGCCGCCGGTAGGGATGTTCAGCGCTGTCTGGTTATCAACGATCACCAGATCATAGCCACCGCCATCCTTGAGGCGCCACTGGCCACCGACAAGCGGGGTCTTTGCGACATTCTTTGCCGCAAAAGGCGGAAGTCCGGCGCCATCCCAGGCAAGCGGGCCGACAATGGTGTCCATCCTCGTTGCGCCTATGGCCTCGGCAACTGCATCGCCGTCGCCCGCATCCGACACGCGGCCCATGACATTAGCGGCGACTTCGAACAGCGCATGTACAAAGCCGATTGGTTGTGTCCACTGGCGGCCAGTGGTGGCGCTGTAGCCAGATGCGAGATCGCCGGCAGACTGACCGTTCAGCGAGGATGCAAACGGATGCGAAGGCGACCACCAGACTTCGGAGCTCAGATTATGGCCGGCGTCTCCAAGCGCCTCGACAGCCACTGGGAACAGGATCGCCTTACCGATGGATGCGCATTTCGGGGTGAAGCCCTGCTGCTTCATCTGTGTCCAGAAGGTTGTGAAGTCAGGCGGGATTGGCACGCCGGTCAAAATCTCGACATTGCCAGCCTTGAAGGCATTAATCTGCGCTGTGAAGTCATCTGTCAGGTTCTGGTAGCGGCCCGGATCGGTCAGCTTGTAGCCAAGCTTGTCGAGAACCGGCGGGAAACCGACATTAGGATCACCCCAGGCATTGCCATCCCCGTCATTCGGGAACAGGCCGCCAACCGACTTGTTGGTGTCAAGCTGACCCCACATGTTGGTGAAGACCGAGATGACATCCTCGAGTCCCCAGAAGAAGTGATAGGAATAATCGAACGGCGCCCATGATCCCGGATCACCGGGGTTGCCCTGCTGGCCGATAAAATAGGGTTGCCATGGCGCCACAGTGGAAAGGCAGGGGATTTCTTCGGCCTCGCAGGTGGTTGCAACCGGGTTGGTTGTCTCTGGTGTCGAGGCCACCAGCATCATGTCGATTTCGTCATCGACAATGAGCTCCTTGGCAACTTCGGCAGCGCGGTTTGGGTTTGACTGGCTGTCCTTGACGATCACCTCGAATTCCTTGCCGGAAGAGGAGGACATGAAGCCGTCAATGATGAACTTGTCGGCCTCGGCAAAGGCGGCGAGCGGACCGGATTGCGGGCTGACATAGCCGAGTTTGATCTTGCTTCCCTTGGCGATAGCCGGCATCGCAATGCTGCTGACCGAAAGGGCAAGGCCGGTAGCAGCGGATGTTTTTAAAAGTCTACGACGTGAAATCATTTCAAGTTCCTCCTTACGTGTTTTATTAACAAGTGCCGGGAGCGTCGCCGCTCCATGCATTCTGCAGAAGGGCCCGGATGCCAGCCCGGTCGATCTCCCGCGGATTCCAATAGGGGTTTCTTGTGGCAATCTCGGCGGCCCGATCAAGATCGCTTTCTTCAAGACCGATTTCTTTCAAAGCCAGCGGCGCACCCATGTCCCTGGCAAAGCTCCAGAGGGCCATTCCGGATTGGTCTCCTCCAAAAATTTTCGCGACCGGCGCCAGCAGGTCAGGCACAGCCGCCTCATTGAAGGCGGTGGCATGCGGCAGTAGGATCGCGTGTGTCTGCGCGTGTGGCAGGTCGAAACTGCCGCCGATTGTGTGGCATAGTTTGTGGTGAAGGGCCATCCCCACCCGGCCAAGTACCGTGCCACAGGCCCATGCACCACGCAAAGTGGCCTCGCGCGCTGCAAGGCTGCCCGGATCTTCAAGAACCCGGGTCAACGAACCGTTGAAATCCTCAAGCCCCTGAATAGCAAGCCTGGTGGTCTCGTCGTTGCGATCCTTCGCATAGAGCCCTTCAACAGCATGCGCCATGGCATTAAGCGCACTGGTTACAGTCAGGTCCGCTGGCAGCGAGGTCACAAGCTGGGGATCGTAAAGCACAACGGATGGCAGAATGCCGGGGTCGGAGAATGTTGTCTTGATGCCATTCTCAGTCTGCCCGAGGATCGGCGTCGCCTCGCTGCCCGCATAGGTGGTCGGAACGCAGATATGCGGGATGTTCATGCGGAACGACAGCGCCTTTCCAAGGCCTGTTGTAGAACCGCCGCCAATGGCCACGATGCAATCGGCTTTCACGGTCACGGCATGCTGCAGCGCGTCCTCTGTTACATCTATCGGCGTGTGCATGGTCGCACCGGAAAACACACCACTTGCCCTGTCACCAAGTGTTGCCGCCACATCCAGCGCCATATCGGATTGCTGCGAGGTCGACAGGACGATGGCACGTGCGCAGCCAAGTAGATCCATTTCCGCCCCGACCTCGTGCCTGAGGCCGGTGCCGAAGCGAACCCTTTGGTGTGCCGGCGGATGTGCCTGCGTGTTCATTGGTGTGGCCCGGATACATACATCACCAAAAACACTAGCGTCAGATTTTACGCAACTTGATCCAATTATATTTGGATAATATACCACTATGTTATGAAGATTGATCCGCGTCATTTGGAAATTCTCGCCGCTATTGTTGATGGGGGTGGCCTGACCGAAGGGGCCAGCGCCCTTGGAAAGTCGCAGCCGAGCGTTTCTAGGTCACTGACCATGCTGGAGCAGCGGCTTGGTGTGAAATTGTTCGAGCCCAACAGGCGACCCTTACAGCCTACTGAATTTTGCCTGTCGCTTGCCGCTGAGGGGCGTCGCATCCTCGAAGCAGGGCAGACAGCGGGCCAGCTTGCGAACAGATTTCGAAGCGGGCAGACGGGGGCGGTCCGTATCGCCGGAACGCCGGTCTTTATGGATGGTGTGGTATCACCCAGAATCGCTGCTTTCCAGTCCGGACATCCTGATGTCCGCATCGACCAGAGCTATGGCTATGTGCCGGAAGTGATCGAGGGATTGACCAAAGGGACAGTCGATCTTGGCATACTGCCGATCCGCCCAGAGGAAATTCCGGATCATCTGGTTTTCACCGAAATTCTCAAAGGACGCAATGTCATTGCCTGTCGTGTTGGTCATCCGCTGAATGGCAGGGGGTCGGTAAAAGTTGCCGACATTGCGGAATTTCCATGGATTGCGCCGCCTACAAACAGCCCGCTCTATCATGATCTGAGGGCAGTGCTGGCCGGGATCGGTGTGCAGAATTTCAAGATTGCCTTTACCGGCGGGTCTCTCAGCACTGTGATCAATCTTCTGACCGGGTCGGACGCGCTGACCGTTCTTCCCTATTCGGTTGTCTTTACGCTCCGGCGGCAGAATGCTCTGGATACCCTGTCCATTCGAATTGGTGATCCGGACCGGCATCTTGGAATTTTGTCAAATCCGGAGCTCGGCCAGCGCCCTGTCATTTCTAGGTTTGCTCGCTTTATCGAGATTGAGTTCAAATCACTTGCTAACCTGATCTTGCGGCGCGAACAGAATGAACTCTGGCGCCCTTGAAATCCCATCGTGAACATCGGTATGCAAGACATGTCGCAAAAGAACATCCTTTTCATCATGTATGACCAGCTTCGGTTCGACTATCTGAGCTGCGCCGGACACAAGACCCTGCACACCCCCAATTTCGACCGGGTGGCCGCGCGCGGGGTCCGCTTCACCAACGCCTATGTCCAGTCGCCGGTCTGCGGGGCCAGCCGCATGTCGACCTATACCGGCCGCTATGTCGCCAGCCACGGGGCCGGCTGGAACAAGTTTCCCATCCGCGTCGGCGAGGTCACGCTTGGCGATCATCTGCGGCAGAACGGCATGTCCTGCTGGCTTCTCGGCAAGACACACATGCAGGCCGACGAGAAAGGGATGGCGCGGCTTGGCATCCCAAAGGACAGCATTATCGGCGTTCGCCAGTCCGAATGCGGGTTCGACCCGTGGGTGCGGGATGACGGGCTGCACGGGAATGGCTTGGATGGCGATTATGGCGAAAATGACGGCCCCTATAACCGCTATCTCAAGGACAAGGGGTATGACACGGACAACCCGTGGGCGACCTATGCCAACGGGTCTGTCGAAAACGGGCGGCTGGCCTCCGGCTGGTTCATTGAAAATGCCGACAAGCCGGCCAACATCCGCGAATATGACAGCGAAACGCCCTGGCTGACTCGCGAGGCCATCAGGTTCATCGACCAGGCCACTGGCCCGTGGTGCGCGCATGTCAGCTTCATCAAGCCGCACTGGCCCTATATCGTGCCGGCGCCCTATCACGACATGTACGGGTCAGACGACATCCAGCCGCTGATCCGTCACGAGGCGGAACGTGAAAACGCCAACCCCGTCTATGAATCCTTCTTCACCAACAAGATTGCCGAGACCTTCCGCGACGACGAGGCACGGAACAAGGCCATCATCGCCTATATGGGGCTGATCAAGCAGTGCGACGACCAGCT
>MDTA01218316.1_pt1 | contig 11669 bp, 10 predicted proteins | sample 811151 | NCBI WGS metagenome assembly MDTA01 (sample SAMN05326648, study PRJNA326480) | marine metagenome | isolation source: seawater | place: Indian Ocean: South | collected 2010 | reverse complement strand
TCCGCCAAGCCCGAGAGCGGCTGCCGGCTTACACGACCCACTTTTGTCACGAGGCGGACGCGGAAAATAACGCAACGTACCACCTGGAAATTGTCGTCAACACGGGCATTGAAGACAACCCGCTGTGCATTGCCGAGCACACCGTTGAAAACTTGCGACATGTGCTAAAAATATACGGACAAGACGCCATGGGCTGCGCAGAGGCGTCAATCGGCAAACCCCAGGTGCACAGCGACGTCATATCTTCCACCATTGCCATACCAATTGGCTATGGGAAAACGTCGTCAATTACCGCAGATGGCATGAGCCAAGAAGACATCGACAACATTCACAAATGCTTCTTTTGCACCGGCGCCGACACCAAGTGGTGCAAGAAGTCCAAAACGGTTGCCAACCCGCTACACCGCCAAGTGATCGACAACGACGTGACAACGTGCAATGGCTTTATTCAGAACATGAAGTGCGACCCCAACAAGTGCAACGGGCACAATACCGACGTGACCAAGGCGTGCACCTTTGACACCCCCGCAACAGGTAAAAAGTCGGCCGCACCGGACCATCTTCGATACGACATGGGGGATGCTAGAGTCTGCCCAACTTCATCGTGGAGAGGGAAACCCCCCAGGTTTATGGAGGCCGCCACCTCTTACCTGGCGCTGCAACAGGTTAAAGCGGCCCCAAAAAAGAAAAAGCTATCGGCAGCGGCTATAGCTGGTATTATCGCCGGGGGTCTGGCGGCCCTCGCGCTTGTGGGAATAGCGGTCTACCACAAACGTTACGCAAACGCGCAGAGCAACACCAACACGGGGTACGCGGCATGGTAATGGCATCCTTGTTGTGAATAAAGGCAATGTGCGGCTTACTGCCCTTGCTTGATGGCGGGCGTGCTCACAAACGAGACTTTGGCCGCCGTTGTCGGCGGGATAAACGGCGCAATGACGGCGCGGTAGGTTGTGCGCAGCAGCAGCGGCGCGTCAAGAATCAAAATTGCATCGAGCTTGTTCTTGTAGCGCGCCCGCGCCTCGCGCGCAAGCTCGACAAGCATCGGCACCGCCGCCGTGTGCCACACCGAAAACGCCGACGCGTCGCACGCCACCGAAAAGGTGCGGCTGCCCTCGAGAATGCCGTCGATGATTTTGAGGTGGTACGATACGTGGTCGCTTTTGGGGGCCGCCCCGTACGCAAACCGCGGCAGCTCGACAACCACCGTCGACTCGGCCGCTGTCAGGTAGCTCAGCTTCGCAGGGGCGCTCATTGATAAACACTAAACTCCCAGTCGCCCACTTATAATCCAAAAGGGTAGCGGGCGTTTACCAATACAACAAATGTAAATTCTACAGCGCACTGTGCTGAAAACGTATATGATCCTAATGCCGGCCGTCGAGCACGAGACGGCCACGCCAGCGAGTTGGTATATCTAAAGTGCCAATGTGCCGGGTTTGAAACTGCTGTCGCATCATCTGGATCCGGGATTGGCGCACCCACCCTGGTTGACATCTTCTTCAAAAAAGTTATAACAGACCAAGCACAATGGACGGCGTTTCGCGCTCGTCTGAACCACGCCAAAGGCCCCGCAGAAGCCACCCGTCCGCAGCCAGCCCGACCAGCCCGGCCACCGCCGTCACCGCAATCGCGTTGGGCCGCGTTAGCGTGTCGTTGCGCAAACGCGACCTTACGCCTTGCTCCGACGTCCACGCCAGCGCAAGAACCGCAAACAGCAGCGCCCACCCAATCACGCGGTGCACAATGCCGAGTGCCCGGGGGTACGGGCTCATCGCTCTGAGAGACGCCCCATAAAGCGCTTGCGCCCACAGCACCCCGATGGTGGCCCACCCGAGGCGCCGGTGCTCTTTGGTCGACACATCAGAGTCGCCCGAGGCTTCAACCGCTACCGCCGCACTCGTGACCAGCACCGTGCCCAGCGGCATCAGCGCGTAGTGCGCTTTCTTGATTGCGGTGGAGTCGAGCCACGCCCCGGCAACGTGCGCCGCAATGCCGACGACCAGCGCCCAGCTGCCAGCCACAAAAAACACAACCACCCACACGGGTCGCCACCCGCCCCCCGGCGCTTGCACCGTCTGCTCGTTTGTGATTGGATCAAGCTGCAGCCCGGCCCACCCGCGCACAGCCGCAACGCCCGCCGCCGCCGCCGGCATGCTCGTGTGGCAGTTGAAGGACGTCTGCAACGCGCCAGCGTCGCCCGTGTACACGCGCTCAAAACCGGGGACCAAAAGCTGGCCGTCGTGCGCCATCGTCCCGTGGTAGTGCCACGCCGTGGACCATCCTGGATTTTGACCGTTGCTTTTAGGGTACGGTGCGGGGTACTTGATGATTCCGCTGGCGTCCACCGTCTCGCGCAGGTTATTTAGGTTCATGTCCATGTAGATGCTGATGCGGTTTAAAACAATTGAAATGTTATTGGAAACGGTATAGGTGCCCTCGTTAATTTCAACCGCGCCCGTGGAACCATCCGGGTAGTCAAACGTTTGCGGGTCGGTCGCGACTGAAGTTGGTGCGTCGATGCGATAGTAGTGGTTGAGCCACGACGTCGGGGGCTGGCCAATAAGCCCGGGCGATAGCAGCGCCCCGGCCGCAAGAATGACGGCGTCGCCGTCGCGCACCGTGATGGGGGGGCGCGAGTTTTCCGCAAACGTGATGGTCGTGTCGCTCACCGACAACACCGTCGTGTTGACCTCCAACGTCACCCGGTCGCCGACGTCCTCGGTAAAGTTGTACCCAATGGACCGCCGCTTCATTCCAACGTTGGTCGCGGCAACGTTGGCGTGGTCGCAGGCAGACGCGTTGATGCACGCCCACATCATCGCGCTCGTGTTGTCGGGGGGAAGCGGCAGCGTGCCCACGTAGCTGCCCGACAGCCGCTGCACCTCAATAGCCTCTTTCAGGCTGAGGCCCAGCGACCGCGCAAGGTCGCTGGGTGCCCCGGGTTTGAATACGGCGCCGTTGATGGCCTGCGCCCCGCCCACCATGTTGCCCACCATTGTGTCGCCAAACGGCGTGTCTGTTCTGCTCAACGGGCCGGATGGGGCAGCTGTGTCGGCGATGGGGCCCTCGTAAAAGCCGGGTGGGGCGTGGTCGCCCCGCTCGAATACCGTGACTTTGGTGTCGGCCAGCGTCGAGGCGTATCGCGCCGCCGCGAGGCCGCCGGGGCCCGCGCCCACAATGTACACGTGAGGGTCTACCGCCATGACCGGCGACGACGCCGTCGCGTACTTGTGACCGTACACGGCAACGTTCTCAAACACGACGGTTGCGTACACGGTCGCTCGCCCAGTGCCCTGAACGGTAAACGAGTAGGTGCTTTTAGGGGCGTTTGACGAGTGCTTGAGGCACATGGCCGACGCCGCCCCGACGCCCGTGACCACATAGCCTTTAAAGCTTTTGGTCGCGGACAGCACGCAGCTCCGACCCGTGCACGCGAGCGAGGCCGCGTCGGTCTGCGAAAGCGTCGCCGGGCTACCGGGCATGGTGGCAGCCGGATGGTTGCGCATGCAGCTAAAACTGCCGTCTGAATGCGACAGCGCCGCCGCAATGGTTGCCGCCGCTGCAACCCCAAGCATTGCGGCGCGCCTCTTTACGCGTTGAGCGCCGCCAGGCATATATGCGCATGCCCGCCGCGCGCGGGTAGGTGCCGGAAAGCCATGTCGGGGTGGTTTAGCTTTGACAAGGAAACTCGACGGTGGGTGGCTCCGTCCGAGGGGTGGAAAACTGATACGGTGCAAGGCGAACGTGAAGGTGAGGGGGAACATCAAATTTTTGTGCCGGTGGAACAAAAAAAAGATGACGGAGCCGCTGGCGGGGCTGCGTCGACGGTGCCACCGCTGCCAGACGACATGGCCAACCCCACAATACACCAGGTATTTTTGTCGTGCACAGGAAATGACATGCGAGCGCGGAAAACGGCATTGACGTACTTGAGGTTGTTTCGCGCATCAAGCAAAGCCAACAAAGTGGAAATTGACAGAATGCTGCTCGATAAGTACAATCGGCACATGGCAAAGCTGATCAACCCCGGACAATGGGACGTCAATTACGCCTTTGCACACGTCAAAAGCTCGGGGCTGCTGGCAATGTGCCTTAACCCGCGCATAAGAGAGCTCGTTCAACAGGGCAACATGCGGCGGGCGCTGGCCAATGCCGTGTCGCATCGTGCCAATTGGCAGAACTGGGCACCGTTCCAGAATATGCAGCAAGTTCACGGCGTGCTTGAGCATCTGTGCCAAAGGTTTGCCAACCGTCAAGTGACAAACGCCGGAGGCGTCTATTGCTTTCAATGCCATCGAACCGACGGCAACGTTACGCAAACAGTCACGTACGAGTATGGGGATGTGTCCGGGTTTGACGAAGAAGAGCTCCGGGTGACGTTGGCAATTACACCGGCACGCGCAGCCCCGCCTTTGTGCCTCAAAGATGTGTGCACATTTATTACTCAGACGCTTGACGTGCGCGACGACACCAGAGAAACCGACACGCTAATGTCGATTCCCGATTGGCACGGGCTAGTTGACAAAAATGAAGTGACATGCACGCTTAAACAGAGCGTGCCGCGCACGTCTCGAGGCCTGCGCAACGTCTTTGCTGTGGTGATGGCCATGCTTGCAACCAACCTCGACGAATTTGCGGTACACGGACTTCGTTCCTCTAGGGTCAAAACGTCTCAACCGGGCGAACAGCCGGCGTTTCAAAATCGGGATCGGCTCATGATGATCAGCGGCATGGACGCGTTTAGCGCCGAAACGGCGTTTGCGGACGTGTAGATTTTTATTCGGTGCGCTTGGTGCTATTAAAATTCCACCACATGCCGTCGAGCGCAACGTGGTGCACCGCGAGCAGCACCGCCGCCGTTATGCCCAGGGCGTCGAGCCCGCTTTGGATGGCCGCCACCACAAACCACACCGTCACGCCCGCCGTCGCCAGCGTAGACGCCTTGGCGAGCGCGGTGCTGTCCAGCTCGGCGTCGACGAGCACCGCCGCAGACCACAGCGCCGCAGACACGCACAGCAGAATAAAGGGCACGTCAAAGTGAGGGTGGCTCGGCGCCGTCTGCCGCGCGAGCACCAGGTACGACACCGCCGCCGCGGTTGCAGACGCAGTCCACACGTTGATGGCAATCGACGACGACGTGTCAATGCCCCGCCACAGCTTGGACATCAGCGCGGGGGCATGCCGCGGCTGCTTGAGCCACCGCCGCACAATAAAGGTGAGAACCCCGTAGCTCAAAAGCACCACAATCCCCCCGTACACGGACGCGCAGTTGAGGGGCACCACATCGCAGCCAGAAGGCATCGGTGCCCGTGCGCATGTGCCCACAAAAAGGCAACGCCGCATATATGTTTATTGGAATGTAAGGACCGTTGAGGCCCGCCGGACTCGCCGCGTGATGCGCACCGTGCGCAGCGGAGACCACGCGCCCCCGGGAAGCCGCACACGCGCCGACCGCGCCGGTCGCGCCGGTCGCGCCCGGGCGGGCACCAGCGGCGGGGGAGGGGCACCGTGAACCGCGTCACGGAGCGACGTTGCAAACCCAACGTCCCGGTACGACGCGTCCCGGCCGTGCAGCAGCCATATAAAGCAACGAAACGACTCGGCCCACCGGGCGGACGACATGTCGCTGTTGGCCCCAAGAACCACAGACACGTGGTACACGCCGGTCGCAACCGCTTTGGCATACTCGGAACCGTCAACGTGCACGACCGAAAGTCGCCCGCAGATGGCGCCCGCCAGGCCGGACAGGGATAGAGGGGCCGCGCGCGGAAACAGCCGCTGAAAGACCACCATCGCTTGCGTCGTCGCCGCCTCGCGCACCCGGACCGGCACCATGGTCTTCTTTAAAAGTGGCCGCAATTCAATCGTCTGGCAAAAATGCTTCGCTTATGCGTGCCATTATATGCGCCGCGGGGGCCGAACGATGTAAACGAGCATGCCGGGGCCGGGCACCGGCACCCTCATGGGCGTCACGTCGTACATTCGCGACGTCCTCAGGGCCGGCGTGCCTTTTAGCAGGCCCAGGCCAAGGGCGAAACGGCCGCACAGGGCGGGCCCGCGGACCAAGTGGGGCGCCGCCCAGGCCGGGCTCAAGCTCGGCCGCGCCGTCGACCGCGCCTTTGTTGACCTTGTTCGAAGGAACACCGGCGCCGAAACCAACACGGTCGCCATGAAAAGGGCGCTCGCCGTCATGGCCGCGCTCAGGAAACACGGGCTCGCGCCGGTGGCCGCGCAGGTCGCGGTGGACATGCCGCTGCTTGGCTTGAAAACAACCCTCGACGCCGTCTTTAAGGACGCCCGCAATAACGTTGTTGTCGTCGAGCTCAAAACGACCACAGCGTCGTCCGCAGAACACGCCGCAGCGTACCACACCCCGTGCACCAACAGGCCCGTGCTCAGAAGGGGGGGGGCAAACACAGAACACACCGCGCACATGCTGCAGACGGCGTTTGGCGTCATCGCGCACCCAAAGGCAAAAAGGGGCGTCGTCGTCGTCTCGTGCACAGACGGAGCCCTTGTGTACGACACCGTCCCGAAGAAATGCTACGAAATGCACGTGTTTCAGGCAAAGGCTCCACCGGCAAACGCAGCCGCCGCGGCCGCCCCGCAACTCGGCGCATGGGCGCGCGTTCCAAAATGGCCCGGCGCCCCAGCAGAGGCCGCGCTCGCTCGCGTCAGGACCGCAGTCACCGCCACAGCGCTAAATGGGAGGGTCGCCCTCCTCAGCAACGGCGGCGCAGCCGTCGCCGCAAGGACCCCGGCCGCCGCAGTGTCGAAGAGGTTTCGCGCAGCTTGCAAGGCCGCGTACGCAGAGGCAGACAGGCACACGAAACTTTATGTTGTATGCCCGCAAAGGGGGCGGTTTGTCGCGTACAAATTTCAGCTTTGAACACAATTAAAACAGGCCGTGGGTCAGCTGCAGCGCGCGCGCAGCGCCGCGCTTGCTAAAGCCGTCGGCAAATGCGACCGCGGCCTCGGAATCGGGGCCAGAATTGGGCTCAAAACCGGATTCGGCTCGCGCAACGTCAAGCGCGTACTGCCGCTGGCACGCCCCGGTGTACAGCAAAAGCGCCCCGAGCGTCATGTAGTGCGCCGTCGTCACCGCGTGCGGGCCGTGAAGCGACAGCGCAGAGGCGTGAACAGGCTCGCAGTCGTACGCTCCGTCGGCCCTGCCAGCAATCTCGCGGCACACCGGCGGGATCAACCCGTGGTTCCACGGCGCGTCCAGCCCGCACATGCCCAGGTCGTAGCCGGAAAGGGGGGTCCGGTGCCGGTAGCAGCCCCACGCTTCGTGCAGCCGCTCAATGTTCGGCACAATTAGCAGAAACCACACGCAAAAGGCCCCGTTGGCTAGAACAATCACCGCGGCCGTTGCCGCGATGCGGGCGTCGGACAGGTACCGCCAGTGCCAAAAGGGGAGCAGCAGCGCAAACTGCACCGCCGACACCCGCGAAAGGCCAAACCCCAGGGGGCCGACGCGGCCCCCCGCAATGGCGCCGTTGAGAACGCCAAAGCCCGCGCCCGCCGCCACAAACAGCCACGCAAACGTCGATTGGCCAACCATCCACGCTCGGAAAAGGGCGACCGAAAAACACAGCAGCTGGAGCGCAGACACCATCAAAACCACAATCGAACGCCGGCCCCCCGCTTCCAGTGAGGCCACAATCGGTAGAATCGGCGATAACAGGCACAGCTCCACGTTGGTCACAAACTCGCGCCGCGCCGCCACCAGCGTCACCATCGCCAGAGGTGCCGTGCCGCGTAACAACGGCAGAAGGCATATATACGCAAAGCCGCGGTGGGGGTCAATGGCCACAAGATGACACTCGCCCGGGTGGCGGCCTGGCTGGCACTCGCCTGGCGGCCCGATAATAATACTCACCTGAAGGCGGCGGTTCGTGCTTTTGCCGAACACCCATACAACGCTGTTCCAATCGCCGAATGGGACACGTCGCAGATTACGAGCTTTGATGATTTGTTTGAGGATATGAACACGTTTGACGAAAACATATCGGGGTGGAACACCAGCAACGTCGTAACCATGCAATATGCGTTCTATAATGCACACGCTTTTAACCAGCCGCTTGACGGGTGGGACACCGGCAACGTCGAAAACATGTCGGGCATGTTTGCTTTGGCAACAAGCTTTAACCAGCCAATTGGCGGGTGGGACACCAGCAGCGTTGAACGCACGGATTATATGTTTTCTGAGGCAACAAGCTTTAACCAGCCAATTGGCGGGTGGAACACCAGCAGCGTTGTATACACGACCGATATGTTTTTTGAGGCAACAAGCTTTAACCAGCCAATTGGCGGGTGGGACACCAGCAGCGTTAAAAGCATGGATGCTATGTTTGAAGGGGCAACACGCTTTAACCAGTCAATTGGCGGGTGGAACACCAGCCGCGTTGAAAGAATCGATGATATGTTTGTTATGGCACACGCTTTTGACCAACCGCTTGACGAGTGGGACACCAGCAGAGTTAAAGACATGTCGGATATTTTTTATCTCGCAACAAGCTTTAACCAGCCAATTGGCAAATGGGACACCAGCGGCGTTACATTTATGCCCGGTATGTTTGTTGACGCACGACTCTTTGACCAACCGCTTGATGGGTGGGACACCAGCAGCGTTGAAGACATGTCGGATATGTTTCTGCGTGCAACCGCGTTTCGCCAAAACTTGACGGGATGGAATTTGTCCGCGCTAGAAGATCCGACAATCCATACTCAAGTGTTTCAAGGCACAGGAATGGACACGTCCTTGCTGCCCGAGTGGGATGGTTGGACCAGTGCTAATTGGGGGGGCGTCGACACCTTTCAGCCAACGCCGTTGCCGACGGCGTTGCCCATTGCGATCATTGCCGATATTGAGCTCGACATTGACGTGTCCGAGGTGGTGGACACCGCAAAATCGGCCGTGAAAGCGTGGGTCGTTGCGGTCAGCGTAGTTGCCGGTGTGCTGGTTATTGCAGTGGGCGCCGCAGTGTGGTGGTGCTGCTACAGGACGCGGAAGGCAAACGGGGTTATCGCGAGCCCCCTTTTGTGACACTGTACGGCGCTATATATGCGCAAAGGCATGTGTTTCGGAACGCGGACAACATGTCGTGCGACGCGTGCGGGCACGGCGAGCAGCCGGGTGGGCTGGTTACCTTGGTTAGGGCCGCGGCTAGGCTGGTCAGGCACCACACCAATGGGTGCGCAGAGTACACCACGGGCGTGGCCTTGAATGCCCTCGAGGGATGCCACAAGAGCTGCATGGAGCTTCCTGCCGCCGCGCAGGCCGACTGCGAGATTGTCGAGGCGTGCGGGAACGCTCAGCACGCGGAGGTTGAAACGCAGTGCGAAAGCCACCAGGCCGGATCGGGGCACCACACCGCCATCGTGTCCATTGTGCTCGTCGTCGCAGGGCTCATGCTCATTGACGTTGTGCCCGTCGCCTACGGAAGGCTGGTCGGCGCCTTTGCGCAGGCCGCGGTCGTCACCGCCGCCGTCGCACTCGCGACCGTGCCCCTCCAAACGTCACACATGTGCTACCAGGACTTTCCGATTGCCGCACCCGCCGGGCCGTCGAGGCTCACGTTTGCCCCGGAAATGTCAACGCACTGGCACAAACGATGGGCTGCACACGTCGCAATCGTGGCGGCGCTCGCTGCCGCGTGCGAACAAGCCCCGCAGGGGGCACGCAGGGCCGCGGCCTTTGTCGCCCTCGTGCTCGCCATCACCGCCGCCGCATCGTACGGCGCAGAGCTCTGCCCGGACATGAAGCCGGGGATCGGCGTCTACGTCGTGCTCGTAGCGGCGCTCGCCGCACCGCTCGCCGCAGCAGCAGCACCAGCAAAGTAGGCGCCCCAACCTTTACTGTTATTAAAAGGTCATGCATCGCAAAAGGCCGCCCGCGGCGGCGGCGGCGGTGGCGGCGGCACGGGTTTAACATCGACGGTGTCTAGCCAAGAAAACCAAACATCGTTGCGTGCATGAACATCGGGCTCTTCCGCCAGCGATAACAAAATGGGTTTAGTGTCGTCGTGCTCTAGGGCGCGGAAGAGGTCCGCCTTGGGCGTGCCCGCGTGCAGGCCGCAAAGTACTTGCACCTCGTCTGATGACGGGTCTATTAACGAGAGAACCCCGCCGTACTCGCCCAAATCGTCGTCAAAGTTTAGCAGCCGTGGCAAAGCCTCGGGGTCTTTGGCAAAACACAGCTGCACGGCCGCCATGGGCACCGTGGCCTCGGCGCCGTCAAGCATGATAAACGTTTTCGTGCGGCCGCGGCTCTGCAGAATGGCGTCAAGGGGCGCTGTGGGCGACAAGATCCGGTCAAAGTGCACATCGCGGAACTCGGCGAGAAAGGCGCGCACCGTGTCTTTGTCGACGGGGGGCAAAACGTCAAGGTCCGTCTTGACCGTGGTGATGGGCTTTTGTTTATTTTCATAAACAAAGGCAAAGGAATCAAACCAAACGGCCGACATGAACCGTTTCCATTCTTCCCCCGGTGCATCATGCAGCATGTTGACCCACTTCTTGCGCTCGGCCTTGTTGGATTGAATGCTCGGCGGGACTTTGAGAACTAGCGCCGAGCGAAAACTGCCTGATTTGTACTGGCCGGAATAACAAGGCGTAAAGATGGGTATGTTATCATCTGCAAGCGCGTAGCTTTCTTCGAAACCTTGCTGTCTGTTACGGTACAGCCCATTGTCAATTGCGATGATTGACACGATGTTCTCCCCGGTTCTTGGCTGCTTAAAAAAGGTCAGCTGGAACAACTCCAGCCCCGCTACGTCGGAAAAACTGTACACCGTCTCAGTCCACCACCGGTTGTCGATCCTGTGGTTGACGTCCGCCCAGACACCATAATTGTGTTCGTACGTAAGGTGCAGGCACTCGCCCCGCTCGAGCCGGTCGAGAAGCGAGGCGCACAGCACCTCTTTAAAGAGCTCGCTGGCTGGGATGTCAGACATTGCGCACGCGTCGTTGACGCCGAGGGCAAACCGTTTATACAGATGGAGGGCGCTTGCTTTTATTATGAAATGCGAGGCGTTAAAAGGGAACGTGCACCGTCGCCCCGCGGACCGCAAACCCGCGCGTCAGGTGCCCGCCGGGAAGGTAGTGCGCGCACACAAGATCGCACGCCTCGGACGTCACGTGCTGCACCCCAATCGCCGGCCCAAAGTGGGATGCCGCAGCCGCAACAAACGTCCGCAGCTTGTTGAGCGCGGGGGTCGGATCGCCCATCGACCCAAGCTGCCGCTCGGCGCACAGCTGCTGGTACACGGCCGCCGCCGAGTTGAGCAGGTCGTTGTACAGCTCAAGGGCCGCGGCGCGCGACACGTGCCACACCACCCCGCCGTGCCGCCCAATCGTCGCCCAGCCAAGGCCGGGCCGCCGCCGCAGCTCCCGCAAAAGACGGTGCGCGTTGTCGGCCGTCACACGCAGGTGGCCCGCTGCGAGCCACGGCGTCGACCACACATCAGACCACGCCTCGCCAACGGAGGAGGCGTAGGGGGGCGGCGGCGCACGCGGCTGCCGGCTGCACGACAACCCCATTTTATCGGGTATGGGCTGGCCGTATATGTGGACCGGGCCGCCGTTGCCTGCGTAGCCATGGAACGGGCCCTCCAATGCTTGCTTGCAAAACGCCCCCCCGCCCCGGAGGACGCAACAGATTG
>MDTA01178849.1_pt1 | contig 11669 bp, 5 predicted proteins | sample 811151 | NCBI WGS metagenome assembly MDTA01 (sample SAMN05326648, study PRJNA326480) | marine metagenome | isolation source: seawater | place: Indian Ocean: South | collected 2010 | reverse complement strand
TCTGTTGTATTACTTGTATGCACACACAACATGTACAAAAATAAACCAAACGGTGTATCGGTACCCGTATAAATATATAAATATATAAACATTAATAGTTATAGTATCTATATGTCGATTTTTTTATTCACGAGAGACTTTAGACTCTATGATAATACAGCATTGATTGAGTGTTGTAAAAAAAACAATGATGTTATACCCTTGTTTATTTTTACTCCAGAGCAAATAAGCAATAATACCTATAAAGCGGATAATGCCGTCCAATTTATGATTGAATATATTGAAGAAGTCAAAAAAAATATACCTCTAAACCTTATATATGGTGATATAAAAGAAACATTATCAAGTATAATCGATAAATATAGTGTAAAAAGTATTTATATGAATACAGATTACACGCCCTATGCAAAAAAGAGAGATAGTCTTATAAAATCCATATCAAAAAAACATAAAATTAAGTTTAATCGATATCACGATCATTGTTTGTTAGAACCCGATTTTTTAAAAACTAAAAGCAAAACACCCTATCAAGTTTTCTCGCCATATGCACGAGCTCATATGAATCATACATATCAAACGCCAAATAATCAAAGAATCAACTTTAAGAACTTTAAAGAGATTGAACTTGATAGTGGTATATCTTTAGATGACACTAAAAAATTTTACACCCATAATCCCAACTTACATATCAATGGTGGGAGATTGGAAGGACTTAAGCAGCTAAAAAGAATCCAAGATGGTGAACATGAAAAATATAGTGAAAGACGTGATAAATTTGATTATAATAGTACATTTTTGTCAGCTTATCTTAAGTTTGGTTGTATTTCGGTAAGAGAAACTTATAAAGTTATAAGTGACACATACTATCACGAACATCCATTAGTAAGACAATTGGTCTGGAGAGATTTTTACATTCAAATCGGGCATCATTTTCCACATGTTATTACTGGTAATGATAAAAATAAACATGCCTTGAAAGACAAATATAATAATATTGTTTGGAATCATCATGAAAATAGTGATAAATTACTGGAAGCATGGAAAAATGCCGAAACTGGTGTACCTATTATAGATGCCTGTATGCGTCAGCTAAATCAGACAGGATATATGCCTAATCGTGGAAGGTTACTAACAGCTTCTTATTTAATTAAAATATTATTTATTGATTGGCGCGAAGGTGAAAAGTATTTTGCAACGAAGTTAATTGATTACGATCCATTAGTAAATAATGGTAATTGGCAGTGGGTTGCAGGCTCTGGTGCGGATAATGACATTTATAATAGGATATTTAATCCTTGGAAGCAGGGAAAAGACCACGACCCAATGGCCTATTACATTAAAAAATGGATTCCCGAATTAAAAGGCATAACACATATAGATATTCATAAATGGAATGAGAAATACAATAGTTTTAGGAGACAAACAAAATATCATAAACCAATTGTAAATTTTGAAAAATTCAGAGATATTTCAAAAAATTTATATAAAAAATACTTATAAATAGTATATATATGATGGATATATTTATTATACTTCCCAATCAATTATTTGATATTACATATCTTAAAGCTAATCTACCTAAAAATACAAAAAAAATATTTATATGGGAACACCCTGATTTTTTTACAAAATATAAGTTTAATAAAAAGAAACTGCTCCTTCATAGAGCAAGTATGAAATATTATCATGATTATTTGGTAAAAAATAAAATAAAAAACATAAAATACGTGGAATATCATGAGTCATTGGATCTTGAAAAATCCAATGTAACCATGTTTGATCCTATCAATGAAATAGACATTGATGCAGCTTCATTAATAGAAAGTCCAAATTTTCTTCTTACAAAAGAAGATTATGCAGAATATAGGAAAAAAACGGATAAGTTTCTATTTAATAATTTTTATATGTGGAGTAAAAAAAAGCTAGATATACTTCCTAAAATTAAGTCTCAAGATAAATTTAATAGACAAAGCATGCCTAAAGACATTGATATACCCGTGTTGCCTGTAACAAAATCAAAAAAATATATTAAAGATGCTGCTAAATATGTTGATCAACATTTTCCAGACAATTATGGTAATACTAGTAATTTTATTTTTCCAATTACACACGAAGATGCATTAACTTGGTTAAAAGCATTTATTACAGATAAGTTAGAAAATTTTGGACCTTATCAAGACTTTATCTTGAACAAAGAACCTTATTTGTTTCACTCATGTTTATCAAGTTCAATTAATATAGGTCTTCTTAATCCCGGTGAAATTGTAGATTTACTAAATCCCAATACAAGTAAAGTAAGATTAAGTAGCTTAGAGGGATATATTCGGCAGTTATTTTGGAGAGAATATCAAAGATATACTTATATATATTGTGATTTTACAGATAACTATTTTGGTAATAAAAAAAAGCTTACAAAAAAATGGTATAATGGTACAACTGGTATTGAACCTATAGATGACTATATAAAAATTGCATTTGATACAGCTTATTTGCATCATATAGTGCGACTTATGGTAATAGGTAATTTTATGAATTTATCTGAAATAGACCCTGAAGAGGGGTTCAAATGGTTTATGGAATTTGCAATTGATTCATACGAATGGGTCATGAAACAAAATGTACTCGATATGGTATTCTTTGTAACTGGTGGTAAAACTATGAGAAAGCCGTATGTTTCATCGAGTAATTATGTGTTGAAAATGTCTACTTATAAAAAAGGTCATTGGTCCGAAAAATGGAATACATTGTATAATAACTTTGTTAAAAATCATGTAGATAAACTAATGAAATTCAGATATCACTTCCCTACATTACGCAAATATTTGTAAATTTTATATCTAATTATAATTATAATTAGTTATAAATCCTAATCATCGTTATTTTTTGGAGCAAGGCAAAATTTAACTTCACCTAAATTAGCAACATTATATCTGATAATAATCGGATAATCATTCTTCAGGTAAATTTCAATATTTTGACATAAATTGGTACATTTACTGAATAAAACAAGATATCTAAGGCTAAATACACCTTGTATTACCTCATCCGGTGCTAAATTTTGTATGTATGACATACCTCCTCCTGACATCGATTCTTTAATAATCGTTTGTTGATTTACCCAATCATTAGATATGCTGAACATTAATTCATTTCCACTTGATTTAATTTCAATTTCATCTGCTAATTGATTCATATCTCTGCATAATTTTTGGAAATCATTAGATGGAATACGCAATACAGATGCAAATTCAGCGGGTGGTACATCTACTTTATCTATCATAAGATCCATTAATTTAAGTTCAAATGTATGCTTAAGATTTTTCTCACCGGTTTCAATCTGTATTTTAAGAATATTAGGTTCATCATTTTCAACATAAAAAGTTAATGTGTCATTGGGTGACATCATCTTTAATAGTTTGAATAATCGCATCATGGAAATACCACAAGCAATAGGTTTGGTACAGTGATATTTTTCAAAATTACCAGCAATAAGTTTCATATGAATTAAAGCTACATGTGATGCATCCATAGCAATTATTTTCATACCAGTACTATCAATCTCAATATTTACATCAGTTAAAATTTCTTTTAATGCTTCAACTAAAGTTCTAAATGCACTGGCTTGAACTGTCCGTATAACAAACCGGTAATTCTCGATATTTTCTTCAAATTCATTAAAATGATTGATTTCAGTTTCTTGGTCAGGTTCTGCCACTTGACTCATATTATATAGATGTTCTATCTGTGAACTCTTTAAATATTTATATTTAAACGCATATGTATAAATATTTATTTTAAACGCATTATTTAAATTATTCATTCATGGTGTAAGTTACCTGTTCAGACCCTTTGCGTTGACATCTTGTAAATATATCTGGATAGAATTTGCTGCTAAATATAACTTGGTAAATTTTGCTCAGATTATCTTCAGATAAACTTATTACATTTGTTTTATCAGGGGTAACATTTATTTTTTTGAGTGCTGTAGGAGATATTTTATATGTTACTGATTCCGATTTAGAATTTTTCTTACATTTATTTTTAATTTTAATATTCTCAGAAGATAAAGTAAAATCTATCAAATCAAATGGTACTATTTCATTGTAATACATCTGCTTCTTCTTTTTAAAGATTGCATCAAGTAAACTTAAATTATAATCATAATGACTTACCATATACTCATCAGGTTCGTGAATTTTATATTTATTACTAAGAGTATTATTTGTATATTTTTCAAACAATTGTGTGCGAATATAAATATTGTGTATTATATCGTTAATTATATTATTTTTTAATTGTTTAACTAAGTTATTATCTAAATCATTTATTTTAATTTTTCTAAGTTGAATATTTTTTTCACCCAGTTCATTATAGTTTTGAACTATTTTATCGATAAATTCATTTTCAAAGTTGTTAAATTTAGTACTTGTATCTAATTCAGCGCCAGATAATATAAGTTTTCTATAGTCATCTTCCCCAATATGTTTAATTGTAATATCATCCATTTCAGTACAAATTTTATTATCTACCAAATTATTATTACATGTAAGAAGAGTATCAACATCTGCAATTGAAATATCATTATCAACTTCAATAACTAGATTAATAATTCTATGAAGTACTGGAAACAATATAGTTTCTTTTGAGTTACTTGTTAGACTTTTTGAAATTAATATGGTTTTCAATAATGTTTTCATACTATTGAATTCTGGTTTTTGAAGCATTAAGTATAACTCCATTCTCAGAATATCCATAATTTTCGCTTTATACATAATTTGTTCACTGCGAAGAGCTCTCTCTGATTGAATTATTTTTTTGTAATCAGGAATAAAATTGCCAAATACTTGTTCAACAATAGGTATATTAATTAAATTTTTAATTTTGTATTGGCCCGTTAAAAGGTCTCTTTTAGAAATACTAAACGGTGAACTTAGTTTTATTTTTAGGCCTGTTTCAAGAATCAGATGAGTATAGTTTGGGTTGGATTCTATTTCAGATGTATGCATTATAACTTCTAATACTCCTCTTATGGGTAAACAATTAAGCTCATAATTGTATTTTTGACTTATTTCTTGGGCATCTAAAATATATTTTTTAAATTCAATTTCAATATCATCGGGTAATTCATTTACATGACTTTCTACAGGTATATATATATTTTTGTATTTTATTGCTACAATTTCATCTTGATGTAAAATATCTTCATATGTTTCTTTGGAAGGATTACCTATAATTTCAAGTACATTTGCATATGGAAGTGCTTTCTTAAAGTTATTATTAGCTAAATCAGTATCTAAATTATATATTTCTTTATCTATAAGACTGGGTTCTACATTAATTTCATCAAGTTGGGAATCATCAAAATCATCGTCAGCAAGCCTTACATAGTGACCCGAATTTAATACATATCCCTTAAACTCTTGATTAATTGTAACTTTTTGAATAGGTATTATATCGGGATCGATTGTAGTTAATTCAGTAATATATTCTGTTTTGGTGGGTAAACTATCTGTTACAATTGTATCATAATAATTATATATTGAAATTTTTTCATATATTCCATCTTTTACTTGAGGATAAACAGGTATGTAATATTGTTTTTTATTTTCTTCTTTGGTAATTAAAATACCAATAACCTTATTAAAAATGTCTTCTAAGTATATTTTGTTAACGGCATTATCTACAATAGATTTTGACTCTATAATTTTTAAGTGAGTTTTATGTTTTATAATATTGTAATTTAGATTTTTAGATTGATAAATTATATCTGAGGGCACCTCAATGGTACATCTTTTATTAAATTCGGTAACAATTGTTTTTAAATATCCATTTTCATCCAGCGATTTAACATTAAATGTATTAGAATTTAGTAAACTACTGTATTTGCCAATTATTTCATACCGGTTTTTGAATAATAATGTAACTCCAATAATATCATCGTCAGTAATTTCAAACCTCGTAAAGTTACAGCATTTAAGAGACACTTTTCCATTTTCTCCAATCTCTTTATAATCTAGTATAATTAGCTTAAAATTATCATCCTTAAAAATTCTATTTTCACTTAGTATAAGCAAATCATAAAAATATTCTATTAATTTTGGTTGGTCCGATAGTATATATTCAAGGTAATTTTGGAATGATTTTATTACACTATTATTTTTAAAGTTAATATGCAAATTACCGTTATTAAGTTTTTTAAAATCTCTTTCATTTAGATTTAATAAAATATGGTGTTTAATATCTTTAACAGTTTTAATTTCATTTTTAAGGACTGATTTGTATTTTAAAAGAAGCTCAAAGAAATTATCAACTGAATTAATATTCTCAGAAACACCTTCTCTTAGGTAACAATCGCCTGTTATTAATGACCGGTCTCCTGATTTACATACTGTTCCCAGCGATTTAGATATTTTAGGTGGAAGTAAACCTAATCTGTTATTAGTAAGTAAATTGCCCCAGGTTTGAATATAATTATTAACCACGCGGGTTTCAGTGTAATCATTTGAAAATTGTTTAGCAGCATCTTTACTTCTGGTTTTTGAACATATTGGAACTGCTATTCCCAATGGATGATGGTTAGCGTTATAAAAACCCGGGTAAGTACTTTCTTCATTTTTTGCCATAAATAGTAAACTATTACGTTCAGTTGCTTTAGTTGAATCATCTGCTCCATTGGGTACGGGATAATTTTTATTTTCATAATTAGGTTTAAATGATAATATATCTCTGCCTGTTTTAAGGTCTTTTCTCCAATCTATAACCGATGCTTTTCTACCAGCTTTTAAATCTGCATCGTATTTTGACACAAATCCTTCTTCCTCAAAATTAAGGTCATGTACAGTAAGTGTCATATTTGAATTTAATTCTACAATTTTGGCACAGGTATACCAATGAAAATTCTCTTCAGAACCAGAACCATAATTAATTGAATTACATTTTGATTTGTCTGTTAATCCTTTTGTTGAGTTAGAACATTCTAAATATTCATCTGTTTCAATAAATTTTTTATTATGGTTTTCGAATGATATTTGTGTTTGGTATGAACTTTTGCAATTTTTGATATCGTCTTTACATTTTTCTTGCTCTATTTTATTGCATTTAGTACTATCTTCGGCCAAACAACTTGCTTTATCTTTAGCATCGATCATCTTCTTTTCTTCATTTGTCATAACCTTAGGATATCTGTATTTTCCACCAGCACCGCGTGTGTAATATTTTTTGGTATTTTCATCACTTAACTTATAGACAAATAAAATGGGGTCTTTTTGATATAAATTTTCTAATATCTTATCATTATGTTTAAGCTGCTCTCTGTCAATAGCCTGTTCAAGTTTTAGCTGTTCAGATGTAACTTCTTCTATATCAGTAACAAGTAATTTATTATCATCTTCGTCATCTAACGGTATATCATCTTGTTCACCGCTTTCGTCATCATCGTCATCTGACCAATCATCATCATCATCTTCGTCATCACTACTTAAAAATCCGACATCCATGCTTCCATGTATAGATATTTTCTTAGGACTTTCATTCATTTTATCAATATTTTGAGCTTCTGATTTTAGTTTACCTACATCTATATCTTTCTTAAAAAGTATATCAAATAACTCTTCTCTTGCTTCATCTGTGATTAAAGAACCCAAAATTAACCTTACATATACTGTAAAATAATATTGTAAAAATAATTGTATTGAATCCAGGTCATCTTGTGACTTTACATTTTCAACTATAATATCAATTCCAGTTTCATCGCTGCTATGCAATCTTGGTTCATAATTTATTTTGATACTTATACCTGTGCTATCTGTCATCTTTTCAGAAGACATAAATTCTGTTGTTTTATTAACTTGTTTTACCATTGTTATAGCATAGTCCTTGTCAACATTATATTTATCGATTAATTTAAGAATAATATCAGTTGAATTGTAACCAATATTAATTAATTTTTTTATCATATTGACCGATGATGATGTTAAATCAAAATTATTAACTCTTTTATAAATTAATTCAAATATTCTAGATTCATGTTGCATTCTGTCAATAAATATAGGTGAAACTTCTTCAACACGTCTGTTGGCGGTTTCATTAAGGTCTTCATCAAATAGTTCAATTGCATATGTATTATTTTCGTTAAATTCTTTTATAACACCTTTAATCCAATATTGATTTTCCACATCAAAAAATCTAATTTTTTCACCAATATTATAGGGTTTTTCATTAATTATCACAAATGGATGTAGCATATCAGCAGTTTTATATAAAAATTCATGATTAACAATTATGTCTTTTGATGGAATGCGCATTGAATATTTATAACTCAAATTTTCTAATCTGAATAAATTTTGTGAATTTTTTGTTTTAAGGTCATTTGATAATTGCTCTGTAAAATTATCGTTAATTTGACTATATTTTACCAAATCTTCAACCAAAAACATCTTTTTTATGAAAGAGTCCAATTTCAGAGATATATCGTGTAAAAAGTTAAATTTGCCGGTTTCACTGTCTGTATTAAAAACACATGTATCAAAGTCGCTGATATTTGCCGATAATCTAAGTAAACCTTTCTTATCTATTTCTATATCACCATATATGTAAATTGGTCTATAAAAGTTAACTTCAGTACCATTATGTAATTTATCAGCTTCATTTGTTATACACTCAATAGGTACACCTGGAATAATTTGGTCAGTTACCGTTGAATCTAGAATATCAAAATATTGTTTTCCATTTTCAGTATATATATTAAATATTTGGCCATTAATGATTTTATCATCTTTAACAATACCAAGTTTTATTTTATATGATATATTTTTAACAAGTAATTTAAGGGGCAGAACCGAATCATTTTCAAGCTCGTAACCTTTAAACCGGATCCATGAATCAAGTGTATTCTTTGTTATTAGTGGTTCATACTTGTATGTTTTTGGTATAGCAATTGGTTTAAAAAATTTATAAATTATTTCATTACTTCCATATGAATCCTTAAATTTTACAAATGGTAAATCGTAATCTAACTTTAGATTGTTAAAAATATTTTTAAAATCATAATTATCAGGTAGATTAAGTTGACGGGTTATAGAAACTATATATTCATTTTCAAGTGTTAAATCAAAATTAAAATTATTATTAAATATTTCAGTACCCGAATTAAGATAATCCCTGTATTTATTATAACTTTGTCGTAAATTAGAATAATTAATTAACTTTTCTTTTTTCATTGAAATATCATTAATATGTTCTTTCATTACGATATCATCAGTAAAACCTACACTTATTAAGGGCGATGTAATTAATTCAGGTGTTAATTGTGGAAATAATTTACGTACAATACGTTTATTGGTATCACTATCATTTTCTTGTAATTTGGGTACATGTTTTAGTAAATTTTGATAGTTATATATGTATACAGTGTGTTCTGAATCTTGTAAGAAATAACTTAATAAATTGCTGTCATTAATTTGCAAGTAAACGGTTGGTGTGGTTACATCGGTTTCTTCATCATGAGATATATCAGTTCTAAAATAATTAGTTACAAGCGAATTAATGGGCAAATTATGATTATTTTCAGTAAACGTATGACTAATCACCTCAAGTTTTTTATATAATCTTATAGACTCTACTACAATTGGGTCATGAATAATCTTTTCAAATTTATTATTGTGCTTTGTAATCATAGAACTAATAATTGTTCCATTAATATTATATTGACTAAGTTTATTATGTATAGTTTCATCTGAATAATCTATTTTTCTATTCAAAAACTCTTTATGTAAATGATTAACACATCTATCTATATTAACATTTTGATTTTCTATAAACATACAGATCCCTTCTTTTAAGAAGATATCAGTATCTGAATTTAGATAAATTGACAATATGTTATATATCCAGGCAAGTTTATCATTACGGGCCAGATAAAATGGAATAAATTTAACACTGTCTGTTTCTAAAATATTCCAATCTTCTATGAGAGATTCCTTGTCATCATATCCAAATTCATCAATTAATTTATCCATTACGGAATCATCGTATGATTTTGATGATTCAATTTTATCCAATATATTTTTAATTTTATCATTGTAATTACCTAAAAATATAAATTTAATTTGTTCAATACCATCCGGTTTTTTTACTAAATCAGCAATATCATCTGTTACTGTTTTAGAATCTATATCGGGTCGTAATAACGCGTTATTAAGTGAATCATATTTAGCAGATATACCGTTAATATCTGTTCTTTCAGTAACTTTGTTATAAATTACTTTAAGATAAAACGGATGAATGTTTTCATTTAATTGGTTACAACTTAAAGGCATTTTATAATATATACATAAATTTAAAATGAGTGAGAAACATAATGTATCACGTAATAACTCTAATGATATTGTCAATTTAATTAAAAAAGAAGGTAGATTATCATGGGACGAGTATTTTATAACAATAAGTTTATTAGCAGCAAAACGAAGCAGTTGTAGTAGACTTAATGTAGGATGCGTAATTACACTTAATAACCGAATATTAGCGACTGGTTATAATGGATTTTTAGCAGGTGCACCTCATATTTCCAGAGTTGTTGATAATCATGAACAATTTACTGTTCATGCAGAGCAAAACGCAATATGTGATGCAGCATCAAGAGGTGTATCTTTATTAAATTCAACTGCATATGTTACTCATTACCCATGTTTAAACTGTTTAAAACTACTTATTGCTTCGGGTATAAAAACTATTAAGTATATGTATGATTATAAAAATAATCCTCTTACAAAAGAAATGATAATGGAAAATAACATTTCTATTATCAAATTAGAATTTAGTGTATAACTAACTTTTCTGGTGGTATTTCTAAACCTGTTGATTTACAAAAATCAGAAGGTTCTTGATAAAACTTTCGTTCAATAAATACACGAATTAAGTTCTCTAAGGTATTTTCTTTGGTATCAATATACATTGATGGTAATGGATCTGCTGAAAAACATTTTTCTTTTAGGTTTAACATAAAATCTTCGATAAATCCGTGCTTTTCATAAAATTTACAATATAAGTCTTTCGTACTCTGTTTACCTTTTTTATAATTTGTTCCATGATATCCATGAATATCAGGATCCAAATTACCAATATTCCAATCAGAACTACATTTTTCGCCTTCATATAAATCGTCATATTCATCAAAATTCCAATATTCAAATTTTAATATAGCTTTTATAATACGTTCCTTAAGCAAATGATCATTATTATTTTCAAAACGTTCAAGTAAATCTATAATCTTTTTCTTTCCTTTTGGAAGATTTCTTATTCCATAATAGTTTAATATTTTTTTAGCTTCTGATACATTAATATCAGCATAATAATCTACATCATAACATTGAATTAATTCGTATAAATCATCTGTTTCATATTTTTCTAGTTCTATCATACGGTCTTTGTAGGGATATTTATCTGTACTGTCATCTTGCTCATATTCTTCTTCATCTTTATTACACAGTATATTTCTTTTTATTTTAGTATCACAACATCTTGTTTCTTCCTCATCATCACTATCTTCTTCCTCATCACTATCTTCCTCATCATCACTATCTTCTTCCTCCTCATCACTATCTTCTTCCTCCTCATCACTATCTTCTTCCTCCTCATCACTGTCTTCTTCCTCTTCATCACTGTCTTCTTCC
>MDTA01131118.1_pt1 | contig 11669 bp, 11 predicted proteins | sample 811151 | NCBI WGS metagenome assembly MDTA01 (sample SAMN05326648, study PRJNA326480) | marine metagenome | isolation source: seawater | place: Indian Ocean: South | collected 2010 | reverse complement strand
TTAATAAAGGTTGTTTTTGCAACTGAAACACTAGCAGCAGGAATCAATATGCCTGCAAGAACCACCGTCATTTCCTCCCTATCTAAACGAACTGAAAATGGACATCGTTTATTATTTAGTAGTGAATTTTTACAAATGTCAGGCAGAGCTGGGAGGAGAGGTAAAGATACTCAAGGTTATGTTTTGACAGTTCAGAATAGATTTGAAGGTGCAAAAGAGGCAAGTATCCTTGCTTTAAGTAAGCCAAATCCTCTTATTAGTCAATTCTCACCAAGTTATGGAATGGTCCTTAATCTTTTACAAAATTATAGTCTTTCAAAATCTAGAGAACTCATTAAAAGGAGTTTTGGAAGTTTTATAAATGTTATTGAATCTTCTAAAGACAATGAAGATTTAAATGCTTTGTGGAAAGAATTGAATAAATTAAAAAAAATTACTAATAACATTTCATGGGAAGATTTTGACTTCTACGAAAAATTAAAAAGTCGACTTAAAGAAGAAAGAAGATTATTAAAAATTCTAGAAAAACAAGCCTCACAAAAATTATTAGAGGAAATAAATATTGCTATTAAATTTTTAGATAATGGTAGCTTTATTTCTATAAAGGCACCTCAAGTTAAAAGAAAAATTGTGCCAGCAATTATTTGTAGAAAATTTTTTAAAGCAAATCAGCTTACTAATTTACTTTGTTTAACCATTGACAATTTATTTATTATTATCAAGCCTGAATATGTTGTAAATATTTTTCCAGATATAAAAACGTTAGATCTTTCATCTCTTATTGAACCAGATTTAAATATTTCTGGTGAAATTCTACGAGGTAATGATTCTTCCATGGTTTTTGCAGATCAGATCCAAGAAAAAGCAAAACATAATGATTTAATAGTCCCAAAATATGATTTAGCTAAAGAGGTGGTTTCTCAAAAAAAATCAATATTTTACTTAGAGGAAGAAATAACTAATCAACCTGTTCATGAACTAGGAGACTTTAAAAAACTTAAGAAATATAGAAATAGGATTGTTTTAATAGAAAATTTAATAAAAGATAAGAAAAAACTTCTAGAAGATAAGGAAAATTATAACTGGAAGAAATTTACAGATTTGATTAAGATCCTTAATTATTTTGGATGCTTGGAGGATTTAGAACTTACTGAGGTGGGTCAAACTATTGGAGCTTTAAGAACGGAAAATGAATTATGGGTTGGATTGGTTTTATTAAGTGGTTATCTAGATGATTTAGACCCTCCTGATTTAGCTGCAGTTATTCAAGCGATATCAGTGGATGTGAGAAGATCTGAGTTATGGTGTAATTATAAATCATCTTTTAGGGTTAATGATGTTTTGAATGAGATAGAAAGTGTTAAAAGTTTAGTATCCTCAAAACAACTCGAGTTTCATATCGAATTTCCTATCCTTTTGGAAAAGGATTTAACTGGAATTATTTCGCAATGGGCTAGAGGTGAAAAATGGCAAGAATTAATATTTAATACTTCCCTAGATGAAGGAGATGTTGTAAGAATTATTAGAAGAACAATTGATTTACTATCGCAAATTCAATACTGTAATGGTCTTAGTAATAAACTTAAAAAGAATGCAAAATTAACATTGAAAGCTTTAGATAGATTCCCCGTCTCAGAATCTAATGACTTATTAAAAATATCTGATAACAATATTAATCCTGCGATAAAAAGAATTGATACTTAAGCCATATCAGTAATTAGATCATTTGCTCAATATTCATAATTTCATCATATTTTTTTACATCCAAATAGCCTAATTTTAAATTTGCTTCTCTAAGATTGAGCGAATCATTAAATGCAAGATTAGCAATTTCAGCAGCTTTTTCATAGCCTATCTCAGGAACTAAAGCTGTTACAAGCATTAACGAATTATTTAAGTTTGATTCGATGGATTGATGGTTTGGCTCCATTCCATTTATTAGCTTAATTCTAAAATTATCCATTACTTCACTTAATAATTTGATGCTAGTCAAAATATTAAAGGCTAATAAAGGTTTATATTCATTCATTTGTAATGTTCCACTACAATTTGCCATTGTTACAGCGTATTCAAATCCCATTATTTGAGTACATATCATTGAGAGTGCTTCACATTGAGTGGGGTTAACTTTTCCCGGCATAATTGAACTGCCAGGCTCATTTTTTGGAATAATTAATTCATAAATTCCAGATCTTGGACCTGATGATAATATCTTTATGTCATTTGATATCTTGAATAGTGAACAAGCTATAATTTTTAATTGACTCATAACATTTGCTAAACGATCATGAGACGCCATCAAAGAAAAATGATTCTGAGAACAAGCAAATGGTAAATTTGTCTCATTCTTAATTATATTTATAACTTCTTCGCTGAAATTTCTAGGGCAATTTATCCCTGTACCAACAGCTGTTCCTCCAATTTGCAAATTATACAATTCCGATATACCTGACATTATTGATTTCTTATCATCTTTAAGTTGTCTAGACCAAGCAGAGAGTTCTTGGCCAAATGTCATTGGTACAGCATCTTGAAAATGTGTTCTTCCTATTTTTATTAATTTTTTCCATTCATCACTTTTCTTATCTAGCGATTCATTTAGTTTGTCTATAGAAGGTATTAATGCTTGAGTAATCTGGAGAACTACACTGATATGAATCGCCGCAGGAAAAGTATCATTTGTTGATTGAGACTTATTAACGTCATCATTAGGGTGAATTACTTTGTAACTACCTAATTCGGAGTTTGTTTTTAATGCAGCAATATTTGCAATTACTTCATTAACATTCATATTTGTTTGTGTTCCACTCCCTGTCTGCCATATTTTTAAAGGGAATTGTGAATCATATGAACCGCTTAGAATATCAAGACAACTGTTTGTAATTAAATCTTTCTTATGATTTTCAATAACTCCAAGATTATTATTCGCAATTGCGGCAGCTTTTTTTATTAAAGTAATTGCGTGGATCAATTGAAGAGGCATTAACTCATTTCCAGTTGAGAAGTTTTCAAGAGATCTTTGAGTTTGAGCTCCCCAGAAAACATCTTTGGGAACCTTAATGGAGCCAATGCTATCTTTCTCTAATCTAAAATTCTCTGTCATTAAATTGTTTAACTAGAACCAGTTAGGCTGAATTTATTTAAAATTAAAAACTTTAAATATTTAACCTATCCCATATTACATTTAAATTGTTTAAGTGAATTGTGGCATCAAAGCATTTATTCAATTCAGACTGATTAACTAAATTCATAATTGATTTGTCTTGTTCAAGATTCTTTTTGAAATTACCATGTTCAGTATTCCAAGCAAGATGAGCATTCTTTTGGACTAGTTTATAAGCATCTTCTCTTGAGATACCTTTTTCAATAAGTAGAAGAAGAACTTTTTGGCTAAAAATTACTCCTCCATAAACATTCATATTTTTAAGCATGTTATCAGGATAAATTTTTAAGTTTTCAATAATTTCAATCATTTCATGAAGCATAAAATGAAGGCATATAGATACATCAGGTAACATAATTCTCTCATTTGAGCTATGGCTAATATCTCTTTCATGCCATAGAGAAACATTATCTAAAGCAGTATTAACATGACTTTTTAAAATTCTTGATAAACCACTTACTCGCTCACTTCTTATGGGATTTCTTTTATGAGGCATTGCTGAACTCCCTTTTTGACCTTTAGAAAACCCTTCTTCGACTTCTAAAACATCAGTCCTTTGTAAATTGCGTATTTCTGTAGCGAATCGATCTAAAGATGCGCCTACTAAAGCAATTGTTTGAATATATTCTGCATGCCTATCTCTTGATATAACTTGGGTGCTAGCCGTATCAACCTGTAAGCCCAGAATATTACATGCAATTTCTTCAACTTTTGGATTAGTATTTGCATATGTCCCCATTGCTCCACTGATTTGTCCAACTGAGACAGAATCCTTCAGTAAAATTAATCTTTTTTTATTCCTAATAATTTCGGCTAACCAACCAGCTAATTTAAATCCGAAAGAGATAGGTTCTCCATGAATAGCATGAGACCGACCAATCATTATTGTATTTTTATGTTTATTAGCCAATACTCTTATAGAGTTTTCTAGCTTATCGATTTCTTTTATTAATAACTTGCATGAATCTCTCATTTGAAGGGATAAACCAGTATCCAGTACATCACTACTTGTCATACCAACATGAATATATCTGCCAGAGTCTCCAACATATTCATTTACATTTGTTAGAAAAGCAATAACATCATGTTTAACTTCATTTTCAATTTCTTTAATTCTCTCTGAAGTGAAATTTGCTTTTGATTTTATTTGATTTAAATCATCTTTAGAGATGTTTCCAAGTTCAAAATTTGCTTGGCAAGCTGCAATTTCAACATCCAACCAACTTTGGAATTTTGCTTGTTCTGTCCAAATATTACCCATTTCAGGTAATGTGTAACGTTCAATCACTAATTTTTTATTAATTCACATTAACTTTATAACGATTTCTTCTAACTTGCTCAATTCTTAAAATCTCATTATCAATATTCTTTTATTTTGAAAAATGGTTCAAATTTTACTTGCACCTTTATAAAAAAATTTTGAAAATTATATACGATTAATTTTTCGAAATGACTATAACCATATGAGATATAAAACTTTAATAAAATAGGAATCAAATTAAAAGTATGATAAAAACAAAATATTAGATTTTATCTAAAGTGCTAAATTTAATTGTTTTAATTTGATATTAATGGGCAATAAAATAAGATTAGACATTTTTTTATTTTCAAAGGGATTCGTTGATTCTCGTCAAAAAGCTCAAAAAATCATACTTGCAGGGAAGGTGAAAGATAAAAATGGGAAAATATTAGATAAACCTGGCCAAGAAATTTTTCTTGAATCACAATTAAGTATTGAACCAGAGCAACAATTTGTTTCTAGGGGTGGAGACAAGTTATCGGAGGCCTTTCAAAAATTCCCTCTCGATGTTGAGGATAGAATATGTCTAGATGCAGGGATTTCTACTGGAGGATTTACAGATTGCTTATTACAAAATGGGGCAAAAAAAATTTATGGAATTGATGTTGGCTATGGACAAACTTCATGGAAAATAAGGAATAATCCAAAAGTTGAATTATTTGAAAGAACAAATATTAGATATTTAAAATCAGAAAGTATTATCGGCAATGAAAATGAATTACCAGATTTTGTAGTGGCAGATCTATCCTTCATCTCACTAAAATTAGTTTTGAAGCCAATCGAAGCCTTACTTAATCAAAATTTTTTTGAAGGTATTTTTTTGATTAAACCTCAATTTGAAGTAGGAAAGAAATATGTTAGTAAAGGAGGCGTAGTGAGAAATTCAAAGTACCATCTTTTAGCCTTAGAATCAGTTCTAAATGCTGTAGTCGATATTAAATGGAAGATTAATGGGTTAATCGCATCCCCTCTAGTTGGACCTGCCGGTAACCATGAATATTTATTATGGTTTAGTAAAAGTAAATTAAGAGACTTTGATCCAAGTAATAAATTCTTAAATGAACTAATTATGCAAACTCTAAATTAAAGTGCATTTTTATCTATTTCTCCAGTTCTTATCCTTACAACCGAGTCAACTTGAGAAACAAAAATTTTACCGTCACCGATTTCTCCAGTTTTTGCAGCTTCTGCAATTGCATCTATAACTGAATTAACTTTTTCATTTTCTACAACAACTTCCACTTTTAACTTTTGTAGAAATTCTACTGTAAATTCAGATCCTCTATATCTTTCTACTTGCCCTTTTTGTCTGCCAAAACCTCTGACTTCGCTTACTGTCATGCCAATTATGCCAGCATTTACTAATGCAACTTTTACATCTTCTAATTTAAATGGGCGAATTATCGCCTCAATTTTTTTCATAATCAAAATTATATCAACTATATATTAGTTAGTTTTTGGTAAAACATCCAAAATTGATATATCAGACATTAACTTGATTGTAATTCCAGCTGAATTTGCGTCTTCAATTAATAATTTAGAATCAGAATCTGAAATAATAACTTTATTATTAGATATTGCTTCCCACTGATCATTTTCAAAATGAGTTTGAAGCCATAACATTCCATGAACACTCATAGGTCTCAAGGATTTGTTTGATTTGTTATCAATGGTTTTTATGGAGATGTCCATTAAATATTTTTTGATTTATACTTATTAAGCCTTGGAAAGGTATATAAAATTGTGCGCGTTGATACAAAATTTGATTTTTATGGTCTTTAAGTAGTTGATTTGTAATACTTAAAAAACTAACTCTCAAATATCTATTTCAAGTAGACAAAAAATGAACGAAGAATTACAAGAAAAGACTATTAAACCACTTTATGGTGAAAGAATTATCTCTGAATCTGAGATCATATGTTTTGATAATCCTAATAAATCAAGGGCATACCAAATTACGATTGATTTACCGGAATTTACTTGTAAATGCCCTTTCTCGGGATATCCTGATTTTGCTCAATTAAAAGTTTTATATCAACCTAAGGAAAAAGTCTATGAGCTTAAGTCACTTAAACTTTATATAAATAGTTTTAGAGATCAAAAAATTTCGCATGAAGAAGTTATTAACAGAATTATGGATGATTTAATCTTTGCTGCGAATCCACAATGGCTGAATTTAATTGCTGAATTTAATCCCAGGGGAAATGTATCAATGAAACTTGAACTAAATCATGGCAAAAAGATTATTTAATGATTTTTTATATTTTCTGATAATTTATTAAACTCTTCTTCAAAGCCAGATAAATTTTTATTACATAAGCCTCCCATATATATGAATTCAGAAGAGTTATCTTTAAAAATCCATATACGTTTTGTAGGCACTAGACTTAAAATCGCTCCAGTCAATATGAGTATGAAGGAAAAATAAATTATAGGAATAGAAGGATCACTTTTAATAATTAATCCACTGCTTGGAATGATTTTTATTAATTTTATTTTTGATGAATTAATTTCAATTTCCTTTTCATTTAAGAAAAGATCTATTTCTGAAAAGTTATCAATATCAAAAACTTTTAATGGACCATTTTCATTATCTATAGCTAAAAGATAATTTTTCTTAGTATTTTCTCCTAATTCTACTAGTATTCCCCAAACTTGATCACCAATCTCAGGAACAGACTTTAATTTAAATTGATATTGTAGGTTATTTATATCTAGAACAACATTAGAAATAGCCCAATCAGCTTGATATACTGTAAGACCCTTATATCTCAAAGGATGATTTACTTGAACTTGATCCTGAATCTTTTCTATGGATTCATATGAAGAGATCTCCAGATTTGATGTAAATTGCTTTGGGATCCCATCATTTTCTCTTTCAATATTCAAATTTTTTAATTTAAGAGAAAATTTTTCATTTGAAACATCATTTATTAAATCTAATTTCTCATTAGGTATAAGATACTCTTCAAAGGATTTTCTACTGAAATTTCCATAAGCAGATCCAATTAAAAGTATAATTAGTCCAGTATGAACGAGTATTGGTCCAAATCTTCCAATTACACCTTTTCTAGCTGATAATCTATTTTCTTTTTTTAAAATATTCCAACCTTTATTTTTCAGTATTTTATTTGATTTTATAAGAATTTGTTTGTCTTCATTATCGATCCAATTATTTTCTAACTGGAGTTTTTTGAAATTATCTTTACTATCATAATCGATCCATTGTAAGGAGGCTTTTAAAGTTGGAATTTGTTTCCTAATACTTGATGAAGCAAGCGAAAGGGAGAGTAAAAATAATAATAAAAGAAACCATAAGCTTGTATAAATATGATTTAATCCTAATAATAAAATTTTGTCTCCATTTAGAAATCCAAAGAGTGGATTTATATTATAAGTCTCAAGATATTCTTGATTAGTTAACTTCTGAGGAATAAAGGTGCCTAGGCTACTTGAAAAAGCTATAAAAAGTAAAAGGCTTATCGCAAACTTTAAAGAGGATATATTTAGGAATAATCTATTAAAAAATAACATCTAAATCCAGTTGGAGATTATATTTAAAACTCCTAAAGTAATAAGTATAAAGCCACTTAGTGAGGGAATAATTTGACTGAATTGCCTTAACTCTAATAATTTCTTCAAATTATCAGTTGCAATACCAGCAATTATTAATGGCATAACTTGACCAAGGCCAAAAAAGAATAAAAATATAATCGATAATACTGGATTTCTTGTTTGTGAAACCCATGCTAAAAGTGTGGCTAAAACTGGAGTAATACATGGAGAGGATGCTAATCCAAAGGCTACTCCAGCTACTAATGGGCTTAAAAATCTTGGAACCTTCTCTTCAATGAACTTAAAATTAGGGCTATTTGGAAACTGAAATTTAATAATACCTAAGAGGTTAAGTCCCATCAATATTGCAAATATTGAAATACTTGTTGTAAAAATATGTGGGACTTGTCCGTATATTTTTCCTAAGAATCCACTTAAAGCTCCTAACAATATTAAGGATAGAATAACTCCACTACAAAAACTTAATATTTTTATTTCGTTATTTTTATTATTTGAACCTCCAATATAAGCAATTGTTATCGGTAATAAAGATAATGAACAAGGACCTAAGCTAGTAAGAAATCCCGCAGTGAAAATCAACAAAAAGGTTATTGGATTAGGATTGCTAACTGCTTGTTGCATTAACAAATTCCCTTTTTGGGCTAATTCAGAAATAACTAGATTGAAGTCGAAAATACTACTTTATTGTTTACTAAATTGTAACTAATTCATTGTCTTTCGTGCACGAAGGATTCCAATTAATCCTGTTGATTCTAGAGAGCACCTTAATAGAAGTGCAGCAATGAATAAAGATGATATTAATGAATTTCCTCCATAGCTAATAAAAGGTAAAGGTAAGCCAGTCGTTGGCATAGAGCCTGTAGTGACTGCAATATGAATTAATGATTGCCCTATTAATAGAGTGCAACATCCCATTGCTACTAACTTTGTATAGTTATTTCTGCATTTTAAAGAAATTCTCAAACCCAAATAACAAAAAATTACTAAAAATCCCAATAGGAAAATAGAACCTATCAGTCCAAATTCTTCGGCGTAAATAGCAAATATAAAATCAGTATGCTGAATTGGTAAATATTGCAATTTTTGTATTGACAATCCAAATCCTTTTCCAAGTAATCCTCCTGAACCAATAGCTAATAAGCTTTGTATAAGCTGGTATCCATTTCCTTCTGGATCATTCCAAGGGTTAAGGAAAGATTTTATTCTCAACATTTGGTATTCATTATTAAGAACACTTAAATAAGCACTGATTGCACCAAATGAAGCAACTGATATCAGTGAATTTATTTTCACACCTCCGCATAGAGCTATAACCCAAAATAAGATACCTAGTAAGCCTGCAGTACTTAGATTAGGTTGCTTCATTATGATTAAAAGAAGTAAAACAAAAGAAGCTAATGTAATAATTTTTTTTTCATTCTTTACGAGATTCCAGTGAGCAAATAAATTTGCAGCTTCTAAAATACAAAATGGCTTTATCAGTTCTGACGGTTGCATTTTTATTGGACCAAAGATTAACCATCTTGAGGAGCCATTAATCGTACTACCAAAAAAAATTGTTGCTCCAATTAGTAAAAGTAACGTATAAAAAATAGGTTTGGATAACTTTAAAAGATCTCTGATATTTGAATTTAAGACAAGATAGAAAATTGTTAAACCAGGTAAATACCATAAAAGTTGTCTTTTTATAAAATATGCCCAATCACCCATCTCTTTATTAGCTACCCACCAGCTGGCCGATCCTAAAATAAACAAACCCAAAATACACCAGAAACTAAAAAAGAAAAAAAGTAGTTTCCCTTCAAAAGGCCAAATTTTAATTGGTATAGGGAAAAACATATTTTCCCCTTTAAAAGATTGATTCTTGAAAATATTATTTTCTACATAATCAAATTCCTTTAAATATTTTTGAGCTTTTAAACTACTCTTCAAATTTTTATAGATGCCTACACTATTGAGACGTTAAATGGAAGATTTTGCCATCCTTTTAATAAAAATTATAGATTTTTAAAATCATCATTTTTAACAGAATAAAAATTGTTAGACATCAATTTTTAAAACTAAATCTTAAGAATTAACATTTTAGTTTAAAAAACCTAGCTAAATGGTACCTCTCCATGATAGATTCCCTGAGTTTATATTCTTATAAAAATCTAATTTAAGAGAGGACATTTAATTATGTTCACAACGGTGAACTCAAACAGAAAAAATGTTAAGCATTCTATTAACAAAGATGTTACTGCTTCTCCTGTCTTAGATGATTCAAATTTAACTGAAAAAAAATTGTCAATTTTAGTGCAATTGAATAAATTTTTTTCAGTTAGTGATGATTACTTCTCATTACAACTTGCAATTTTTTGTTTAACATTGTTTTCTTCAATTGTTATTTCAATAAGTGCTTGTTTTTTTGTTAATTCATCAGTTGGATTGAGTATTTTTATAGGTTCTATTGCTGGAATTTTTTACTTACGTTTACTCGCTAAAAGTATCGGGAATTTAGGTAAGAGTTCATCTGGTGTTTCAAAAGTACAATTGCTTATGCCAGTTTGTCTATTTATTTTTGCTAGCAAGAATGATCTAATTGAAATCCTTCCATCAATGATTGGCTTTTTTTTATATAAGCCTGCAATGCTTTTTTACTTTTCACGTTCTTAGATTAAATCTCACTCAAATTTATCTAAATTTTTTAATTAAAAATGAATCTTAATTATCTGTTTACAAATTTTGCTGAATTAGAAGTTGGTCAACATCTTTACTGGCAAATTGGCAACATTAGTATTCATGGACAAGTCTTTTTAACTTCATGGATCCTTTTGGGGGCTTTACTAATCTTCATTTCAATTGGAACCAAAAAAATGGAGAATGATCCTAAAGGATTACAAAATCTCCTAGAGTTTTTGTGGGATTATATAAGAGATTTAGCTCGAACTCAGATAGGAGAAAAAGTATACAGAGATTGGATGCCTTTTATAGGAACTCTATTTTTATTCGTATTTGTAAGTAATTGGGGTGGAGCCTTAATCCCTTGGAGATTAATAAAATTACCAAGTGGTGAGCTAGGTGCTCCAACAGCTGATATTAATACAACAATTGCATTAGCATTGCTAGTATCGTTATCTTATTTTTATGCTGGTTTGAGTAATAAAGGCTGGAGATATTTTGAATATTATGTTCACCCAACTCCTATTATGCTGCCTTTTAAAATATTAGAAGATTTTACAAAGCCGCTTTCTTTATCATTTAGGCTTTTTGGAAATATACTGGCTGATGAATTAGTTGTATCTGTTTTAGTATTCCTTGTTCCCTTGGTTTTACCAATACCTGTTATGTTCTTAGGATTATTCACGAGTGCGATTCAGGCTTTAATTTTTGCAACATTGGCTGCTTACTATATAGGTGAGGCAGTAGAGGAACATCATTAGTTTTCTTTTATACATAAAGACCCTTTTACAAAACGCATATAATCTGCCAAAATACCTAATCGCGTAGGTCTGACAAATCAGACCCATTCTCAATACATTTAAGAATGTCCAAGCGCGTTTGACAAATATTTATCACAAGCTAAAAGCTTTTTATTTCAAAATTATGGATTCCATTACTTCCGCTGCACCAGTTGTCGCTGCAGGTTTA